>CETR01069315.1_pt1 | contig 64260 bp, 67 predicted proteins | sample 531281 | NCBI WGS metagenome assembly CETR01 (sample SAMEA2622568, study PRJEB7988) | marine metagenome | biome: marine biome (ENVO:00000447); feature: mesopelagic zone (ENVO:00000213); material: "saline water (ENVO:00002010), including plankton (ENVO:xxxxxxxx)" | depth 696 m
GTATATCCTAATCCAACTTCAGGGGAAGTTTATATTGAAGTGAAAGACGCTTCAACAGAAAATATAAATGTTGAGGTATTCGATTTACTGGGAAGAAGGGTTAAAAAACTTTCCAATACAAAACTTGTAAATGGGAAGATAAACCTTAATCTATCAGAATCCATTCAAGCTCATCAAATGTTGATTATTCAAGTAGATGTAGCTGGAAAATCTGGAAGATATAAAGTCTTAACAAACCAGTAAGATTGATAATAATAATTTAAAAAAGAGACCGGTAAAGTTTTTACCGGTCTTTTTTATTTTTGAAAGCATGAGAAAATTCAAGTATTATACCTTATTCACAATTTTTATTTTAACGATAAGTTTAGTAGGTAGTGTTCAAGCGCAAATCCCTAATCCTATTGAAAACTCTATTTATTATTCGGTAGAAGAAGCTTTACAAGCAAAGTCTGCCAGACAACTCAATCTTCGCGATCAGCATTTATTTTTTGTTCCTAGTGAACTGCAAAATCTGAAGGAGTTAGAATTTCTCAACCTAATGCGGAATAACATTTCCAAATGGGATGGAGAAATTTTCAAACTGAAAAATTTAAACCATCTGAATTTAAAACTCAATTCACTTACTTATATTCCTAGCAAAATTGAAAAATTAGATAAATTACAAAGCCTTGACTTAGGCAGTAATAATATTGCTGTAATCCCTTCAGAAATTGAAAAGCTATCACAGCTTAAAAACCTTCACCTTTCCCTTAATTTGCTAATATCTATTCCTTCCCAATTAGGGAATTGTGAAAATCTAGAAGTATTGGAGTTAGACAATAACCAGCTTAGTTACCTTCCCTCGGAAATAAGCCAATTGAAAAACCTAAGCTTGTTGCATTTAGGTTTCAACCAGTTTAATGAATTGGATGGGAGTTGGCTAGCCTTACCCCATTTAAAAGAGTTAAATTTAGAACATAACCAGCTTAAAGAATTACCTGTACAAATTTCAAAGCTGAAAAGTCTAGAATCTTTAATCTTAAATAATAATGAGTTAACGACTTTACCCGAAGAACTTACGGAAATCTCAACTTTGCAAATGTTGATAGTTTCTAACAACAATCTCTCTCAATTACCGAACGAGCTTGAAAAGTTAAAGAATTTAAAAACCTTAATCGCTTTAAACAATAACTTTTCTCAAGCAGAAAAAACTAGGATTAAAAAAGAACTTCCTAACTGTAAAGTTTATCTTTAGGTTTTTGGTTTGTATGACCTTGATTTAATTGAAACTTTGGAGTAGCTTAATATTTTTTAGTTGCTTTTTATAAAACTTTACTGTCTTTTTATTAATAGTCGGTCGGTTCTATTACAAAGCCTCATTTAACTAACGCTGAACAGTTGAATTTTAAATACTGTCTCTGGTTGTACTATTTTTAAGTAACTCACTCAATTTCTCGATAGAAGTTTTTTTCAATTTCATAATGTAACGATTCTTTTCACCTAAATTAATGAGTTGTGATTTTAGTTCGTTTTCAGAAGTAAGTTGTACTATTAGCAACTGAGTTTTTCCTTTTATAGGAATTTTTTCTAAAGTTATTTCAGCTTTAGCCTCTCGAAAATTATAATTTAAAAAAGAATTGAGTTCTTTGTAAAGTATATAAACAGAAAAATAATCGGTAAGTCTTTGGTTTGATAATGTTACATTTTTTAAAAAATCTGGTTCTGTTAAGCGATCAATATTAATCCATTTTAATTGTTGTAAATTAATTTTCGCAGGATCAATAATGGGGTTATAAATGGAATTAGTATCTTGAGAATCAATAGCAATATCAGCAATCGAAAACGATTTATTCAACTCTAAATAATAGTCCAAGGAGTCTTTAGGGACTTTAATCCTTATATACTTATCTATACCATATGTTTTTACAAATTGATAATCTAAGATAGTAGTATCTACTAATGTGGTATCTTTTTCCCATTTCACAATACCTTTTTTATTTCTTTCACCATAATAAATATCATTATTCACGATTCTATCATCGGGAAAAATAACTTGTATATTTTTGCCTTTTTTTAATTTAATATCGCTGCCATCATCAGATTTTACTTTTATACGAATTACTCCAGAAGTTTCTAATAATCTTCCATCTTTCGTTTGTGTAGATATTTGGCGAGCTACCAAATCTTTAAAATCATAATACTCTTCTAATATAAAAGTAAGCAGATTGGTAGCACCAACATCAAGATTATCTCGATTAAAATAAATCAGTGTTCCTTTTTTTCCTACAAGAAGACTGTCTTTTGTTAAATTTAATTGAAATTCCTGAGTTTCGACTTCATTAAAAGAAGCTAATGGATTTTGAAGTGATTTTATATTATTTTCAATCTCTATATTTTTTTTCAAAGAGGTGGTGTTCGCTGGTTTTTCATCTTCAATACAGGAAAGTAAAAATAGAAAACCTGTTAGGCATAGTAATGATTTTTTCATAATAGATAAATTAGTTATGAAAGTTCATTTTCAATGATAGTGCCAAAATTATTTAAGCAGACTTCGGTTATTGTCAGTGAAATCTAGCTATAAAAAAAGTCCCAACCAATAAAGGAAGGGACTTTAAAAAAGGGTGGAAGATCGGTTTCGAACCGACGACCTCCTGAACCACAATCAGGCGCTCTAACCAGCTGAGCTACAACCACCATTTGTTTGAAGAACTTTTGCTAAGCATCACCTAGCAAATGCGGATGCAAATTTAGTTGAATTCCTCAATTTTGCAAAACATTTTTTCAATTAAATTAAATCAAAAATAGAATCCACTGCAGGACAGCGTTCTACAGTAAAACCTTCTGCATAATCTACACCAATAAGCCTACCTAAATTCCGTGCCCGGTAAGTAACACTATCTAAAAAGTTGTCGCTAGAGATAGGGGTGGAGGGCTCTTTATTCTCGGGATCAAAAAATTGAGACTGGTACGCTTTTACCGCTTCTACTTTTTTATCCATAAATCCACTAATATCTACTGCGATATCCGGTTGTAAATCTTTCCATTGAATATAGTGATATACAAATTTAGGCCGCCAAGCCTTTTGCTTATTTTCATCACAATAAGTTTCAATTTTGCGTAAACCACTTAAAAAGCAAGCGTCGCTAACTAGTTTACTACCTTTGGGATGATCAATATGTCTATCATCGATGGCATTACACAAAACAATTTCCGGTTTATACTTCCTAATAACTTTAATGATTTCTAATTGATGAGAAGTATTATTAATAAAAAAAGCATCACTAAACTCAAGGTTTTTACGCAAGGAAACCCCTAAAACTTCTGCTGCTTTTTTAGCTTCTTGATCTCTGATTTCTGCACTTCCGCGGGTTCCTAATTCACCTCGGGTTAAATCTAAAATACCTACTTTTTTACCGTTGGCAATTTCTTTGGCTATAGTTCCTGCACAACTTAATTCAACATCATCAGGATGCGCACCTACAGCTAAAATATCTAATTTCATTTTTGTTGATTTGTATGGTTTGCAAAGATAAGAAGTCTGTTGCTAAACCAAGTTTATAGATATCTTAAACTTGGGCAACATCAGCATCTTTTTGAGTTAAATGCTTAATTTTAATATGGAAAGCTGCAAAAAGTAAAGTGGTAAAAGGGCTCAAGTAGTTAAAAATAGCATACATTAAATAACTCGCTACGGGAACACCTAAAACCCCGCTATGATAGGCTCCGCAAGTATTCCAAGGGACTAAAACCGAAGTTACAGTAGCAGAGTCTTCTAAAGACCTACTTAAATTTTCAGGAGCTAAGCCTTTATCCCTATAAGCTTGAGAAAACATTTTGCCTGGAACTACAATAGCTAAATATTGATCGGACGCAGTTAAGTTTAATGCTAAACAACTGGCGACGGTACTGGCAAATAGCCCAAACGTGGTATGAAACAGGTTGAGTAAAGCTTGACTTATTCTTGCCAAAGCACCAATGGCTTCCATAATTCCACCAAAAACCATCGCACAGATAATTAACCAAATAGTACCGAGCATTCCCTGCATTCCTCCTGAAGAAAATAAATCGTTGAGTACTTTGTTATCGGTTTCTATAGCGGTTTCTATCGTAATGGAATTCATAATTCCCTGGTAAGCAGTATTAAAGTTTAATTGTTCGCTTCCGCCTAATAAAGCAACTAATTCAGGTTGAAAGATTAAGGCTGCAACCGCAGCTAAAAGTGTACCTAAAAGCAAGGCTATAAGCGGTGGAGTCTTTTTTACAATTAGAATAATAACAAGTGTAGGTACCACAAACAACCAAGGCGTTACATAAAATGTTTTTTCAATTGAATTCAAAATTCCTTCAGTATTTGCTGTCCCTGAAGCGTCTAAATTAAGACCAATAATAATGAAGACAATAAGGGTAACTAAGATGGTGGGTACAGTAGTAATTGTCATATACCTAATATGGGTAAACAAATCGGTTCCCGCCATCGCAGGAGCTAAATTGGTAGTATCACTTAACGGCGACATTTTATCACCAAAATAGGCTCCGGAAAGGATGGCTCCCGCAGTCATTCCGGTGGAAATATCCAAGGCATCGGCAATTCCTATTAAGGCAATCCCCACAGTAGCAGAGGTAGTCCAGCTACTTCCGGTAGCTACAGAAATTACCGAACATATAATCACGCAAGCTGCTAGGAAAATAGTAGGGTTGAGCACCTGAAGTCCGTAATAAATCATGGTGGGTATAATTCCACTGATTAACCAAGTCCCGGCAAGCGCACCTACCATTAATAAGATAAGAATAGCTCCTGTAGTAGATTGAATGTTATGGGCCACTTTATCAATCATTTTATCAAAAGAGACTTTATTAAAAGCACCAACAAGTGCAGCGACGGCACCACCCATTAATAAAATAAACTGATTGGAACCTCCTAATGCATCCTCTCCAAAAATAAATACGTTATAGGCTAGCATTCCTATTAAAGCAATAACCGGGATCAATGCTTCCCAAATGCTTAATTCTTTATTTTGGCTAACAATTTCATTAGAAGTATCTTGCATGATTTAGTGCTGTTAAATGAAGTTATTTCTTACAATAATAAAAACTTTAGGATAAAAAAATCTATATATCTATACATAAAATCTTAAAAAAGTACCTTTTTCTATATTTTATAGAAATAATTCAGCGGTTTGTTGAGGGATTTCTAGTTTTATAATTATTGAATCTTCTTATCGATCCTACTTTTTTAGTATTGGTTCTACTACTTAGAATGTTTTAAAAAACGGGAGGAAAGGAGCTACCGGTTGTTGTATTGTAATTTATGTACCGACTAGGACTAAAAAATTTATGGAAAAATTAATTAATCTCATAAATTAAATCAGTGATTATGAGATTTTAGGTAACTTTAAAATCATAATCCTGATATCGCTTTTTTTTATAATAGTTTATATCCTATTTAAAAGATACTCCCTTTTTATTTGTATTGCAAAAAGCTTCAACTCTTCAAGAATAGCAATTACTTCAAGTAAAGATTTATCTCTTGTTAATAAACTTTCCTGAAGCCGAATTAAATTTAATCTATTCTAAACTATAATCTCTCTGGATCTGTCACTTCTTTCTTTTTTTAATACCCTTGTGCTTTTTTAAGGTAGCTAAACCTAGTGTAGTGATTACCGAAATACAAGCCACATTTCCTAAACTACCACCAAATCCTTTAAAGAAGCTTCCTAAATTAATGTATATGATGGAAAAAATAGCACCAGCCAAAATTATATATAACCAATGATGCAATACTTTATTGGAAACCATTCCTACAAAAGAGGCACCTATAAAAATGATAGGAATTTTATGTTGAAGAAAACTTGAGGTAATTTCAGGGAATATAAAAAAGAATAAGGCAACAATTAAGGATGGTAAGGCAGAAGCACGAACATCACTTTGCCCCAAGTAATTGTGAAGTACATAAGTGGTTAAACTTCCTAAGATTCCGGTAAGGATGAGTATTATGACTTCCATCTAAAAAAATAAATAAATTAAAAAAGAAGTAACAGCCACACCTCCAAAAGCAATGGTACCCAGTTTTCCGCCAAAACCATTCAGGTAATTTTTTGTCCCGATAAATAAGACACCAGCTAGGAGAGAGGCGAATAAAATAAAACCATAACCATAAGCTACTTGCGGAGCCGTCATACCAATAAAAGCACCACAATAAACCCTTGTAGGTATTTTTTCCATATTTTTTGAAGCGGAGAATAAATCAGGTATAAAAGAAGCAACAGTTCCACAAGCAGCTGCTGCTATAACAGGCCCGAGTTCCATATCTACACTTAAAAAATAGGTGATTACGGCACCAATCCCTATGTAGAAAACATCTTGTAAATCGGCTAAAAAGAAATCTTCCTTGTCAGGAGAAATATGGTAATAGGCGTAAGTGATAATTGCTGATGCTATAATTACTCCCAATAAGACCCAGATTTCATTAAATTTTTCAACTAAAAAAACAGTAAGAAAACCTATATGAATAAAAATAAGCAGAAAAAAGGTTATAACTTGAATGATTCTTTTCAGCAAAGCGAGGCATTTAATAAAAAACGGAGGTTAAATAAAATTACCTCCGTTTTTATATTTACTTAAACATATCCATTCCCGGGATATCGGGCATACCATCTTTTGCGGCAGCACCTAATTCTGCTTCGTTCATATCAGAAGCCCTTTTAATCGCTTTGTTGAGCGTTAACACTAGGTAATCTTCCAATTGTTCTTTATCTTCCAATAATTCTTCAGATACTTCAATATTTTTAATCTCACGGTTTCCGGTGATGGTCACCTTTAGCAAATCGTCACTCGATTTTTCCTGCATCGTTACCGTATCTAAGCGCTTTTTGGTCTCTTCAACCTTCGCTTGCGCTTCCTTTAATTTGTTCATCATATCTCCGAACATAGCTTTTTTATTTTTTGGTTCAACGACAAAGTTATTAAATACTTAGAATGCTTCCTCATTTCTGCCGAAATTTTACCTTTGTAAGCATTCAAAATAGAAGTCATTAAGATGATAAAAGAAGAAATACGTCCACCGAAACCTAAAAAAATAGCCAAAGAATTAAGCATTCACGGCGACACACGAATAGATAATTACTTTTGGTTAAACGAGCGCGAGAATCCTGAAGTAGTGAAATACTTAGAAGAAGAAAACTCGTATAACGATAGAATGATGGCGCATACCAAGCAATTTCAGGAAAACTTGTTTGAAGAAATGAAAAGCCGAATTAAAGAAGACGATTCTTCCGTGCCTTATAAATCAAACGGCTATTGGTATTACGTACGTTATGAAGTTGGAAAAGGTTACCCTATTTATGCCCGAAAAAAAGAAACTTTGGAAGCCAAAGAAGAGATTCTATTCAATTGTAACGAAATGGCCGAAGGTCATTCCTATTTCAAATTAAGCGGAATTAGTGTAAGTCCAGACAATAGACTCGTTAGTTTTGGTATAGATACCGTGAGTAGAAGAAAATATACCATTCAGATTAAAAATTTGGAAACCGGAGAAATTCTTCCAACAAAAATTGAAACCACTACCGGTGGTTCTACTTGGGCCAACGATAATAAAACCCTTTTCTACACTCGTAAAGACGAAGAAACCCTTCGTTCTGACAAGGTTTATCAGCATATTTTAGGGGAAAACCCGGACGATGACATCTTGGTCTATCACGAAGAAGATGAAACCTTTAATACCTATGTTTATAAATCAAAATCTAAACAATACATCATCATTGGTTCGAGCAGTACAATGAGTGATGAATACCGAATTTTAGATGCCGATAAGCCTCGCGGACAGTTTCAGTTGTTTCAAGAACGGGTTCGTGGAGTGGAGTATGGTTTTTCTCATTTTGAAGATCGTTTTTACATCATCACCAATAAAGATGGTGCACAGAATTTTAAGTTGATGAAAACATCGGTCGATAAAACTACTTCAGAACATTGGGAAGAAGTGATTCCGCATCGCGAAGAGGTATTGCTGGAAGATATGGATATTTTTAAAAACTATCTAGTGCTTAGCGAACGTTATAATGGTTTAAACCGAATTAGGATTATGAGTTGGGACAATCAAGAGGATTACTACTTGCCTTTTGATAATGAAACCTACACGGCTTACACCGGCAATAATCCTGATTTTGATACCAATATACTTCGGTATGGGTATAACTCCTTAACGACGCCTGCTTCGGTGATCGATTTTAATATGGAAACCAAAGAAAGTGAAGTTAAAAAAGAACAACAAGTACAAGATCCCAATTTCCATAAAGAAAATTACTTATCAGAACGTATTTGGGCAACGGCAGAAGACGGTACCCAAATTCCTATTTCCTTGGTTTATAAAAAAGGAATTCAGCGTGACGGAAGCAATCCGGTTTTGCAATATGCCTATGGAAGCTATGGTCATACCACCGATCCTTCCTTTTCCACTTCTAGGTTAAGTTTATTGGACCGTGGATTCATTTTTGCCATTGCTCACGTAAGAGGAGGTGAATATTTAGGTAGAAACTGGTACGAAGACGGAAAAATGCTCACCAAAAAAAATACGTTCACCGATTTTATAGATTGTAGCAAATATTTAATTGAACAAAAGTATACTTCAGCAAAACATTTATACGCCATGGGCGGTTCGGCAGGCGGAATGTTGATGGGAGGAATTTTAAATATGGCTCCACAATTGTATAACGGGGTGATTGCAGCCGTGCCTTTTGTAGATGTAGTCACTACGATGTTAGATGATAGTATTCCTTTAACGACGGGAGAGTATGATGAATGGGGAAATCCTAATGAAAAAGAATATTATGAGTATATGAAGTCTTACTCGCCTTACGATAATGTGGTGGCACAAGAATATCCTCATATTTTAGTAACCACCGGTTTTCACGATTCTCAAGTACAATATTGGGAACCTGCAAAATGGGTGGCCAAACTAAGGGAATTAAAAACAGATCACCATAAATTACTTCTACATACCAATATGGATGCAGGGCACGGCGGTGCTTCAGGAAGGTTTGAAGCCCTAAAAGAAGTAGCTGAAGATTATGCTTTTATATTAGACTTAGAAGGAATTAGCAATTGATTAAAAAAATTATTGTAAATTTGCGATGTTTTGCGAAAATGTTTCCGCTTTAAATGGGAACATTTTTATATGTTAAAAAGAAGTTCAACTTATGAAAGAAGACTTAAAGGTTTATAATGACGTATTGCAACTCATAGGTGATACCCCGCTCATTAAGCTCAATAAAGTTACAAAAGAATTAGAAGGTAATTATTTTGCCAAAGTAGAAGCCTTCAACCCGGGACACTCCACAAAAGATAGGATAGCTCTTCATATTATTGAAGAAGCCGAACGGAAAGGTATTTTGCATCCCGGTAGTACAATTATAGAAACTACCTCGGGAAATACCGGTTTTAGTATCGCTATGGTAAGTGTGATAAAGGGCTATGAGTGCATTTTAGCCGTAAGTTCTAAATCTTCTGCAGATAAAATAGATATGCTAAAAACAATGGGCGCCAAAGTATATGTTTGTCCCGCTCATGTTGCTCCAGACGATCCCCGTTCTTATTACGAGGTGGCAAAACGCTTACATCAAGAGATGAAAGGATCAGTCTATATCAATCAATACTTTAATGAGTTGAATATCGATGCTCATTACAAAAGTACCGGACCTGAAATTTGGAAGCAAACCCAAGGGAAAATTACTCATTTAGTAGCTTGTAGTGGTACCGGAGGAACCATTTCTGGAACGGCACGATACTTAAAAGAACAAAACCCGGATATTAAAGTCATCGGAATAGATGCATTTGGTTCTGTGTTGAAAAAATATCACGAAACCAGAGAATTAGATCCAGATGAAATCTATCCTTATAGAATTGAAGGATTAGGGAAAAATTTAATTCCAACCGCTACCGACTTTGATGTCATCGATAAATTTGTAAAAGTCACTGATGAAGCGAGTGCACATACCGCTAGATATATTGCCAGAACCGAAGGTTTATTTGTAGGTTACACTAGTGGAGCTGTTTTTCAGGGAATTAAACAATTAGAAGAAGAAGGAGAGTTTGATGAAAACAGTAATGTAGTCATGATTTTTCCAGATCATGGTTCACGTTATATGAGTAAAATATATAGTGACGATTGGATGCATGAACAAGGGTTTTCTGATAGTGAAAATAACGTAGGAGCAGAAAAAATAGAATTCATAAAATAATGAATTTTACCGAAAATTATAAAAAAGCACCTTAAATTACCGTTTAAGGTGCTTTTTTATTTATAAATGTTAACAATTATAAGTATTACTTCTCGTATTTCGGTATAAAAATTTTATTTTTGAAACTTGGTTTAAACTTAAAATCTTATGAAGGATTTATTTGATAAAATATACAAAGACAAAGGACCATTAGGGAAATGGGCAGATCAAGCAGAGGGATATTTTGTATTTCCAAAACTTGAAGGAGAGATTAGCAATCGAATGAAATTTCAAGGAAAAGAAGTGATTACTTGGAGTGTGAACGATTATTTAGGTTTAGCTAATCATCCGGAAGTTAGAAAAGTAGATGCAGAAGCTGGTAAAAAATACGGATCAGCTTACCCGATGGGAGCTCGTATGATGAGTGGTCATACAGACTTACACGAGAAACTTCAAAATGAATTGGCAGACTTTGTACATAAAGAAGCAGCTTATTTGTTAAACTTTGGTTACCAAGGGATGGTTTCTACCATTGATGCTTTGGTAGGTAAAGATGATGTTATTGTATATGATGTAGATGCACATGCGTGTATCATTGATGGAGTTCGTTTACACTTAGGGAAACGCTTTACCTATAAGCATAACGATGTAGAAAGCATTGAAAAAAACTTAGAAAGAGCTACTAAAATCGCTGAACAAACAGGCGGTGGGATCCTTTTAATTTCTGAAGGTGTTTTCGGAATGCGTGGAGAACAAGGAAAATTGAAAGAGATTGTTGAATTGAAGAAAAAATTCAATTTTAGATTGTTTGTTGATGATGCTCATGGTTTTGGTACTTTAGGAAAAACAGGAGCAGGAGCAGGAGAAGAGCAAGGTGTGCAAGATGATATCGATGTTTATTTTGCGACTTTTGCAAAATCGATGGCAAGTACCGGAGCATTTATTGCGGCAGATCAAGAAGTGATTGATTATTTAAAATACAATTTACGTTCTCAAATGTTTGCGAAGTCTCTTCAAATGCAATTGGTTGAAGGAGCTTTAAAACGCTTGGAAATGTTACGTTCTATGCCAGAGTTAAAAGAAAAACTTTGGGAGAATGTAAATGCACTTCAAAACGGATTAAAAGATCGAGGTTTCGATATTGGTACTACCCAAAGTTGTGTAACCCCGGTATATTTAAAAGGAAGTATTCCTGAAGCGATGGCCTTGGTAAAAGATCTTCGTGAAAATCACGGAGTATTCTGTTCTATTGTAGTGTATCCGGTAATACCAAAAGGATTAATTTTACTAAGAATGATCCCAACGGCTTCCCATACTTTACAGGATGTGGAAGAAACCTTAGATGCTTTTTCAGCAATTCGAGAGCGTTTAGAAAACGGGACATACAAACGTTTGTCAGCAGCAGTTGCCCAAGCTATGGGAGCTTAAAAATTTATACATTACAGATTGTTTAAAAAATCCGATAATTTTATCGGATTTTTTTATTTTTATAAGAATTTCAAATTCTATAAAGATGAAAAAACTAATCATTTTCGCACTTCTTTTATTTCCTTTATTTTCTTTCTCGCAAGAGTTGGAATTTTATGAAGGAACAATTTATTTTAATAATGGAGAAGTGAAAGAAGGTTTAGTAAGATTGCCTGTTTCGGCTAAATACCTAAAAAGTTATGGTAACAGCCTTCAGTTTAAAGAAAATGAAGAAGCGAAAAAAGAAAAGTATAGAAATGGAGAAGAAATAGAAAAAGTTATCGTTAAAATACAAGGAAAAAACGGTTTATATAAATACATACCTGTAAAAAAACGGAAGTATCAACTTTTTAGGGTAATTAACGAAACTATTTCTCCAGCACTTTATGGAAGGCAGATGCACGGTGCAACACCCGGTGGGGGATTTGTGATGTATGGGATGACAAGTGAATATTATATATATGATGCTGAATTTGAAAAAGCACTACCTTTACTAAAATATGCCAGAAGCTTTCGTTATTTTAGAAAACACATAAAAAAATACTATCCTAATTGCAAACAGTTAATTGCTGAATTAAAAGAAAATAAACACAAATACGACTTTAAAGATATACCGGCGATTGTTGAAAAAGCCAGTAAGTGTTATTAATAAAAAACCCGATGAAAATTTAATCATCGGGTTTTTTTGTATTCGTAATTGAAAATGAAATTAATCTTCTCCAATTTGTTTTTTAAAACCGTCTTTTCGGTTTTTATCTACCGCTTTAGTTGCATCTTCTTTTTGCTTTGAATTATCGTTATCTTCCATAATATATTCGTCGGTAGAATGCATATCAATTCGGTAAGAAACTCCTAGAGCAACTTGCCAGCGTGAAGGTGTATCTTTAAAATTTACTAAACCTGAAACATCAACTTGAAAATCTTTATTAAATAAATAAGCAGCTCCAAGGCGGGCAATATCATCGCTATAAAAATCACTTTTTATAATTTGAGCTTCCGCAAAAAAGGATAGCTCTTGCGTATACGCGTGAGTTAACGTGAAAATTCCGGAATAGGTGGGTAAATCGTTCGTAAATTTGTCTCCAATAAGGTTCATGACAAACACCCATCTTCCTAAGTTATGTTGAGTGATAATGGCTACTTGTGGAGAAATACCATCATTTCCAGGTCCTATAAAAGGATTATCGGTACTACCCAATAATAAATTTAATCCTATGTAACCAGATACAGCAGGAATTAAATCGTCCCAATGTAAGGTATTGTTAGCTTTCCAACTATATAAATTGGGGCCTTCCAACATTTTTTTGCGGTGCGGATCGTAAATCAAATATTTTAAGCCTAATGTGTTGCTTTCCAAATTTCGGTAAGTGCTTTCTATAGTGTTAGCACCCATCATATATTTTTCATTTGCGTTTAAAAATGATCCCTTTAAATTGGCTTCTAACCTTTCTTTTAAAAAGCCATACCTAACTTCATAATCCAATCCCCAAAGTGAAGTTTCCGTATTTAATAAGGAATGTTCATCTTTCCCATAACGACCTCCAAATTCTCCTTGTAAAACGCCATTTCCAACGGCAAATGCACCTTGAGATCTTCCAGGTCGGTTAGAGTTAATGGTTTCTGTATATTGAGCAAACAAAAATTGCCCGCAAAACAACAATCCGGTCATTAAGAAGTTTTTCATCTTCATAAAAAGTTAGTTTTAACCAAATATAGAATAGTTTTAGTAATTTTTATAGGTATTATCAAGTTTTTAAGGCCAGTAATTTTTAGTTTTGTATTAAAAAAATTATGCAAGAAGCATCATTGATAGGAGCTATAAAAATTATACTGATTATTCTTTTGATTTACTTCGGAATCAAGATCATTTTCAAGTGGTTTGGTCCTCTTATTTTAAAATACTTTATGAAAAAACTGGGAGAAAAAGCCTTTCAGAATTTTAACCAAGGTGAAAACGCTCAATCCCCTTTTCAGCAAAATAGAACACAACAAAAAACTAAAGAAAATATAGGTAAGAAAAAATCTAATTCCAGAAACGAAAATAAAGAAGTGGGGGAATACATAGATTTTGAAGAAATTGAATAATTTTTCCGTTCTTAGTAGCTGCTAAACGATTTTGAAACAACTATGTCCATTAACTTGAAGAAAATTATTCCGCATGTAGTTATTATTGTGGGATTTATCATTGCTGCCTTAGCTTATTTTAATCCGGTTTTACAGGGGAAAGTAATTTTTCAAAGTGATATTACCCAGTACATTGGGATGTCTCATCAACATAAAGAGTTTAAGGAAGATACCGATACTGAAAGTTATTGGACAGATGCTGCTTTTGGTGGAATGCCTACTTACCAATTGGGAGCAGAATATCCTTATAATTATATTAAAGAATTAGATCGTGCTTTACGATTTTTACCACGTCCCGCAGATTATTTGTTTCTTTATTTTATAGGTATTTACATCCTGTTTTTATGCTTAAAAGTTGATTATAAATTAGCGGCTCTCGGTGCATTGGCATTTGGTTTTTCTACTTACCTCATTATTATTCTCGGTGTCGGGCATAATTCAAAAGCTCATGCCATTGCTTATATGCCCATTGTATTAGCGGGAATTATTCTCACGTTTCGGCAAAAATACCTCTGGGGTGGTTTACTGCTTACGCTAGGAATGGCGTTGGAAATAAATGCCAATCACTTTCAGATGACCTATTACCTAATGCTGTTAGTCATTGTGTTAGGAGTTGCCTATTTCATCGATTTTCTTAAAAAGAAACAGATCAAGCAGTATTTTGTAGCAATAGCAGTCATGATGGTTGCTGTACTTATTGCTATAGGAACCAATGCTACCAACATTTTGGCTACTAAAGAATATGCTGATTTTAGTACGCGTGGAGATACTGGTTTAACCATTACTCCAAGTGGCGAGCAACAAGAAAATACGAATGGACTTTCATACGATTACATTACTGAATATAGTTATGGAGTAGTTGAAACTTTTAACTTGTTTATCCCACGTTTTATGGGAGGCTCTAGCGCAGAGAAGTTAGGAAAAGATTCTGAGCTTTATAATGAATTGCTGAAAATGGGAGCCAGCCCACAGCAAGCGATAAGTTTTGCAGATTCGGCACCTACCTATTGGGGAAATCAAACCTTTATCGGTGCGCCGGCGTATATTGGTGCAGTTGTTATTTTCCTTTTTGTATTGGCTTTATTCTTAGTAAAAGGAAGATTTAAATGGTGGATCGTGGGTGGTTCTATTTTAGCTTTGTTGCTTTCCTGGGGAGATAACTTTGCGCCGCTTACTAAGTTTTTCATTAATAACGTTCCTTTATACAATAAGTTTAGAGCGGTTTCTTCAACTCAGGTAATTTTAGAATTATGTTTACCCTTAATGGCGGTTTATGGACTTTCAAAATTCTTCAGCAATAAAAGAACGCAAGAAGAAAAGGAATATGCTTTAAAATGGGCAACCATCATCACGGGAGGCTTAGCCGTTTTATTTCTAGTGGCAAAATCTGTATTCTTTGATTTTGTCGGGAATCAAGACCGACAGTATTTACAACAATTAGGACAAAGTTTTGTACGAGCACTAAAAGAAGACCGAAAAGCTATTTTTAATGCCGATACCATTCGAAGTTTAATATTTGTGGCATTAGCAGCCGGACTCATTTGGGCATATTTAAAAAATAAAGTCAATAAAGGTTTGGCTATTGGCGGACTTGCTTTATTGATTGTAATCGATTTGGTAGGGGTAGATCGTCGTTATGTAAATAATGAAGATTTTGTACAAGAGCGTCAGATGAAAAAACCTTTTCAGGCAAACGCTGCCGATCAGGAAATTTTAAAAGACAATGGTCATTATCGAGTATTAGATTTTTCCGGAAGTCCGTTAAACTCTGCTCGAGCTTCTTATTTTCATAATTCTTTAGGGGGTTATCACGCGGCAAAACCGGGTAGAATTCAGGAATTATTCGATTTTTATATTTACGATGGCAATCAGCAGGTATTAAATATGCTGAATACCAAATACATTATTTTATCGAATCAAGGGGAAGTCATGGCGCAACCCAATCCGCAAGCAAATGGAAACGCTTGGTTTGTCAATGAAGTGAAATTTGTAGGTAATGCGAACGAAGAAATTTTAGCTTTAGATAGCTTAAATACCAAGCAAACCGCAATTGTGAATAAAAAGTTTTCAGCAGAAATTCCGCAGCAAAAATTCACGACAGATTCTACGGCTCAAATTCAGTTGAAATCTTACCAACCTAACGAGTTGGTCTATTCTTATTCAACCCATGAAGATCGGTTGGCTGTATTCTCTGAAATTTATTATCCTCATGGTTGGAAAGCTACGGTAGATGGTAAAGAAATTTCGATACTCCAAGCTGATTACGTTTTACGGGCAGCGATGTTACCGGCAGGAAATCATGAAATTAAATTTACTTTTGAACCAGAAATCATTCAAACCGGAAGCACCATCACCTTGGCAAGTGGAGCTCTATTAGCTATTTTATTAATCGGTGGTTTGGTAATTACTTTCCGAAGAAAATCGGCTTAAATCTAATTTGGTGCGATGCAAAAGGTACTTATTATCACGTATTATTGGCCTCCTGCGGGAGGTCCCGGCGTGCAACGTTGGTTAAAGTTTGTTAAGTATTTACGTGATTTTGATGTTGAACCCATTGTTTACATTCCTGAAAATCCACATTATCCTATTGTCGATAAAAGTTTTGAAAAAGAAGTCCCTGATGGAATAAAAATTATAAAACAACCCATTAGGGAACCCTATCAATTAGCAGGAATTTTTTCTAAAAAGGAATCACAAACCATTAGTTCCGGAATTATTAAAGACGAAAAGGAGCAAGGTTTTTTACAAAGAATGATGCTTTGGGTACGTGGTAATTTATTTATTCCCGATGCACGAATGCTGTGGGTGAAACCATCGGTGAAGTTTCTTTACTCTTATTTAAAAGAACATCAAATTGAAACGGTAATTACTACCGGACCGCCACATAGTTTGCATTTAATCGGGAAGCATTTAAAAGAGTGTTTACCCATGAATTGGATTGCTGATTTTCGGGATCCGTGGACAAAAATTGGCTATCATCAAAAACTGAAATTAACTAAAAATGCACAGCAAAAGCATCTTCGTTTAGAGCGGGAAGTGTTACAAACCGCAGATCATATTTTAACGACGAGTTTTACTACGAAAAAGGATTTTTCAGCCATTACTCAGAAACCGATTACGGTGATTACAAATGGTTTTGATGAGGATGAAGTGAAACAAGTCCAATTAGCTGAAAAATTTCGATTAGCTCACATAGGCTCATTACTTTCTGAACGGAATCCAGAAAATTTATGGCGAGCATTACAAGAACTTATTGATGAAAAAGAAGACTTTAAGAACGATGTTGAATTGGTGCTGGCAGGAAAAGTGAGTGAAAGTGTTGTTTCTTCCATGAAAGAACATCAATTGGGTAATTATTTAGTTGAAAAAGGTTATTTATCTCATGAAGAATCTTTACTACAGCAGCGAAAAGCACAGGTGTTATTGCTCATTGAAATTGATAAAGAAGAAACGAAAGGAATTATTCCCGGGAAGTTTTTTGAATATTTAAAAGCTAACCGACCTATTTTAGCAATGGGACCCACAGATTGGGATGTGATTCGATTGTTGGATGAAACAGAGGTCGGAAAATATTTTGATTATACTTCCAAAGAAGAAATAAAACATCAACTTTACACTTGGTACCAAGAATATAAAGTGGGAAAATTAGCAGTGCATTCTTCCGCAGAAAAAATTAAGCAATTTCATAGAAAAGAGTTAACCAAAAAATTGGCAAAAGTTATTCAACAATTCAGCTAAATGGGCATCGTATTAAAACAATCATTCAATAATATTTTAACCACTTATTTAGGTTTTGCTGTGGGTGCGTTAAATGTATTGTTTTTGTATCCCCATTTTTTAGAGCCCGAGCATTATGGGTTAATTACATTTTTACTTTCGGCAAGTACATTGGTTTGGCCAATAATGGGATTTGGTGCTCCCAATACCTTAATTAAGTTTTATACGGCTTATAATTCTGATACCGAAAAAAACCGATTATTGACCACGATGCTGATCATTCCATTGGTGGTGAGTGTGGTGATTGGGGGATTAGGAATTATTTTTTATCAAGCTTTGCTAGATTATTTTGACACCAATGAAGCGGTTCAAAATTACATAGGACTCATTTTTTTAATTAGTGTGGCCATCGCTTATTTTGAAGTTTTTTATGCTTGGGCTAAACTGACTTATAAAAGTGTTTTTGGCAACTTTATGAAAGAAGTTTTTCATCGGGTAGGAGTGACCGTTTTGCTTCTAGCAGTGTATTTTGAGTACTTAGGCTTAAATGGTTTTATTTATTCGCTTACAGCTATTTATATTCTTAGGATGTTGGTGTTAATGGTGTATGCATTTAAATTACTTCCGCCAAAATTAGATTTTAAGCTTCCCCATAATTTTTCAAGGGTGGCTAAATATTCATTTTTAATATTGATCGCCGGTTCAATTTCAACGGCTTTGTTAGATTTAGACAAAGTGATGATCGAGCATTATTTGCCTATTGAACAAGTTTCTGTGTATGCGATAGCAGTTTATATCGCTTCAGTTATTGCTGTTCCATCCCGTGCGATGAAGCAAATTGCAATGCCCATCACGGCCATGTTTTTAAATAAGAATAAGAAACAGGAATTGGCAAAGCTCTATAAACAGACTTCGGTGAGTTTGCTATTGGTGAGCGGATTGATTTTCGCATTAATTATTACAAATGTAGAACAACTCTATGAATTGATTCCGCAGGAATATCAAATTGAAACGGGAATCATTGTTTTTTTATGCGGAATTAAACTCTATGAAAATTTCTTAGGCAACTGTAATAGTATTCTCTTTAATTCAGATTATTACCGATGGGTATTAATGATTGGGATTGGCGTAGTGATTTTAGCGGTTGTATTTAATATTGTTTTTATTCCGATCCTGGGAATTTGGGGAGCAGCGATTGCTACCTTTTCTACCTTTTTTGCATTCTTTAGTGTAAAATTATATTTGGTGTATAAAAAATTTCATATGCATCCGTTTACGCAGAAAACTTTACCCATTAGCATCTTGATTGTAGTAACGAGTTTATTGTTTTATTTCTGGGAATTCAATATTCATCCGCTAGCCAGTATTACGATTAAAGGTTTAGTAACTACTGCATTGTATGTTTTTGTAGTGTATAAAATGAATTTATCGGAAGAGCTTACACAATTTCTTAAGCAGCGTAAAAAATAAACCCCTTTCATCATCAACCGAAGTCAATTCTGAAAGGGGAAAAAACTAACCAACCAAAAACTATCTTAATCTAGAAGAACGGGAAGCATTAGTAGATTTGCTTCTAGCATTGCCTTCCGTACTTCTTGAAATATTTCTTGTAGTAGATGTACGAGAATTTACCTGTTGAGGTTTTCTACTTATCGTACTTCTTGATAATTCACGACGTGAATTGTTTCTATTATTTGCTGATATAGGTGTTGAATTATTCCTTTTTTCAACAGCTCTATTATTATTAATAGTACTTCTAGTAGAAGAATTTCTTGTAGGGGTTCTATCGATTGTGCTTAAAGCCCTTTTGTCATTTCTTCTAATTTCTTTTGTGTTTGAGTTTCTGGTTCTAACCGCATTATTACTTTTTGATGAACTTGATCTTGTTGCTGTAGCGTTTGTTCTGGATCTTGTAACATTAGATCTTCTGTTAGCCAATTCACGTCTGGTGCTGGTACGTTTACCTCTATTGTAGTGAGTTACTCGTTGAGAAGGTCTATAAAAGTTACTTCTATTTCTACTATTTACATTATAGTGTTTTCGGTAATTTCTATAACTCACACGATTAGGTCGGTAATACGTACGATAAGGTCTTGAGTAAACAATACATCTTGATCTCATAGGAACAGAATAGTATTGATGCCAAGGTCTGTACACATATCCTCTATTATACACATTAATAAATCCTGAAAAATGAGCAAAGTTTCCGTAGTTGTTATAAAAGATATTTAGACCACCAACTCGTGTTAAGCGACCAAAACTGTTATAGTAAATTTGCGTATTTCCGGCCTGAATGATTCTTCCATAATAATCATAATAAATCGGAATCGATTCAATTTGGATGACTGCTCCATAATCGTCATATTGAACATAGGGGTCATAATTATATCCACCGTTATAACTTATATTTACGTTTGGTGTGCTAACATTGAAATTAAACTTGCTTCGGGGTTGGTAATAAAAATCAAACTGACCATCTGGATAAATAGCAAATTCTACATTTCGCTCTACAAAAATAATAGAAGAACCATATCCATAATTATAAGTCGATACGTTCGACTTATTTTCAGCGGAAGTAGTTAAACCAACCAAGGTTAAAACTACTAAGGTGATTAAGTTTTTCATAATTATGGAATTTTTAAGTTAATATGCTTTAGTTAAAACAAAGTGCGTGCCATAATTTTAAATGTTTGATTATTAGGTTTATATTGATTTAATAAGAATTTTTTTAAATTGAAATTGATAAAAATCAAAATGAGACCCCTTCATAAAACCTGCCTATTCCATGGATAGGTTAAGGGTGACGACGAAATGAGGAAATATTTCGAATTAACTATATTAAAAAAAGAGAAAACCCTTAAGCATTTGCTTAAGGGTCTTCCAACTAACCAACCAAAAAAATTAATTATGATGTAAACGAATTACATCGATAATTATGTATAATAATATTTCAATTACTGTGCCAATTTATAATTTCTCTTTAAGATATTTAGCCGTGTACGATTTCTTATTTTTTGCTACATCTTCCGGTGTTCCAGTAGCAATCAAATGGCCTCCTTTTTCACCTCCTTCAAGGCCAAGGTCAATAACATAATCTGCACATTTTACTAAATCCATATTGTGTTCAATCACAATGACGGAATGGCCTTTTTCAATTAAAGCGTAAAAAGATTTGAGTAATTTTTTAATATCGTGAAAATGAAGTCCGGTAGTAGGTTCATCAAAAATAAAGAGCGCTTTATCTTTAGTGGTTCCTTTTCCTAAAAAAGAAGCTAATTTTATACGTTGTGCTTCACCGCCCGAAAGGGTAGAAGAGCTTTGTCCTAAAGTTACATAACCTAAACCAACATCTTGTAGAGGTTGTAATTTCTTTTTAATCTTGGATTCATTATGTTTTTTGAAGAAATCAATAGCGTCATCAATGGTCATATTCAATACATCATCAATGGTTTTGTCTTCAAACTTTACTTCTAATACTTCTTTCTTAAAACGCTTTCCGTGGCAAGTTTCACATTCTAAATGCACATCGGCCATGAATTGCATTTCAATGGTTACTTCTCCTTCACCTTTACAGGTTTCACATCTTCCACCATCTACATTAAAACTAAAGTGCTTCGCTTTAAAACCTCGCACTTTGGCTAATTTCTGATTAGCAAATAGGTTTCTAATATCGTCGTAGGCTTTAATATAGGTTACCGGATTAGAACGTGAAGAACGTCCAATAGGATTCTGATCTACAAACTCCACATGTTTGGTATTACTGAATTTCCCATCGATTTTGGTTAGTTGACCCACTTTTTCTCCATAACCGCCGGTTTCTTTTAAGATAGAAGGATAAAGCAAGCGTTTAACCAAGGTACTTTTTCCACTTCCTGAAACTCCTGTAACAGCTGTAAAAACGCCTAAAGGAAAACGAACATCTATATTTTTCAAATTGTTTTCCCGTGCGCCAATAATATCGATATAATATTTAAAGTCCCGACGTTTTTTAGGAACTTCAATTTCCATAGAATGATTTAAATATTGAGCAGTAAGTGACTTCGACTTTAAAATTTCATCGTAATTGCCGGTAGCGACAACTTCACCACCAAAACTTCCGGCTTCAGGACCTATATCGATAATTTCGTCGGCAGCTTTCATGATATCTTCATCGTGTTCAACTACAATTACTGTATTTCCTAAATCACGAAGATCTTTTAAAACACCAATGAGTTTTTCAGTATCTTTAGGATGTAAACCAATGGAAGGTTCATCTAAAATATACATCGAACCGACTAAACTACTCCCTAGCGAAGTTGCCAAATTAATTCGTTGTGATTCTCCACCGGAAAGTGTATTCGATTTTCGATTCAGCGTTAAATAATCTAAACCTACGTTCGATAGGAATGCCAAACGGTTATTAATTTCTTTTAATAAGCGTTTCGCAATATGTTGGTCGTGTTCGCTTAGTTCTAGCTCTTTAAAGAATACGGCTACTTTATCTAAGGGTTTTTCAACTAAATCAGTAATCGGAGCGCCACCAATTTTCACATAGTTTACCTCTTCGCGTAATCGTTTACCTTTACAAACGGGACATTTGGTTTTGCCACGGTAACGGGAAAGCATCACCCGATTTTGTATTTTGTAAGCTTTCGCTTCTAATTCTTCAAAAAACTCGGTTAAACCGGTGAAATAACGATTACCATCCCAAAGTAATTGTTTTTGTGCGTCTGTTAAATCGTAATAAGGTTTATGAATAGGAAAGTCGAATTTATGTGAATTATTCACCAACTGATTTTTATACCAGCTCATACTTTCACCACGCCAAGGGAAAATAGCTTCTTCGTAAATAGAAAGTGAAGTATTAGGAACAATTAAATCTTCATCTAAACCAATTACATCTCCATAGCCTTCACATTTTGGGCAAGCACCATAAGGATTATTAAAACTGAATAAATGAACATTGGGTTCATTAAAAGTCATTCCATCTAACTCAAATTTATTACTGAAATGACGGATTTTATGGTCTGAAAGGTTTTCTATAAAAAGTTCTCCTTTTCCTTCATAAAAAGCGGCTTGAATAGAATCTGCTAATCGATTGTAAAAATCTTCGTCGTCTTTTTTAATGATTCGGTCGACCACCAGAAAAGTATCTTTCGGCTTTACATTTTTTAAATTAGCTTCATCAATTCTACTTACTTCATCTTTAATTTTTATTCGGCTATAACCTTGTTGTAATAAAACTTTTACTTTTTCTTCCAAGCTTCGACCTTTTTCGACCAAGATAGGAGCTAAGAGTAAAAGTTTTTCACGTTCAGGAAAATCTTTAATGTAATTGACGACATCGGTTACCGTATCTTTTTTTACTTCATCACCAGAAATAGGAGAGAAGGTCTTCCCAATTCTAGCATAAAGTAATTTTAAGTAGTCGTAAATTTCTGTAGATGTACCCACCGTAGAACGGGGATTGGTAGAATTTACTTTTTGCTCAATCGCAATGGCAGGAGCAATTCCTTTAATATAATCTACTTTAGGTTTATCTAAACGTCCTAGAAACTGACGTGCGTAAGAAGATAAACTCTCCACATAACGACGCTGACCTTCCGCATACAAAGTATCGAAAGCTAAACTAGATTTCCCTGAACCGGAAAGCCCCGTAATGACCACGAGTTTATTACGCGGAATGACGGCATCAATATTTTTTAAATTATGGAGCTTTGCTCCCTTGATAATGATATTTTCCTTAGGGTTTATTTGAGCAATATCTTGAGTCATAGCTGTTTTTACAATAATTTGCGAAGATACTTAATCTATGCGGGCTTGTAAAGTATGAATATGTTTATATAAATGTTAAAATTTTTAACTTATTTGTATTTGTTAAAAATATGTTGTTATATTTAGCACTTTCAAACCCTAAAAGTCTAGAAGCCTATATAGCAGAGTTACTTCAAGTTAAAATTTATTAATCCAAAGTTTAATTGACTTAAGATTTTTCTTAAGAATTGAGGTAACCACTATGAAAAAAATCGAAACGACTACAGATGCTACTCTTGTTAGGCAATATTTAAACGGAAGTGAAGAGGCGCTTTCTAAATTAATTAATAGGCACCAACAACGTATTTATAATTTTATTTTTTCGAAAGTTTTTGATCGGGATGTCACCGAAGATATCTTTCAAGATACTTTTATTAAGGTAATAAGAACTTTGAAAAGAGGTAAATACAATGAAGAAGGTAAATTTTTACCTTGGGTGATGCGTATTTCTCATAATTTGGTGATCGATTATTTTAGAAAAAACAATCGTATGCCTAAATTTGATAATAATGGTGATTTTAATATTTTTTCTGTGATTCAAGATGATGAACTGAATGCAGAAAAGCTCATGGTGAAAGACCAGATAGAAAGTGATGTTCGTGAGCTTATCAAAGAATTACCGGAAGATCAAAAAGAAGTTTTGATGATGCGTATTTATAAAGATATGAGTTTTAAAGAAATTGCTGAGCGTACCGATGTGAGTATAAATACCGCTTTGGGAAGAATGCGTTATGCATTAATCAACTTACGTAAAGTTATCGATAAACATAATATTGTGCTTACAAAATATTAAAAGATACAATAAGGCGTTTTTTTTGTCGTTATTAATATGAAACTAACAAAAAACGTCGCTAATGGCCAAACTTTACCTCAACGAATCACCAAACGAAAAGGTGGAAAAACTAAGACCCAAAAAAGAAACCATTAGTTTTCTTTTAAATTATTCGAAAGCACTTAATGTGCTCGATGGTAAGCATATGCAATATGAAAACTTACTTAATTAAAAAAATGAAACCCGTATTTACTTACGGGTTCTTTTTTGCTTTTTAGTGAGGTTTTCTTCATAGGCTTTTAAAACTGACTTCCTTCCGATGGTTCGGGTAATGGGATCGTTTTCTAATTTCCAACCACGAGCGGGAGAATATTCCCGACCATACCAAATAATTTGAAGATGAAGTTTATTCCATAGTTCTTTGGGGAATAATCGTTTCGCATCTTTTTCGGTTTGTTGTACATTTTTGCCATTCGATAAATTCCAACGGTACATTAATCTGTGAATGTGTGTATCTACCGGAAAAGAAGGAACATTAAAAGCTTGCGCCATTACTACGCTGGCCGTTTTGTGCCCAACGGCGGGTAAACTTTCTAAAGCTTCCATATCGGCAGGAACTTCTCCGTTATATTTTTCAATTAAAATTTCTGAAAGTCCGTGGATACCTTTTGATTTCATTGGAGAAAGTCCTACGGGTTTAATAATTTCCCGAATTTCTTCTACCGTAAGTTTTACCATTTGATAGGGATTATCGGCCCTATCAAAAAGAAGTGGGGTGATTTGATTCACCTTTACATCGGTACTTTGTGCTGAAAGTAAAACTGCAATTAATAACGTATACGGATCTTTATGATCTAATGGAATCGGAATCTTAGGATAGATTTCCTCTAAGGTATCGATCACAAATTGAACTTTTTCAGCTTTTTTCATGGTGATTTTAAATTTTGAATTCAAAAGTATGAATTTTGAAGTTATTCAATAACCGTCAACCTGAACTTGTTTGAGGTTCTCATGATTATGAATTAATCAGCTTTATGAGATTCTGAAATAAATCCTGAATGACGATATTTTTATTTAGAACTAAAAACTATTTCACCCACTTATAATAACGTGCGCCTATTAAGTTAGGCTTTTCTGTTTCGATGCTCTCTAAAATCCATTCTTTTTGAGGAGTAATCACACTTACTGTTTTTTCTTTTTTGTGAAGTTGATGGTAAGTATTAATATCGATAGTTTTAGATTTTTCAAGGCTTTCAAAAAGCTTCTGCTTTTCAATCACTTTTTCCCAAGATTCAACTAGTTTTCCTTCAAAAACTTTAGATTTCGCACCACTTCCGTAGGCAATAAAACCAAGTGTTTTCTCGGTTAGATTTTCTTTCTTTTCATAATAATCACATAAGGTAGAAAGCATTCCCATAAACATGGATGCCGTATACATATTTCCTATTAAGGAAGAGGCACGTTCTGCCGGAGCAAATTTTTCGGCTACAAAAGCACGGTATTCTTCAGATTTGCTTAAAGCTTTAATTTTAGAAAAATATTCCGGATCATTTTTTTGGTATTCTTTTGCTAGTTCTGGATGATCGGCCGCATAAATTTCAGCAAACATGCGTCTTGCCTGAAAAGAGTAGGGAAGGTGCATAATAATGGCTTTCCAAGAATCATATAAAATGCCTTCTTCCTCTTTTAATTTTTTAAACTGAAAATAAGCATCGGTTGTACGTTCGATATAGCAATCGTTAGAATATTGTCCGTCAAAAACCGGTTGTTCTTTAAAGATTTCAATTTCACTTTCTAACACACCTTCCCAGGCTTCATTATTGGTGATCCCTATGTTTTCTTTTTTTACTGTACGATGCGGTTTAAAGAAATCGAAAACTCCTTTGGTGCTTACTGAGAAGTTATTTTCAACCTCGATTAAACGTGGATTTGCACTTATTAATAAAGCAACAGCTCCTGCACCTTGTGTATATTCTCCGGTAGATTCTAAATCGTATTTTGCAATATCTGTACAAATTACAATTGCTTTTTTATCGGGATTACTGCGTACAAAATCTAAACAGTTATGAAACGCATCGACACCGCCAATACAAGCAAAGGTGAAATCTACTGCATCGCAATGCGTAAATTTGTTTTCATCAAAATAATCATCCATCATCCCTACCAAATAAGAACCAATAGGTTTAGAAGCATCGATACCACTTTCTGAACCTACATAAATTCGATGAATTTCTGAAGGTTCCAGGTTTTCCTGTTCGATAAGTTTGGTAAGTGCATTAGCTGCAAAAACAATGGCGTCTTGATGCACATCGGGGAACGCCATATTTATGAGTCCGAGACCTTTTTCGAGCTTGGCCGGTTCAATATTTCTGGCAATCGCTAAATCTTTTATAGGTAATTGAATTTTTGGGATATCGTAACTTAGGCTATCTATTCCTATTTTCATTTGTTGAAGTTTATAAACTGAAAAAACTTGAAATCTAATACAGAAATCAAGCTTTTTAAATAAGGTTTTTGACTTACGAAGTTATTATGTCGAAGTATTTTAAACAAGTAAAATAAAGCCTAATTGCTTATATTTATTGACCTCACAAGGAAAATGCTTTTTTGCTGAATTATATTGAATTTGTAAGTTTGATTTTATCGATGTTTTAAATTTTTCATATTAAAACAAGCTTTAATTATTTCTAAAATTCTTGTGAATGCTTCTTATTGTTCATACTTTTCAGCAAGTAAATATTGAACATAGAAATAAAGATATGACAACATTAAAAGTAGGAGATGCCGCTCCACAATTCTCAGCAAAAGATCAAGACGGGAATGTACATGAATTAAGCGATTATAAAGGAAAGAAATTAGTAGTGTTCTTTTATCCGAAAGCAAGTACACCAGGTTGCACCGCAGAAGCTTGTAATTTGCGGGACAATTGGGAAGTTTTTCAAGAAAAAGGTTATGAAATTTTAGGGGTAAGTGCAGATTCTGCCAAAAGACAAACCAATTTTAAAAATAAACACGAGTTGCCTTTCCCTTTATTAGCCGATGAAGATAAAGAAGTGATTAATGCTTTTGGGGTTTGGGGTCCTAAAAAGTTTATGGGGAAAGAATACGACGGTATTCACCGAACCACTTTTATTATTGATGAAGAAGGAAAAATTGAAGAAGTAATCGGGAAGGTGAAAACCAAAGCGCACGCCGAACAGATTTTAGGAGAATAATTTTATGATCAGACGATGTCACATCGAGCGTAGTCGAGATGTGTTTATTGAAATTTAATTTCGCTAGTTATAAAATTTACTCAGCATAAAAAGCAAAAGCTTGATAAATCAAATCATTTGGGACGATGCAATCTAGTTTGCATTGTCCTATTTTTTCTAATAACACAAAGTTGATGTTGCCGTGGCTATTTTTCTTGTCGTACTTTAAAAGTTCAATGATTTGCTCGATATCCGCTTCTTCAAAACTTACTTTTTCGAAAGTCTGCAATAAAACTGTTTTAATTTCAGCAACTTCTTCTGGCGATAAACCGGTAATTCTGTTAGAAATAGATGCAGCGAGAATCATCCCGACCGCAATAGCCTCTCCGTGAAGAAGAGTTTTCTTTTTTGGATGAGTTAAAAAATAAGATTCAATCGCATGACCGAGAGTATGTCCGAAATTTAAAGTTTTTCGAATCCCATCTTCATTTAAATCTTCAGTAACGACTTTATGTTTAATGAGAACACTTTCATAAATAAGTTGCTCCAAATCGGTTAAAGAAAGCTGTGAGAGGTCACTCATTTTTTCCCAATAAGCTTGGTCTTGAATAAGACCGTGTTTGAGCATTTCAGCTAAACCACTTTTCATCTGATTCTGCGGAAGCGTCGCCACGTAACCAACATCAATCAGAACCATTTCGGCATTACTAATCACTCCAATTTGATTCTTTAAGTTTCCTAGATCTACGCCGGTTTTTCCGCCTACAGAGGCATCAACCATGGCCAAGAGCGTAGTGGGAATATTAATGTAAGAAATACCGCGTTTAAATGTACTGGCTACAAATCCACCCAAATCGGTGACCACGCCACCACCAAGGTTCAACATTAAAGATTTTCTATCGGCATCTAAGTCAGATAAAGTCTGCCAAACTCCGTTGCAGGTCTCTATCGTCTTATGCTCTTCGCCGGCTTCAATCTCAATAATTTCGGTAGCAATATCTGTTTCTAACTGCTGTAGAAAAAAAGAAGCACAATGGGTTTGCGTATGTTCATCTACCAATAAAAATAACTTAGAAGGTTGAATATCTTTTATATAGGAATTTAACTGAGCATATATTTCCTGGCCAAAAACTATAATATTATTAACAGACTGAATGGATTTCATTAAAATATACGTTAAATGTGATTCGAAATTACTTAGAAATTTGAAATTATTGTTATTTCGAGCAGTATATTTGCGAAAAATTAAAAATTTCTAATGGTTACAAAAATATTTAATAACACGAAGCGAGCCTTCGCTTTACGAACAGATAAAGAACTTAAAAAAGCCCTTTTTGTATTTGGAATGATGAACCGACCTACCATGGTGGCTATTGGTACTAGGGCTACTAATTTGGCCTTAAGCTTAAAACTTCCCATTCAAGGATTAATCAAGAAAACTATTTTTGAAATGTTTTGTGGTGGCGAAACAATGAAAGAATGCGAAGATATTATAGGGAAAATGTATAAAATGCATGTGCATAGCGTACTCGATTTTTCTAAAGAGGGAGAAGATATTGAAGAAGTGTTTGATGAAACACTGGAGACAAAAAAAGAAATTGTAAAATTTGCCGACGGAAAGAAAGAAATACCGTTTACTGTTTTTAAACCTACCGGAATAGGACGTTTTGAAATTTGGGAAAAAGTGAGTTCTAAAGAAGAATTAACGAAAGAAGATCAAGAAGAGTGGACCCGAGTAAGAAATAGGGTAGATGGGATTTGTAAATTGGCCTATGATTTAGATATGAGAATCCTTGCCGATGCCGAAGAATCTTGGATGCAAGATGCTGCCGATGATTTGCTGGAAGAAATGATGGAAAAGTATAATAAGGAAAAAGTAATTGTTTATAATACGTTACAGTGTTACCGTTGGGATAGGCTTCAATATATAAAAGATTTACATAAAAGGGCTAAAAACAAAGGTTATAAAGTGGGAGCTAAAATTGTTCGCGGAGCTTATATGGAAAAAGAAAATGCCCGTGCCGAGAAAAAAGGTTATCCAACTCCCATTTGTGAAGATAAAGAGGCAACCGATGTGAATTTTAATGCGGTACTTTATTATGCGATGCAAAACCTAGACGATATTTGGTTATATATAGGTACACATAACGAGGTGAGTTCTTACCTTACTATGCAGTTAATGGATGAAAAAGGAATAGACAAACGTGACGATAGAATTTGGTTCAGTCAATTGTTTGGGATGAGTGATCATATTACTTACAACTTAGCTTTAAATGGCTACAATGCTGCTAAATTAGTTCCGTTTGGACCGGTAGAAGATGTTATTCCTTACTTAATACGTAGAGCGCAGGAAAATACTTCAGTTAAAGGACAAACCGGTAGGGAATTGGCTTTACTTCGTGAGGAAAAACAGCGAAGGGAAGGTACGTTTACCAAAACCATTGCCTAACTTTTAAGTTATTTTAACTAAAACATCCCACAATTAACTTGTGGGATGTTTTATTTTTAAGCTCTAGATCAATTCAATGCTGAAGAAATATTTTAAGCTCATAAAAAATACTTATGTCGAATGGATGAAAAATAATCCATTTGAGCAAAGTGCAGTCATCGCTTATTACACTTTATTTTCGTTGCCTTCTTTATTGGTGATTGTGATTACCATTGCAGGCTATTTTTACGGACGCGATGCGGTACAAGATAGAATTACTTCAGAGATTAGTACGTTTATAGGAGAAGGAACTGCGGAAGCTATAGAAACCATGATTTCCAACGCTTTTTTAGAAGGAGGTTCTGTGTTTACTATTTTATTTGGAATAGGAATGTTACTTTTTGGAGCGACCGGAGCATTTTTTCAACTTAAGAAAGCTATGAATCGGGTTTGGGGAGTAAGGCCTAAAAAAGAAAACTTTAAGCGTATATTATTAGATAGGGCTATTTCTTTAGGAATGATCTTAGTGATTGGTTTTATGCTGTTGGTTTCCTTGGTTATTTCAGCAGTAATTCAAGGTTTGGGAAATTATTTGCAGAGTTTCGCACCAGAAATTACTTCCGCAGCACTTTCAGTCTTCAATTTTCTAATTTCCTATATTTTTATCGGGTTTCTTTTTGCCGGTGTTTTTAAACTTCTACCGGATATAAAAATTAGTTGGAGGGTTACCTTTATTGGTGCTTCTATTACTACCCTCTTATTTTTAATAGGTGAGTTTCTTATCGGTTTTTATTTTGGAAAAAGTGATCCCACTTCAGTTTATGGTGGAGCTTCTTCTGTTATTTTAATTTTGTTATGGGTTTTTTACTCTTGTATTATTATGCTTTTCGGGGCAGAATTTACCGTTCAATTTGCGCTATTTAAAGGCTATAATATTCAGCCCAACAGTTTAGCAGAACCTGCTGAAAGACAAGAAATGGAAGAACTCAAAGAAAAAGAGAAAGAAATAAAAAAAAAGAGAAAAAAACTAAGGGAACTTGAAACTGATGGTCCAGGAGAACATGCAGAGGAGAATCAGCCTTCTTAAGAGAGTTTAACTTACTCGTAACAAGGTTTAAAATATCTTTAATACAAGCTTGCATAATAATTTTTTAAATTTGAGTGAAAAAGAAAATTAACTACAAAAACAAAAATTGTTATGGAAAAGAGAATTGCAATATTAGCGACTGATGGGTTTGAAGAAAGTGAATTTACTTCCCCTAAAGAAGCGATGGAAAAAGAAGGTTTTAAGGTAGATGTGATTAGTATAAAACCCGGAAAAATTAAAAGTTGGGATGTAGATAATTGGGGAAAAGAATTTGAGGTAGATAAAACAATAGATCAAGTTTCTGCTAAACAATATAATGCTTTAGTATTACCTGGAGGAGTATTAAATCCTGACCAATTAAGAACCAATGAAGATGCACTTGTATTTGTGCGGGATTTCTTTAAACAATCAAAGCCGGTAGCAGCGATTTGTCACGGTCCTCAAACTTTAATTAATGCAGAAGTGGTAGAAGGCAGAACCATGACTTCTTATCCTTCCATTAAAAAAGACTTAGAAAATGCAGGAGCATTATGGGTAGATAAAGAAGTAGTGGTAGATGAAGCTTTTGTGACCAGTAGAACACCAGATGATTTACCAGCCTTTAACGATAAATTAATTGAAGAAATTAAAGAAGGTAAGCATGAGTTACAACATGCTTAATTTTTAATTTGTAAATAGTTTAAGTTGAAAAAATCTGTAGTTGAGAAACTACGGATTTTTTTATTTTTTAGTTGAAGAAAATAGTAAACCACCGCTCATTCTGTTGAGCATTTTCTTTTCAAAATTCCAGAAAAATTTAAACTGACCAAAGATGCTTCCTATCACGATGAGCAAAACTTGATAGAAAGGGAAAATCAATAATATTCGTAATGTGTAATAACCAAAGCCTCCCCAAAAACCTTCGTGAAAATGGGCTCTGTCTAAGTTTACATATTCTAGAAATGGTTTGGCCACGTAAACGGAAGAAGAACCGGTAATAGCGAATACAATAAAAATAATAACCAATTGAAAATTAGAGTGAATTCCCCACCTTTCTTTTAATTTCTTCATCTAGTCAAAGCTTTTGATTGTATTCCCGTTGAAAATATAAGAAATAATTATAGAGTAAATAATTTACCTCGTAACCATAATCTATTTCAGGTTGATAATCTATTTGCTGTGGATATAATCCGGTAATACTATATGGATAGCTCGTTACTCTACTATTGTAAGTAACCACATATCGCCAGTTTTTTTGTTCTAAATAATTTTGGTTGTAAAACCCTCTGGGTTGTTGGGTAGCTAGCCAAGAATTAAAGCCTTGTTCAAATATGATAATTTCATAATCCAAACTATCATTGGCAATCCTAATGGTATCGTTTTTTACGGAAGAATTGCCTATACTAGTCTTATCACCAGATTTTTGAGCTGAAGAACAAGCAGCAATCATGGCGATAATACTTACTATGGCAATTAGATTTTTCAAATTAATTATTGTTTTGCTGTAGGGCTTTAAAATCTATTATAAAACTTCCCGGATATTTTATAGAAACTGTATCTTTAAAACTTTCAGCTTGATTTCTAGTATTGAACTTACCTAAAATTAAACTATATACTTTAATGTCCTGTACAGTTTTTACTTGAACGGTCACATTTTTTTGATAGCTTATTTTTAAATTATCTGCCAAACGAATTAAATTGGCTACTTCCTGAAAACTTCCTACTTGCACACCAAACCAATCTGGTTCTATTCGGTCTATATCCAACTCATAAAATTCATTGGGTTCTACATTCATTGGAGTAGAAGTAATTTCTGAATTGTTACTTGTTGGATTGTCTGTAGAAGCAGTTTCGGTTTCAGAAGGTAAATTCACGTCATCAATGGTGTCTGTTGAATTACCTACTACTTCAATCACTACATCGGTTACTCCAATAGGCAAGTAGCCTAATTTTTCAGCTGCAGATTTAGAAAGATCAATAATTCTTCCACTTACAAATGGCCCCCGGTCATTAATTTCGACTACGGTAGATTTGTTATTGGCTAAATTAGTAACCCTCACTTTTGTACCAAATGGTAAATGGCGATGGGCTGCTGTAGCTTTATTATGATGATATTTCACTCCGCTGGCGGTTCGTCTTCCTTCAAATTTATCGGAATAAAAGGAAGCTTTTCCCGTTTGTACTTGCGCTAAAAGGCTAGTACTAAAAAACAAAAAGCAACAGATAGTAGTGATTAGTTTCAGCATAAAATTTAGATATATGAGACCTTCTAGTGCATTTTACAATTTTAAAAAAGTGTCAATTCGAGTGAAAATCTATTAAGATTTTTGTATCGAGAATAGGGATCGAAGTTATAATTTAGTTCTCGATACAATTTTGCTTCGTTTCACTTCACAAAATCACTCGAACAGACGAATTTTTAATTTCTTAATGAACTATAAGTATATTAAAATTAGTTTTTAGGAGTTCCTAATATATCGATTATCTGACTAGCAAGTTCTACACCAATTCTATCTTGGGCTTCGTTGGTAGAACCACCAATATGTGGACTTAACGACATATGTGGATTCATTAAAACTTTAATTTCCGGTTTTGGTTCAGATTCAAAAACATCTAATCCTGCAAAAGCTAATTTTCTACTGTCTAAGGCTTCTACCAGAGCTACTTCATCTATTACTCCACCACGGGCCGCATTGATTAGTCCTGCGCCGTCTTTCATCATTTCTAATTCTTTTTTACCGATGACGTATTCTTTTTGAGCAGGAACGTGAAGGCTTATAAAATCTGATTGTTTTAAAACTTCTTCTTTACTAATGGTGTTAATGTGAAAATCTAATTTTTGTCCGTCAAAGAAATCTACTTCAATCGTTGCTTCTTCAAGAAAAGCATCGGCGGCAACAACTTTCATTCCAAGACCAATGGCTACTTTCGCAGTGGCTTGGCCAATTCTACCAAAGCCAATAATTCCAAGTGTTTTCCCTCTTAGTTCAACACCTTTTGCATAGCTTTTCTTTAAGTCTTTAAATTTACTTTCACCTTCTAAAGGCATATCCCGGTTTGCATTCTTTAAAAAGCGAACACCATTTAATAAATGGGCAAAAACCAATTCTGCTACACTCGCAGAAGATGCTGCAGGAGTGTTAATTACTTTTACACCTTTCTCCTTAGCATAGTCAACATCTATATTGTCAAGACCAACACCGCCACGACCAATAACTTTTAAGTCCGGACAAGCATCGATAATGTCTTTTCTAACTTTGGTAGCACTTCTTACTAAGATCACATCAATTTTATTTTCATTTAAATAATCGATGAGTTGTTCTTGCGCTACTTTTTTAGTAATTACTTCATAACCGGCATTTTCAAGTTTATCAATTCCACTTTGTGAAACGCCGTCGTTTGCTAATACTTTCATTATAATTTGTTGTGTTTATTTAACTTTAGGCTTGGGTTTCTAACTCCTTCATTACGTTTACTAAGACTTCAACGCTTTCTTTAGGCAATGCATTGTACATCGATGCGCGGTAACCTCCAACGCTTCGGTGCCCATTAATTCCATTAATGTGTGCAACTTTTGCTAAATCTTCAAAAAGGTCTTTTAGCTTTTCATCTTTTAAATTGAAAGTGGCGTTCATCATGGAACGGTCTTCCAAGGCAGCAAAACCTTCAAATAATGGATTTCTGTCTATCTCGCCGTACATTAAGGCTGCTTTTTCTTCATTTAACTTTTGAACACCTGCAATACCTCCTTTTTGTTTAATCCAACGTAAAGTGAGCATAGAAGTGTAAACGGCAAAAACCGGTGGCGTGTTAAACATACTGTCTTTACCAATATGAACTTGGTAATCTAGCATAGAAGGAATTTGACGGGAAACTTTTCCTAAAATATCCTCTTTTACAACGACTAAGGTAGTTCCGGCAGGCCCCATATTTTTTTGAGCTCCGGCATAAATTAAATCGAATTTAGAAAAGTCTAATTCCCGGCTAAAGATATCACTACTCATATCACAAACTAAAGGGATATTTACAGTAGGGAATTCTTTTATTTGGGTACCAAAAATGGTATTGTTACTGGTACAATGTAAATAATCTGCATCAGCAGGGATGCTATAATTTTTAGGAATGTAGTTGAAGTTTTTATCTTTAGAAGAGGCAACTTCTTCTACTTCTCCAAATAATTTTGCTTCTTTAATAGCTTTAGAAGACCACGTTCCTGTATTTAAATAAGCAGCCTTCTTTTCTAATAAATTATAAGCTGCCATTAAAAACTGGGTGCTGGCCCCACCTTGTAAAAAAAGCGCTTTGTAGCCTTTATCTTCTAATCTTAATAAATCTAAAGCAAGATGTTGGGCTTCTTCCATAACCGCCATAAAATCTTTACTTCGGTGGGAGATTTCTAAAATAGATAATCCTGAGTGATTAAAATTTAAGATGGCTTCACTTGATTCTTTAAATACGCTTTGTGGTAAAATGCAAGGTCCTGCACTAAAATTGTGTTTTTTCATAATTGTTGTTTTGTGGTATAATAAGCTTGCTAAAATTACAAAGTATATAACCGAATAAAAAGCTTTGTATTATAATTTTAACAGGAAATCTAAGGTGTCTACGTTATCGGCATAATCTGATAACCCGGGTTGCTGAGTTTTACCAAATGCTATATGATTATCGGCTAAGTTATTAGAAACAATGCATTGAATTTTCTCTTCTTCTGCTTTTAGCTTTTGCTGAAGGATTTCCAAGTTGCTATACTTTTCATAAAATAGGGTGGCAATAGGAGAGGAGAAGGATTTATCTTCTTTAAGAATTAAAAATCCGTTATCAAATATTTTAAATTCACTCATTAAATACACCGCTTTGTTATAATCGTAATTATTGGAATATTTATTTGAATCTAGAATTGGATGCCAATCATAAATAGCTTGGTAAAGTTGTTCTATTTTATAATCTTCCGGAAGATAAATTTTAGAAACATTTCGACAGCCCAATCCATAATATCTAAAAATATCTTCTGCTATGGGTTGTAGTTCTTCTTTGGTTTCTTCTCCGGTTAATACCGCTACCGAATTTCTATTTTTTCTGATGATATGCGGTTTATTAGAAAAATAATATTCAAAATAACGCGAAGTGTTATTACTTCCAGTGGCAATGACCGCATCAAAATTCTCTAAGCGATCTTGGGTGAAATTAATATATTCTTTTATGGAAGGATTTGCTTCTAAAAGAAATTCAGCTAACACCGGTAATAATTGATTATCATCAGAAGATTGCTTGATGAGTATTTTATTTCCTGAAATTAACACCGAAAGAAAATCGTGAAAACCTACCAACGGAATGTTTCCCGCCATAATTACGGCTACGGTTTTCGGTTCCTTTTCCTGAAAATTATAGTTAGACAGCCAATGTTCTAAATTTTCTTCTTTTAAAGCTGAAGCCCATTGAGCCAAAGAAAAATGAATATTTTCTTTTGTGAACCATCCATTGTAGTGAACGGAAATGTTTACTTTTTCCTGAAGTTTTTGATGGAAATTTTTATTTTCTACGGAAGGTGAATTCCTAATAAACTCGCTTAAAAAATCCCCTAATTTTATAAATACTTCTTTGCGTGCTTCTAGCGTCATATTATTTGGTTATGTAGGCTAATGGCTTTATTTTTGCACAAAGTTACATAACTAAAAATAAAAAAATGGCTATAATTATAACAGACGAATGCATAAATTGTGGAGCGTGTGAACCTGAATGTCCAAATACGGCTATTTATGAAGGTGCAGACGATTGGAGATATGCAGACGGAACAGATTTGGAAGGAGATATTGTGACTCTTGAAGGAAAAGAAGCCAATGCAGAAGAAGCTCAAGAACCTATTAGCGATGAGTTTTACTATATAGTACCTGATAAATGTACAGAATGTAAAGGTTTTCACGAAGAGCCTCAATGTGCTGCAGTATGTCCCGTAGATTGCTGTGTTCCTGATGAAGACCACGTAGAATCTGAAGAAAAACTTTTAGGAAAACAAAAATTTATGCATCACGAATAGTACGAGTTATTGCATTAAAAAAGCCTTCTGAATTTGGAAGGCTTTTTTAATGTATTTTAATCTGATAATTTAAAAGCAGTCCACTCAGGTTTTCTTTATTAAATTGGGCTGCTTTTAGGATATTTATTTCCGGATTGATATTGAAATTTTGAGCGGTTGTGAAATTACATTGGGTTAGGTTACTTCTTTCAAAAACAGCACCGGTTAAAATACTATCCTCAAAATTACTCCCTTCTAATTCAGCTTCTGTAAAATCTACTTCTTGTAGACTACAATCTTCAAAATTCGTTTTTTTCATGTTGCATTGAAAAAAGGAAGAAAAATTAAGCTGCGATTTTTTAAAGTTGACTTCAAATAGAAAAGGATTGCACATATCGAATCGTAAGCCCAAGAGTTTGCATTCTTCAAAATGACAATTATTTAAACTACAATTTTTGAGATTAGCTGAACTTAAATCACAGGTAAAGAATTCACATTCTGTAAAATTAAATCCAAAAAGGTTTTTGTTGTTAAACTTACAATTATAGAAACTGCAATTGTCAAATTCAGCAATTTCTTTTTCTTCAGAAAAATCAATATTTCTAAACGTTTCGTCTTGGTGAAATTTCATTATAAAAGTAAAAGCTCGAAGTTACATAAACTTCGAGCTTTTTTATGATCATTTAAAAACTTATTTACTTTTAAATCCCTGTGTAGTTTTGAGGAGTAATGGCTTTAAGTTCATTTTTTATTTCTTTAGAAACTTCTAAGGTTTCAATAAAGTCGGCAATACTTTTAGCGGTGATTTTTTCGTTGGTACGTGTTAATCCTTTCAAAGCTTCATAAGGATTTGGGTAAGCTTCCCGACGCAAAATGGTTTGAATGGCTTCAGCAACTACCGCCCAATTTTTTTCCAGATCTTCATTCAGTTTTTCTTCATTCAGCAATAATTTATTCAATCCTTTTAAGGTAGATTGTAAAGCAATAATGGTATGTCCTAAAGGCATTCCAATCGTTCGCAAAACAGTGCTATCGGTTAAATCACGTTGTAACCTACTCACTGGAAGTTTAGCTGAAAGATGCTCAAATAAAGCATTGGCCACACCTAAATTTCCTTCACTATTTTCAAAATCAATAGGGTTTACTTTATGCGGCATCGCAGAAGAACCTACTTCACCTTTCTTGATTTTTTGTTTAAAGTAATCCATAGAAACATACGTCCAAACATCACGATCTAAATCAATTAAAATCGTATTGATACGTTTTAAAGCATCAAAAGTTGCGGCCATATAATCGTAATGTTCAATTTGAGTAGTAGGGAAGGAGTGTTTCATTCCTAATCTTTCTACAAATTGAGTTCCAAAATTTTTCCAATCAATACTTGGATAGGCTACTTTGTGTGCGTTATAATTTCCAGTGGCTCCACCAAATTTCGCGGCCGTTGGGATGGTTTTTAAAGTGTCGAGTTGTTCTTCAATCCTCTTTACAAAAACTTCAATTTCTTTTCCTAATCGGGTAGGAGAGGCGGGCTGACCGTGTGTTCTTGCCAAAAGTGGAATTTGCTTCCAGTCTTCAGCTAATTCTTTTAATTTATCTAAAACCTCATTTAAAAAAGGGTGATAAACCTTTTCAATCGCATCTTTTAAACTTAATGGCACCGAAGTATTGTTGATGTCTTGAGAGGTCAAACCAAAGTGTATAAACTCTTTTGATTCTGTTAAACCCAGTTTGTCCATTTCTTTTTTAATGAAATACTCTACCGCTTTTACATCGTGATTGGTAATCGATTCAATATCTTTTACCGCTTGGGCATCTTCGATTGTGAATTCTTCATAAATTTTTCGAAGTTGGGGAAAATAAGAAGCTTCTACTTTTTGAAGTTGAGGCAGTGGTAACTCACAAAGAGCAATAAAATATTCAATTTCTACTTTTACACGGTATTTTATTAGTGCTTCTTCACTAAAATAGGATATTAAGTCTTTGGTTTTGGAAGCGTATCTCCCGTCTATGGGTGAAATTGCCTGAAGCGGATTCATAGGTTTATTTTAAAAAATTAAAGCAGTAAATATAAAACTTAACTGTCACCTAAAAAACTGAATGTAAAAGTTATTTTTGAGTTGAATTAACTATTTGTTATTCAGTAAAATATTATTTCATTTAAAATAATTTGTATATTGTTGGACTTTTACAATTGAAAATGATAAGTAAGGAAATTTTAAAAAAGGAATTGGATAACTTTCCTGATTACATGACTATTGATGAGGTTGTTGGTAGGCTTATTGTGCTGGAAAAACGAGAACTTCAGATGAAGTACGATGGAAACCTTGGGAATATTTCTGTGGAAGAATTAGATACAGAAATGGAGAAGTGGTTTAAGATGTAATTTGTTTTTCTATTTTTCCAATAATTTTTCTCGCACGGGCTTTATAACCTGAAGTGCCGGTAGCATAATTTTGTTCTAAAATTAGCTTTAATTCCTGATGTACCCAATCTATTTCTTTTCCTAATAAAAATAGCGTCTGCATACTATAAGCTTGTGGAGCTACTTTTTGTGGGGTAATTATCCAATCGAAACAGATAGCAGTGATTTTTTCTTTGTCATTTGGTTGAAATAAAATAGAAGGCTTTTTGCTATAGAAATTTAGCGTCCATAGCTCAAAAATTTTTGCAATGGGCCTAATAATATCGTCTCTATTGGAGTTTTTAGCTAACTTATAAATTTCCGTTTTATGCTGAAATATAAGTGCGTTACTTTTTTTACAAACCAATTCTAAAGCTCGTACCGCTTTCCCTGCAATTTCATTTTTTTCGTCACCGGCTATTTGAATAACTTCTTTAATAAGCTGAGGTTGATTTATAAGTTGCTGTGTGAAAACTTTTCGATTTTCAGGTATAGTGTTAAGATCAATTAAACCTTCTAAAAGCTTTTTATTCATCTTGAAGTAATTTTTCAACAAGGTTTGAAACTCCAACAGAGGCCTTTTCTGCGATCACTTCAATAGTTTTGGAAGAATCAATCGATGGCTTTGGGTCTATGAAATAAACCGGTGTATTTTCTGGCGCATAATGCATTAAACTTGCGGCAGGATAAACTTGCATAGAAGTGCCAATAATTATAAGCATATCTGCTTTTTCAACTAATTCAACAGCCACTTCCAGCATAGGGACTTGCTCTCCAAACCATACCACATGGGGACGTAATTGATGGTTGTGTTCGCAGAAATCACCTAGGTGTAAATCGTCTTTCCAATCTAGAATAAGGTGTTCATCAAAAGTACTTCGTACTTTAAATAACTCTCCGTGTAAATGAGTTACATTAGAACTGCCAGCGCGCTCGTGTAAATCATCTACATTTTGTGTGATAATTTCTACTTTATATTTTTCTTCTAACTTTACTAAAGCTTTATGCGCTGCATTGGGTTCTACTTCTTTTAGTTGTCGTCTCCGTTTGTTGTAAAAATCGAGTACAAGTTCTTGATTCTTTTCCCAACCTTGAGGAGAAGCAACTTCCATCACATCGTGACCTTCCCAAAGGCCATTATCATCCCTAAAAGTTTTTATTCCACTTTCTGCGCTCATTCCTGCGCCGGTTAATATGACAATAGTTTTCATTTTGTTAAAAGTTTAACAGGCTAGTAAAAATTTTGGGTAATGTTTAATAAATGTTTACTTAACATTTAGGAAACAAAATATAATATTTGAACATTATTAATTCATAAAAGCAAAAATGATGAAAAATTTATTAAAATTATTCTTATTTGTCACAATTCCGACACTAATTATTAGTTGTAGTGACGATGATGATGGTACTACTCCTTTTGATGGAGAAAGTGTTACTTACGATTTAATGTCTGTGTCAGATCCTTCTATTTCAGGTGAAGCTACTTTTACCGAACAAGAAAATGGTACTGTTAAAATTGTATTAGATTTAGAAGGTACACCTGCTGGAGGAATGCATCCTGCACATATTCATAACAATACTGCAGCAGAAGGTGGTGAAATTGCTATTTCTTTAGAACCAGTAGATGGAGACACAGGAATGAGTACTACTATAGTTTCTGCAAAAGATGATGGTACGGCAATTACATTTGAACAACTAACTGATTATGATGGTTATATTAATGTGCATTTAAGCGCTGATGATTTAAGTACTTTAGTAGCTCAGGGAGATATAGGTCAAAATGACTTAACTGAAGAATCGCTTACTTATGATTTAGGAGAAAGAGCTGTAGCTGGTATTTCAGGAGAGGTTACTTTTCACCAAAGAAAAAATGGTGAAGCTTTAGCAGTTATTATGTTAGATAATACACCTGCAGGAGGAATGCATCCAGCACATATTCATGCAAATACAGCAGCAGAAGGTGGAGAAATCAAGTTTACCTTTAATCCTGTAAATGGAGATACCGGAATGAGTATGACCAACGTGAGCGAATTAGATGGAGGACAATCTTTTACGTATGATGATATTATGGACTATGATGGGTATGTAAATGTACATTTAAGTGCTGATGATTTAGGTACTATTGTTGCGCAAGGTGATATAGGTCAAAATTCTTTGACTGGAGAATCTCTTTCTTATACTTTAAATGAGGTTGCTATCCCAGGGATTTCTGGTTCAGTAATGTTTGAAGAAAGAATGAATGGTGAAGCTTTAGCGACTATTATGTTAGCAAACACTCCAGAAGATGGAGAACACCCTGCACATATTCATATGAATTCTGCAGCAGAAGGTGGAGATATAGCATTTACCTTTACCCCGGTAAATGGAGCAACTGGAATTAGTAGAACTAACGTAAGCCAATTTGACAACGGAAATCCTTTTATGTATAGTGATATTTCTGGATATGATGGTTATGTAAATGTACATTTAAGTGCAGATGATTTAGCAACTCTTGTTGCCCAAGGTAACATTGGTGCTAATGCAGAGTAATATTTGTCAATAAACAAGTAATAAAAACCCGGCTATTATGTCGGGTTTTTTTATTTTTACCCTGTGAGAGATCAAGAACTTTTAGATTATATAGAAACTTACCTAACTCCCCGTAGGAGAGGATTATTTGATAAAGTTATTTCAGAGCGCACCAATTACTTTACCGTTGCGACAGAAGATGTTTATCAATTACACAATACGAGTGCGGTGATTAGGAGTTGTGATGTGTTTGGGGTACAAAATGTTCATATTATTGAAGAAAGAAACCTACGGAAAATTGATCGTGAAATTGCCATGGGCGCACAAAAATGGGTGAATGTAAATCGTTACCATACAGTTTCAGATTCAATTCGGGCATTGAGAGAAAAAGGTTATCAAATTGTAGCGACAACACCACATAATAATGCTTGTATGTTAGATGATTTTGATATTTCAAGACCCGCTGCTATTTTTTTTGGAACAGAAAAAGAGGGCTTAAGTGAAGAATTACTAAAGGAAGCAGATAGCTATTTAAAAATACCAATGGCCGGTTTTACTGAAAGTTTAAATATTTCGGTTTCTGCTGCGATTATTCTTCAAAACTTAACTTCACGCTTAAAGAAAAGTCAGATTAATTGGCGTTTAACCGAAGAAGAAAAATTTGATGTACGACTGCATTGGGCAACCAATTCCATTAAAAGCAGCGATAAGATTATTGAACGTTATTTTAAAGAGAATTCATAAAGGTTTCTACCTTTTTTCTTACCTTCTTTCTCGTCGGCTAAGAAAGCAGTAGTACTGTTTTTATAACAAATACTTTCTTTTTGAGTGCGTTTACCTGGGATGTCATATTGCTGAATATCTCCACCAAAAAAATCATCGTCTTTAAAATTACTAAGTTTCCATACGTGCTCTTCACTTAATAAAATTACTTCGTTTTCTTCTGTATTAATACTTGCTGCAGTAATCCAACATTCCCTTTTACCTTTACACGTTTTATAAGAGCCTATTTTTTTTGCTTTATACTTGCCGGATTTAGCGGGTAGTTTGTATACATTTACGGTACCGTCGGGATGTTTACTTCTGTTTTTTGTAAATAGATATAAATTTCCGCTTTTATAGATAAGCGCTTCAGAACCAAAATTCATATCATCATCGTCGGCAGGAAATTCATCTTGATCTTCAAAAGAAAACTCTATTTTTTTAGCTTTAGCTTTCTTTTTTTGCTGAAGAAAATCTTCAACGATATAAATTGTTAAGTCTTCACGATCGCTATGGTTATTGCCGGTGTCTGAAATGTAAAGGTTCCCATGATTGTCTTTCGCAAGATCTTCCCAATCTACATTTTCTGCATTTTCAATTTCTATTTCTTTTTTGAGTTTTCCATGTTGGGTAAATCCATAAACCACATTAGGGGTACCAGAATCGTTAATCGCCCAAATAAGAGCTGAACCTTTTAAAATTTCGATACCACTAATTTCAGCAAGTTTTTTAGAAAGATGTTTGATTTCTTTTAGGTTTTGGTTTTGCCCAAAAACCAATGATACCGAAAAGAAAAGGAAGAAAACCAGCTTGCTCATAGATTTGTTTTTTTCTTTAAAAATACAAAAGCTATGCCGTTAGATAGGATAGATCTAAAAAAACTTATTTCTTTTTAAGTACTCTATACTCTTCGTAACAACCACTAATTGCATCTAGAATTTGCAAATCGTTAGCTGTTTTTATAAAGCTTTCTGAATAGTTACAGTTACGTAAAATTTCATCGATATCTACACGGGTGACTTGTAGTAAAGCAGCTAAGGTTTCTCGGTTGAATTTTTTAGCGAGAAGATTTCTAATTTCATCATCTTCTTTCATTTTGCGCAATTTGCGCATTTGCTTTGGTTTTTTGCCAAAGACATTGTAGAGAAAATCAACCGGATTAAATATAGATTCCATCGTGCGGGTAAAAGCGCCAGGCTGACTGTCGCCGGCCTCGTAACCATAATTTAATCCGGAAATACTGTATCTGTAATTTTCGTAGATAGGAATATTCTTGGCATCGATTTCTAAGTAACCGGTAAGTTTTAAAGGCTTTACCGTTACTTCTTCGAGCGCGATACCAATTTCTGTCATTTTTATTTTTACTTCTCCAAATTTTTTCCAGTCGTGGGTTACCCTTACTTCAATAGATTTGTAACCTAAATAAGAAAAAAACAAGGTATCGTTAATAGAAGCTTTTATTTGAAACTCTCCTTCCTGCGCTGTGCTGGTACCAATCACATCATTTAAGTTAACAATATTTACGCCTTCCAAAGGAAGATCGTTTGCTGCATTTAAAACCCTACCTCTAATCACTTCGGTAGAATCGGCTTCTTGAGCAAAGCTTGTTAACGTGAAAAATATAAATAAAGTAAAAAAGAGAATTTTTTGCATCATTGACGATTCAGTAAAAAAAGAAAAATAAAAATTATTTCTTCAATAGACCTTAAAAACTTTCAAAAATTACACCAAGACTATTATTTTTTTCTTTTTCTTCTATTGATCGAGCTTTTGATATTCGATTTTCTACTCCCTCCTTTACTGTCAGAATTTTCTCTTCTCGGAGACTTTCTTCCACCACCGGAGTTTTTATTTTGAAAATCGTTTCTTCTTCGGCCACCACCGCCACCTTTTCTTCCTTTACTTTTTCTACCGCCACCGGTATTTTTAGTAATTTCAACATTTACGCTTCTTCCTTCATGTTGGTAATTTTCAAAAGCGGCTAAAACCTTATCTTTTTCACTGGTTTCTGTGTTGAAAAAAGAAAAACTATCTTTTACATCAACTCTAGAAACACCATCTCTTCCTAAATCTAAATGTTCTTTTAAGAAGTCTTTTAAAGACATCCAGTCAAAACCGTCTTTTGCACCAATATTGATAAAATATCGGGTAGAATTATCATCGTCACTAAAACTATCGTTTTGAGCTTTAGCATTTAAATCGGTAGCGTCTTTGTAATAATTATGAAAACGGGTAAACTCAACCGAAAAGAATTTTTTAATTAATTCTTCTTTGCTAAAATCCTGTAAAATTTCTTCTAACTGTGGAAGGAATTTATCAATCTCATGATTGATTTTAGTATCTTTTATATCGTTTGCTAAATGGAAAAGTTGTACTTGACAAATTTCTTCTCCACTTGGGATATCTTTCTGTTCAAAAGATTGTTTGATGATTCGCTCGATACTTTTAATTTTTCGAACTTCACTTTTACTTACAATCACCATAGAAACCCCGCTTTTTCCGGCACGACCGGTACGACCACTTCGGTGGGTGTAGGTTTCAATCTCATCAGGTAATTGATAGTTGATCACATGGGTAATATCATCTACATCAATTCCACGCGCAGCCACATCTGTAGCTACTAACATTTGGATTTGACGAGTTCTAAAACTTTTCATCACCAAATCACGTTGGTTCTGACTTAAATCTCCATGAATTGCTGCAGCGCTATAACCATCTTCAATTAATTTTTCAGCAACTTTTTGTGTATCGCGTTTAGTTCTACAGAAAATAACCGAAAAAATATCAGGATTAGCATCTGCTAAGCGTTTTAAAGCTTGGTAACGATCTCTTCCTGGACTCACATAATATTCGTGAGAAACATTTTTAGCACCTTCATTTTTAGTCCCTACTGTGATTTCTACAGGATTAGACATAAACTTTTTGGCGATGCTCGCTACTTCTTTAGGCATGGTTGCGCTAAAAAGCCAAGTTTTCTTTTCTTTAGGAGTATGAGATAAAATATCGGTAATATCTTCATAGAACCCCATGTTCAACATTTCATCGGCTTCATCGAGGATACAATAATCAATTTCAGAAATGTCGATCATTCTGCGGCCTACCATATCTTTCATTCGCCCTGGAGTTGCCACAATAATTTGTGCTCCTCTTTTAATTTGGCGTTCTTGATCTGAAATACTAGCACCACCATAAATAGCTACCACATTTAGCTGCGGAAGGTATTTTGCGTAATTCTTAAGTTCATTAGTAATCTGTAAACACAGTTCACGAGTAGGTGATAAAATTAAACCCTGTGTTTTCTTACTGTTAATGTTGATCTTTTGGATTAAAGGAAAACCAAATGCTGCGGTTTTTCCGGTTCCGGTTTGGGCCAAAGCAACAAGGTCTGTTTCTTGGTCCAGTAAAATAGGGATCGCTTGCTCTTGTACTTCACTAGGAGCTTCAAACCCCATATCATTCACGGCATTCACGATTTCGGCTTGTAAGCCTAATTGTTCAAATTTGTTCATATTAAAAAATAAAATAAGCTGCAAAGGTAATCATTCCTTTACAGCTTCTGCGATAAATAGTTAAGTATTATTTTTTTATTCTGAAAGATAGTCAGTAAGTTGCGTAAAAGCCCTTGCCCGATGACTGATGGTACTTTTTTCTGAAAGGCTCATTTCAGCAAAAGTTTGCTCGTAACTATCGGGTTGAAAAATGGGATCATAACCAAAACCTTCATTTCCTCTTTTTTCTTTCGTGATTTTGCCTTCGCAAATTCCAGTAAAAAGTGTTTCTCTTCCTTGAATAGTTAAAGCAATTACTGTTTTAAAGCGTGCTCTTCGGTTGGCTTTACCATCAAGTTTTTTTAATAATTTATTCATATTAGCATCGCTGCTTTTTTCTTCTCCCGCATAACGTGCAGAATACATACCGGGTTCTCCACCTAATTCATCTACCTCAAGTCCCGTATCGTCTGCAAAGCAATCGTAATCGTAATTGCGTTTTACGTATTTAGCTTTGATGATGGCATTTTCATCAATCGTACTTCCGGTTTCTTCAATATCCTCAGTACAACCAATATCATCCAATGAAAGTAATTCGATGTGATGGGGGAGTAGGCTCTGGATTTCTTTGAATTTATTTTTATTGTGGGTGGCAAATACAAGTCGCATACGATTATTTTTTAAATTGAAATTTATAAAAGTTTTCCTGTTGAAGAAGTATTTCCTAGAAATTATTGATGGTGATAGGGCTCATTTTTTAAAATGGTAAAAGCGCGATACAATTGTTCTGTGAAAAAGAGGCGAACCATTTGATGGGAAAAAGTCATTTTTGATAAGGAAATTTTTTGATTGGCACGTTGGTAAACTTCTTCAGAAAAACCATACGGACCGCCAATTACAAAAATAAGTTGCTTCATTCCTGTATTCATCTGTTTTTGTAACCAATTAGAAAACCCAACCGAAGAAAAGTTTTTTCCGTTTTCATCTAATAACACCAAAATATCAGAAGCCTGCGTTTTGGCTAAAATAAGCTCACCTTCTTTTTGTTTTTGAAGCTGCTCATCCATTTTTTTAGATTTTTTTATATCTGGAATAAGCTCAATTTCAAACTTGCAATAGTGTTTTAAGCGCTTAAAATAGTGGTCTATAAGTTTTTGAAGATCCTTATCATCGGTTTTTCCTACAGCGAGTAATTTAATGGTCATTAGAAACAATGCTTTTTGTGATAAATACTTCTCCTTTCTTTAAAAATCCCTTTACCATGTGGATTATCAGCTTCTAAAGATTTTATCCAATCTTCTTTAAATTGACTCCAGTCTTGGTTTTGGAGAATTTTTTTTAAATACCTATCGATAAAATGACCTCCAGATAAAAGGTATTCCCCATTAGGTTTGAGAATCAATAAATCATGAACATTATTGTCACTAAAAAAAATTCTTTTTATAATGCCTCTATCTTTAACCCAAGAGAAATTATTATAATTTTCTTCTTGTTCAATATCGTCTTCGTGGAGATAGATCACTTTAGTATGAAATTTTTTTTCAAATTTAGCAATACATTTTTGCTTTTCTCTTATCCAGGAATTTAAGGATTTTTGGAATATTTTTTTATTAAAATCATGTTGATGAATATGATACTTTTCATATCCTAGGCTATCATTTATAGCTTTATACTTTTTGTAATTTTTCTCATGAATTTTATGATATTCAATTTCTCTTTCGTAATTATATAGACTATCAAATTTTTTAATGATAATGATTTGATTCTTTTCTATTTTATATTTACCGTCTTTTATAAGTAATTTCCTGATCTGTTGAAATTTTTCAGGTGAGATTTTACCAAATTTATACTTAAAAAAAACTTTATTTATAACTAAAGTGTCTGTAGGATAAGATATACATTTGTATATATAGCTAGAATTGCATTTTTTAGTAAATTCTGCTTTATTAATTTGGGTTGAAGTTTCATCAAAGTAGAGATTTTCTTGCGCTTTTGATTTCCAACTCAAAATCAAAGATAAAAGTACAACTAATGAAAAGTTTAATAATGTGTTCAAAATATTTTTCGAAATAATTTAGTACTACTAAAATAGAAAATAAATGATTACTCAAGAACAATTTCAAAAAGAAGTAGATTTAATTATAAAAAATGCCATTCGTGAAGACGTAGGTGACGGCGATCATAGCTCCTTGGCATGTATCCCTGCATATGCTAAAGGAAAAGCTAAACTTCTAGTTAAAGATAATGGGATTTTAGCTGGGGTTAATTTTGCATATCAAGTATTTCAATATGTAGATAAAGAATTAATTGTAGAGAAATTTATAGATGATGGTGAGCAAATTGTGGATGGGGATGTAGCTTTATATGTATCGGGAAATAGCCAGTCTATATTAAAAGCAGAACGGTTGGTTTTAAATGCGATGCAGCGCATGAGTGCTGTTGCTACCAAGACTCATGAGTTTGCCAAGATTTTAAAAGGGACAAAAACTAAAATTTTAGATACACGAAAAACCACTCCCGGTTTACGTGCACTGGAAAAATGGGCCGTAAAAATAGGTGGAGGTGAAAATCACCGGTTTGCTTTGTATGATATGATCATGTTAAAGGATAACCATATTGATTTTGCCGGCGGAATTACCAAAGCAATCGATAAAACTAAATTGTACTTAAAGGAAAAGGACTTAGACTTAAAAATTATTGTGGAAGCCAGAAATCTGGATGAAATTGAAGAAATATTGAGTAACTCCGGTGTACACCGTATTTTAATTGATAACTTTAATTATGAAGATACCAAAAAGGCTGTTCAATTAATCGATGGAAAATGCCAAACTGAATCAAGTGGTGGAATTACTTTAGAAACCGCTAAAAATTATGCCGATTGTGGAGTAGATTTTATTTCCAGTGGAGCATTAACCCATTCGGTTTATAATTTGGATTTGAGCTTAAAGGCAGTGTAAATGTCTGAAGAAGTAGAGAAAAAACTTAAAAAAATTCCTGGGCTTAGTTGGTTTGTTAAGAAAGCCAAGAAAGTCATTTTACCCGGTTTAGAGGGCTTATCGCTTTACGACCTTTGGGAGATTTATTCCGTAGGAATTATCAAAGGGACTTTTTCTACACGGGCAGGATCAATCGCTTTTAGTTTTTTTATGGCGATATTTCCTTTTTTGCTGTTTATTTTAAATTTAATCCCCTACGTATGGTTCATCGACGATTTTCAATTGCAAGTGTTGGTGTTTATGGACACGCTTTTACCGCCGCAAACTTCAGAATTTTTCAATGAGATTTTTGCCGATATCGTTAATACTCCACGTGCCGGATTGCTATCTTTTACCTTTTTTCTTTCTATTTTTTTAATGACCAATGGTATCAATGCCATCTTCACCGGCTTTGAATTTTCCTATCATACCACCATCAACAGATCTATTGTCAGGCAATACCTAGTTGCGCTGGGAACCTCAATTATTATTGCGCTAATGTTGCTTTTTGCGGTTATTGCATTTGTGTATTTAACTTATATTATTGAAGATTTAAAAGCAATTGGCATATTTTCTGATAATCTTTATTGGGCAAAGATGGGAAGGTACTTGGTTTTTATCCTTTTAATTTATAATGCGGTGGCCACTTTATATTATTTTGGTACCAAAGAAGGAAGAAATTCACGTTACTTTTCTGTAGGAGCGTTTTTTACAACGCTCTTAATTATGCTCACGACGTTTTTGTTTTCTATTTACATTGAAAACTTTAGCACATACAACAAACTTTACGGTTCTATTGGAGCATTGTTAATTTTGATGGTTTATATCTGGCTTAATGCTAATATTTTGTTATTAGGCTTTGAATTAAATGCATCAATTAACCGTTTGAAACAAAATTTTTAATATTTTAAGGGTCTAAAATTATTGATTATGAAAAAAATACTGGGAATTATTATGATTTTTTGTGTGGTGGCCGTGTCTTCTGCACAAAAAAAAGTAGGAGGGGTAACCTTACCTGCCTCTGAAACTTTTGGCGAATATACCGTGAAATTGAATGGTGCGGGTGTACGCGAAAAACTTTGGATAGATCTTTATGCTGGAGGTTTGTATTTAACCACTCCATCAAGTGATGCCAATCAAATAATGGATGCAGATGAAGCGATGGCTGTAAAATTGCATATAGTTTCCAAATTAATCAGTAGTGATAAAATGATTAATGCCGTTGAAGAAGGTTTTGAGAATTCAACCGAAGGAAATATCGCTCCATTGGAAAGCAGAATAAAAAAATTCATAGGTTTCTTTAAAGAAGAAATCAATAAAGGGGATGTATTTGATATTACCTATCAGCCTGGAAAAGGAGTAGTAGCTTATAAAAACGGTAAAGAAAAAGGAACTGTGGAAGGAATGGACTTTAAAAAAGCCCTTTTCGGTATTTGGTTGTCCAATCGCCCCGCAGATGATGATTTAAAAGAAGGAATGCTAGGTAAAGACTAATCTAATGAATGTAAAAGCCCTATTTCTATTTTTATGTTTTCCAGCATTAATGTTAGGACAAAGTGTGTTGGGAAATTGGAAAATAATTAAAAAAGAAACCGGAGAAGCTCGTTCTATCGTCAAAATCTATGAAGAAGACGGAGAAGTATATGGTAGAGTAACTCGCATTTTAAACGAAGAAAAGCGCGATAAACTTTGTACCAAATGTAAAGGAGAAGATAAAAATAAAAAGATAGAAGGATTGGTGTTGATGAAGCATTTTCATAAGGATGGAGAACGCTATGTAGATGGAACCATTATGAATCCTGACGATGGTAAAGTATATCGGTCTAAAATTTGGTTAGATGAAGATAATCCTGATCTCTTAAATGTAAGAGGCTATGTAGGTATATTTTATAAAACCGTTCAATGGCAACGAGATAAATAAAAAAATCCGGCAATTTGCCGGATTTTTTATGCTAACTAAATATTTTAATCTTAGTTTAAGGTATAATCTAAAGTGATTTCGGTATTTAAAAGTTTAGAAACCGGACAACTTTCTTTAGCTTTTGTAGCAATTTCTTTAAATTTTTCTTCAGAAATATTAGGTACTTTAGCAGATAGTATTAAATGAGATTTACTAATTGCACCATCTTTAAAAGTAACCTCAGATTTAGTTTTTAGTTCATCTGCAGGAAAATCTTGCTCTGCTAAAAATGCTGAAAGTTGCATCGTAAAACACCCTGAATGTGCTGCCCCAATTAATTCTTCCGGATTGGTTCCTTTTCCATCTTCGAAGCGTGTTTTATAAGAATATTGTGTTTCCTCTAAAATTCCACTTTCAGTAGATAAATGTCCTTTTCCTTCTTTTAAAGTTCCTTGCCAAACGGCTGTTGCTTTTCTAATCATATTTTTTATTTTAAAATTAAGTAGACTTTCGCATTCAGGAAAACTATTATTAAAAGCTTAACGAATTTCAATTTTAAAATAACTTGACGCTCTCCCAAAGAAAACTATTTTTGTAATAGAAACTTGAATCCTGATGCAAGCATTTGCCAATGTTATTTTACCGCTTCACTTAGACCAGCTGTTTACCTATCAAATAGCAGAAGAAGATATCGCTATATTGAAAGTGGGAATGCGCGTGGCAGTTCCTTTTGGCAAATCTAAGGTCTATACCGGAGTAGTCGCTAAAATTCACCATGAAGCTCCACAACATTATGAAGCTAAATTAATTGAAGAAATTTTAGATGAACGAGCTATCGTTACAAAACAGCAGCTTAAGTTTTGGTCTTGGATTGCTTCTTATTATATGTGTGCAGAAGGAGAAGTGATGAAAGCTGCATTGCCTAGTGCCTTTTTGTTGGAAAGTGAAACGGTCGTGGAACTTAATAAAAAAGGTGAATTTGATGAAGAGGAGTTAACCGATGAGGAATTCTTGATAGTAGAAGCACTTCAAAATCAATCTCTCTTGAAAATTCATGAAGTGATGCAGATTTTAGAAAAGAAAACTGTACTTCCCGTATTGAACAGTTTGGTAGCAAAAAATGCAATTATTGTTAATCAAGAACTTTATAAGCAATACAAACCCAAACTTATTAAATATATACGCTTAACTTCAGCATTTAGCGGAGAACAAAAACTTCATGAATTACTGGAAGAATTAAGTAATGCACCTAAGCAACGGGAAATTATACTTCAGCTTTTTTCACTTCAAGCGAAGTTAAAAAAGCCTATTGAGAAAAAGCAATTGATAAAAGAAAGTGGTGCTTCCGCTTCTTCAATTAAATCACTTATCGATAAAGCGGTATTGGAAGAATATACGCTTCAAAAAGACCGAGTAAATTTTGAAGGGGAGGTCAACGATATTCAGCTTCATTTTAATGAGGAACAACAGCAAGCTTATTCAGAAATAAAAAACCATTTTCAGAACAATCAAGTTACCTTGTTGCATGGGGTGACTTCTTCAGGAAAAACAGAAGTTTACATCAAATTAATAGAAGAAGTTATAGCGAAGGGAAAGCAGGTTCTCTATTTGCTTCCTGAAATCGCGTTGACTACGCAACTTATTAGTAGGTTACAAGCTTACTTTGGGCAAGAAGTATTGGTGTATCACAGTAAATATTCTGTAAACGAACGGGTTGAAGTTTATAAACATGTACTTCATCATACCAAAGGAAAAATTGTGATAGGAGCGAGGTCTTCTATTTTTCTACCCTTTCAGGAGCTGGGATTAATTATTATAGATGAATCTCATGAAGCTACTTTTAAACAATACGATCCTGCACCAAGATACCAAGCTCGGGATACTGCTGTCGTATTAGCGAATTTTTTTAAAAGTAAGTTGTTGTTGGGCTCTGCAACACCAAGTTTGGAGAGTTATCACAATACCGAAGTGCATAAATATGAATTGGTAAAACTCACTAAGCGCTTCGGGAATGTGCTTCCGCCTAAGATTGAACTGGTCGATATTAAAGAAAAGCATAAAAAAAGAAAAATGACCGGTCATTTCTCTGATAGATTGTTAGAAGAAATGAAAGAAACCTTGGCAGAAGGTAAGCAAGTAATTCTTTTTCAGAATAGAAGAGGTTTTTCTCCAATTTTAGAGTGCAACACCTGTGGGCATTCTCCACAATGTCCCAATTGCGATGTAAGTTTAACCTATCATCAGCATAACAATTCATTGCGTTGCCATTATTGTGGTTATCATATGGCGATGCAACAACAATGTATTGCATGTGGAAGTAACGATATTACCACCAAAGGTTTTGGGACAGAACAGGTAGAAACGGAGTTGGAAGCCTTGTTTCCCGATCATAAAATTGGCCGGATGGATTTAGATACCACGCGTGGGAAATACGGCTACGAAAAAATTATCACTGCTTTTGAACAGCAACAAATCGATATTTTGGTAGGAACACAAATGTTAACCAAAGGGCTCGATTTTAGAAATGTAGATTTGGTAGGGGTGATGAATGCCGATAGTTTATTGAATTTCCCTGATTTTAGGGCGCACGAACGAAGTTTTCAATTGTTATTGCAAGTAGCAGGTAGGGCAGGACGTACCAAAGAGCGAGGGAAAGTACTCATCCAAACGTATAACCCATATCATCAAATCCTTCAGCAAGTATCTTCCAACAATTATGAGGCGATGTATAAAGAACAAATGGATGATCGCTATAATTTTAAATATCCGCCGTATTACCGATTGATTAAGTTAACCTTGAAGGGAAGGGATTATAATATGGTGAACGAGGCTTCTTCTTGGTTGGCTAAAGCTTTGGCGCAAGCTTTTCACGATCATGTTTTGGGACCTGAATTTCCTCCGGTAGCCAGAATTAGAAATGAATATTATAAAAATATCATTATAAAAATCCCACCTAAAAATTCACTTCAAAAGACAAAAGATTACCTTCAAAAGGTTTTAAAAAGTTACCAATCTATTGCTAATTACCGAAAAATACGGGTGATTATAAATGTAGATCCTTATTAAGCAATACCGGAAAGGCTTTCTTCCAAATCTTTTTTTCTATTTCTACTCAGCGGAATTTTTTTGTCTTCTAAGAAAACAAGCTTACTGCTATAGTTCTTAATTCTAAAAAGATTAACGATATAAGATTTGTGAACCCTTAAAAATTGTTCTTTAGGCAAAGTTTCTGCAAAACCTTTCATCGTAGATAATACGGTATACACTTCTGTGTCGGTGAAAATTTTCACATAATCACCAAAAGCCTCTACGTATTTTACCTTATCTAAATAAAGACGATGTTTTTTTAGGTTACTTTTAATAAAGATGAAGTTTTCATCAACAGGGTTTACCTTATCATTTTTCAATGTGTATTGATCGATGGCCTTTTCAACAGCTTGATTAAAGCGCTCTCTGCTTACCGGTTTTTGCAAATAATCGATCGCCTGATAATTAAATGCCTGAAAAGCATATTGGGTTTTTCCTGTAATAAATATAATTTCAGGTTTTACTTTCAAATTATCCAACAAGTCAAAACCGGACAATATAGGCATTTCTATATCTAAGAAAACTAAGTCAATTTTAGAATTCTCTAGTTCGCGCTTGGTATCTAAAGCATTGTTATGCTCTGCTACCAGCTCTAATCGTGGGTGATCTTTAACAAGTTTGATAATAGATAAACGCTGTAAGGTCGAGTCGTCTACTACTAAACATTTTAATTTGGGTATATTCATAGGGTTAATGAATAAATAAAAACAATTTTACGAATTTAATTGAAACTGCACAAGTTTGAATACCTAGCAATCACAATATATTAAAATATTTGATAAGTATTTTCGTTGGTAAATTTAAAAAAAGTATTATTTTTGCACGCAATTTAATTTAAACATTTTTTATTATGAATCATTATGAAACTGTTTTCATCTTGAATCCCGTTTTATCTGAAGATCAGGTAAAGGAAACAGTTAAGAAATACGAAGATTTTCTTGATTCCAAAGGGGCAAAGATGATTAACAAAGAGAATTGGGGCTTAAAAAAATTAGCTTATCCAATTCAGCACAAGAAAAGTGGTTTCTATCACTTATTTGAGTACCAGGTAGATGGAGAGGTAATCGAGCCTTTAGAATTAATGTTCAGACGTGATGAGCGTATGATGCGTTTCTTAACTGTAAAGCTTGACAAACACGCTGTTGAATGGGCTAGAAAAAGAGTAGAACGTAAAAAACAAAAAGCATAAGTTATGTCATCTATAGAGCAACAAGCAAAAGGTAAAAAAGACGGAGAGATTAGATACTTAACTCCGCTTAACATAGAAACTTCTAAGAAAAAGAAATACTGTCGTTTTAAAAGATCTGGTATTAAGTATATCGATTATAAAGACCCAGATTTTTTAATGGCATTTGTAAACGAGCAAGGTAAAATTTTACCACGTAGGTTAACAGGTACTTCTTTAAAATACCAAAGAAAAGTAGCCCAAGCTATTAAACGTTGTCGCCATTTAGCTTTAATGCCATACGTTGGTGATTTATTAAAATAAAAGAAACGACATTATGGAATTAATATTAAAGAAAGACGTAGAAAATTTAGGATTTACAGATGATGTCGTGACTGTTAAAAATGGTTACGGGAGAAACTACTTAATCCCACACGGATATGCAGAGCTTGCTACTCCTTCAGCTAAAAAAATGTTGGAAGAGACGTTAAAGCAAAGAGCATATAAAGAAAGAAAGAACATTGAAGAGGCAGAAAAGCAAGCAGAAAAGGTAAACGCTTTAGATCTTACCATTACTGCAAAAGCTGGAGCCGGAGATAAATTATTTGGTAGTATTACCGCTGCTAACTTAAGTGAACAGTTAGCAAAAGAAGGTATCGATATCGATAAAAAATACATCTCTATCTTTGGTGGTAACATTAAAAGATTAGGACAATACGAAGCTAAACTTCGTTTCCACAGAGAAGTAATCGCTTCTTTAACTTTTGATGTAGTAGGAGAAAACTAAGATTTCCCTTTATAAATGTACAGCCTACTCTCGTAAAAAAGAGTAGGCTTTTTTATAATAAAAAATTTCCAAGAATGAAATACACCCGATTAACAAAAGAGCAACTGGAAGAAATGCATCAGGAATTTATAAATTTCTTGGCTGCACAATCTATTACCGCAGAAGAATGGGCTCAAATTAAACAAGAAAAACCAAAAGTAGCTGAAGAAGAATTAGATGTATTTAGCGATTTGGTTTGGGAAGGGGTATTAAACCAAGCAAAATATTTAGAACATTTCTCGAAACAGCAAATGTTTTTGTTTAAAATAGGGGAAGCCCAAATGACCTTAGTAGGGGTGAAAGTAGAAAACCCAACTATAGACATTAGAACCAAAGAAGGGTATGCTTGGTTACAAGATAATTTGTTGAATGATCAAGTGCAAATTTATACTTCAACAAAAGCCATTGTGGAAGACCGAAATCAAGATATTTTTGCGCTCATTAAACAAGGAGCAAACATTACCCAAGGTGATTTATTTCAGTATTTTGAAAAGTTAATAGAAGTAGAATAAACTTCTATTCATACCTTAAGGATTCAATCGGGTCTTGTTTGGCTGCTTTTATGGCGGGGAATAAACCGGAAAGGATAGCGATAATTAGCGATACTCCGGTGGCAATCCCAATTGCCAACCAAGGAATGCTAAAGCTTAAACCGGCCACCGAAGCTACCAACAAGCCAATTAACATGCCGAAGATGATTCCGAAAATACCCCCTAATTGCCCGATGATAATAGTTTCAGAAAAAAACTGAAAAGCAATCGTATTTTTCTTGGCACCTAAGGCTTTTCGCACGCCAATTTCACGGGTTCTTTCCGTCACCGAAACCAACATAATGTTCATCAACGCAATCGATGAACCTAGAATAGTGATAAACGAAATTATAAAAGCAGCAAAATTTAAATAGCCCGTAATTTTCAAAATTTGGTTAATGAGGCTATCACTGCGCATAATCCCAAAATTATTCTCTTCTTTAGGCTGTAACTTTCTAATATTCCTAAAAGTAATAATCGCTTCATCTTGCGCACCTTCCATCATCTGCTTATCATCTACCATCACACTAATATTATAATTAATGTAAGGCTGGTTATAAAGCGAACGGGCAATTTGAATAGGAATCAATACCCGCAAATCTTCATTATTCCCAAAGGTAGAACCTTTACTCTCTAAAATTCCGATCACTTTAAATTTAGCTCCGCGTACGCTAATGGTTTTATTCACCGGATCCATACCATTAAAAAGTGCATCCTTAAAATCGGCTCCCAGAATACAGACATTCACATTGTTTTCAATATCAAAATAAGAGAAATTTCTTCCGCTTTCAATTTCTAAACCAGAATTCGCTAAAAAGTTCTCATTTACCCCCAGTACATTTACTTCAGGATCTGTTTTTTTAGTCTGGTATTTTACTTCGGCACCAGCCGTTCCGGTAAAAGAAATAGAAGTTTGCGTGTAGGGGAAGTTGTATTTTTCTTTAAATTCTTTCGCATCCCGATAACTAATGATGGGATTTATTTTCTCGCGTTCACCGCGGCCACGAGTTTGTATGGTAAAATCGTAGCGTTGCAAGTTAAAAGTATTCGCTCCCATGGAAGCAAAATCACTCGAAATGGTATTTTCCAAAGCATTAATCGCACTTAAAATTCCAACTAATGCGGTAATTCCAATCGTAATGATGATGACGGTTAAAATAGTTCTAAGTAGCTGACTCCTAATGCTACTCAGCGCAATTTTAATGTTTTCTTTGGCCAGTGAGAACATAAATATGAATGACTTTATTGATAAGACTATCCAGAAGCCTAAAAGTTACTTATAATTTGTATTTTCTTTAATTATCTTTGCACTTTCAAATAAAGTTATGGCACAAAAACCAAGTATCCCAAAAGGAACCCGGGATTTTTCTCCGGAAGAAGTAAATAGAAGAAATTATATTATTTCAACCATCAAAAAGCAATTTCAACATTTTGGCTTTCAACCCATCGAAACGCCAAGTTTTGAAAATTCTTCCACCTTGATGGGAAAATATGGGGAAGAAGGGGACCGACTTATTTTTAAAATTTTGAATAGTGGAGATTTTTTAAATAAAGTAAAAGATGACTTGTATGCTGAAAAAGATAGTTTGAAAATTACCCCGAAGATCTCAGAAAAAGCCCTTCGTTACGATTTAACCGTTCCTTTTGCGCGTTATCTAGTGCAACATCAAAATGAAGTAGAATTTCCATTTAAACGCTATCAAATTCAGCCCGTGTGGCGTGCCGACCGTCCGCAAAAAGGAAGGTTTAGGGAATTTTATCAATGTGATGCCGATGTGGTGGGAAGCGATAGCCTTTGGCAAGAAGTAGAATTTGTACACTTGTATGATTCGGTTTTTACTTCGTTAAAGCTGAATGGCGTAACTATTAAATTAAATAACAGAAAAATACTTTCTGGTTTTGCCGAAGTAATTGGCGAAAGCGATAAACTCATTGATTTCACCGTAGCGCTCGATAAACTTGATAAAATAGGGAAAGATGGCGTGGTGAAAGAAATGAAGGAAAAAGGAATTTCTGAAGAAGCGATCGAGAAAATTGATCCGATTTTTGAGTTAAATGGAGATTTCTCTGCAAAAATCAACGGACTCAAAGCTATTCTTTCCACTTCAGAAGTGGGTAAAAAGGGAATAGAAGAATTAGAGTTTATTCAGCGTGCTATTGAAGAAATGCCTTTAAACACGGCGAACTTAGATTTAGATGTCACGTTAGCCCGCGGACTTAATTATTATACCGGGGCAATTTTTGAAATCTCGGCTCCCGAAGGCGTCCACATGGGATCGATTGGTGGCGGTGGCCGTTATGACGATTTGACCGGAATTTTCGGTTTAAAAAACATGAGCGGTATAGGTATTTCCTTTGGATTAGATAGAATTTATTTAGTCTTGGAAGAATTAAATCTTTTCCCGGAAGCAGTTGAAGAAAACACAAAAATTATTTTTATCAATTTCGGAGAAAAAGAAGCCCTTTACGCCATGAAAGCTGTTCGGGCTTTACGTGATGCCGGAATTAATGCAGAGGTTTATCCCGACAGTGCGAAGATGAAAAAACAAATGACGCATGCGAATCGCCGAAATATTCCGTATGTGGTATTGGCCGGAACCCAAGAAATGGAAGCCGAAAAATATACCATCAAACACATGGCAAGTGGGGAACAAGAAACCATTCACTTAGATGAAATTATCCAGAAACTGAGATAAATCATAATTCCTACAAGGCAATTTTTGTAATTTTAGGTGATTAAAACTCATCTAAGCTTATGAAAATTGCCTTTTTTAGTACCAAATCTTACGATAAAGATTTTTTTGAAACCTACCATCAGCAACAAGGAGTCAGTTTTAAATATTTTTCGGCTTCCTTGAGCAAAGATACGGTGGCGTTGGCCCGAGGTTACGATGGCGTTTGTGTTTTTGTCAACGATCATTTAGATGCAGCAACCCTCGAACAATTAGCTGAAATAGGTGTGAAGTTGGTGGTATTACGTTGCGCCGGGTTTAATAATGTGAACCTGGATGCAGCAGAAAAATTCAATATCAACATTTATCGCGTTCCGGCGTATTCTCCTCAAGCTGTTGCTGAACATGCCTTGGCCTTGATCCTAACCTTAAATAGAAAAACCCACAAAGCTTATAACCGTGTACGGGATGGTAACTTTTCTTTGGAACGCTTACAAGGTTTTAATCTTCAAAACAAAACCATTGGCGTGATTGGTACGGGAAAAATTGGAGCTTCTTTCTGTAAAATCATGAAAGGTTTTACCGATGTACTGTTGGCTTACGATAAATTTGAAAATGACGAAGTAAAAGCCATGGGTGTGGAGTATGTAAGTTTAGAAACCTTATTGGAGAAGTCAGATATCATTTCGCTGCACTGTCCGTTAACTCCCGAAACCAAATACTTAATCGATGCCACGAGTCTGCGACAACTCAAAAAAGGCTGTATGCTCATTAATACCAGTCGTGGAGCGTTGATACATACCGGTGATGCCATTGAAGCCTTAAAAGAAGGCAAATTAGGGTATTTGGGCATTGATGTGTACGAACAGGAAGAACATTTATTCTTTCGGGATTTATCAGAGAATATTATACAAGACGACCAGATTGCGCGTTTAATCTCGTTCCCCAATGTATTGATTACTGCGCATCAAGGTTTTTTAACCAAAGAAGCCTTACAGGAAATAGCGAAAGTTACTTTTCAGAATATCCTGGACTTTCAAGCCGGAAAAGAAAATGAAAATAGGGTCAGCAAGTGAAGTTGATAAAAAACTACAACCTGTGGGGTTAATTGTTGTAGTCCCCTTAACTCAAACAACCAGAACTACTGGTTATTTTGAATAAATATATGGAAATTTTTTGAAGATAGAAAGGTTTTGAAAATAATATTAGTTTTTAGCTATTTTTAAATACTTAAACTAGCTTTATGAGTTCCAAAAATTCCTCAAATACTTTTCTTTTATAGATGACATTAAGAATTCTTTAATTTCTTCATTTTTAATTTCTTGGTTATTTTTTAATTGGAGAGCTGTTTTTGTTGCTGTTTCTATAAAAGATGTGGAAACCAAAATTAATCTAATTGAAAATTATTTAGGGTGGTGGACAAGCTTGGCTATTCCTTTAGCAATTGCTTTATTTTATGTGTTGGCTTTGCCTTATATATCAAACTTAATAGCAAAAGTAGTTTGGAAGTCTAAAATAGAAAATATTAAATCGTCTTATACAGAAAGGCAAACACACATTAAAGAGGAAATTACACTTGCTAAGGATAATTTTAAATTAGAACAGGCTAAAACAGGCAAGAGGGAATTAGAACACTTGCGTGAACAGATAGAACAGCTTACTAAAACTAATGAGAAGAAAGATGAAACAATTAAAGAGATGCGAACTCAAAATGAAGAGTTGAAAAAAGAAATAAATGAAACAGCTTTAAAAGTTAATTCTCCGATTTCTTAGAATTGTGCTTGGTGAATTCATTTTATTAGATTTTCTAAGTGATTCGAAACAATTAGAAAAAGAAGAAATTATACAAAAATTTGATCGCGATATATTTTATAGGCTTCTACAAAATAGTTTAATCGAATATATTATTGAAAAAGATAAGAGATTTGTTGGTATAACCGAAAAGGGGTTAGCTTATCTTTCTGAAATAAAAAACCATCCTAAAGTCTAGAATGGTTTTTGTTATATAGAGCCTTAAATTATTTGATAAGACACTACTGTCTTCTATAAAAATTCTTCCCAGATATAAGAACATAGAGGTCCTTGCCAAGGTCCTTCCACATAGCATTCTACTAAATCAAAACAACTTCTTACTTTCATTACAGTTCTGTACATGAAAACTTTATCTTGTAATTGATTTATAGGATTATAATAGACGAGTTGCGTACCGCTAAGTGAAGTAATGGGAGTTAAATAAGTATGACTACTTGGAGTATTATTACTTGGATAGCCTACACACCAAATGTCTGGGTCTGATCTAAATTCAATGTAAACTTCTATTTTTTCCCTTTTGTTATTGCAACTAGAATTGTTTGAAAAGTCGTATTTAAATAAAAAAGTCCTTTGTCCGGTAACAGGATCAGTAATTGGTGCTGTACCATCATCGGCATAGCCAATAAAGTTGTAGTTTAATGGACATTCCGGCGTAGCACTTGCAGAAAGAGAGAAATCCTTAGATTCTAATTCTTCCTCGTGGATTTGATCTTTTTGACAAGACCCCAAACATAGTAAACAAATAAAAATGGCTAGGTAATTAATTTTTTTCATGATAAAATGAATTTAATGGTTAATAATGAAAAATATAATTGTAACGACTTTGTCGAATACGTTGTACCAATTTTTAAAAACTACGACAGTGTGGGGAAGATAGGTTGTAGTTGACTTCAATTTAAACTAACGCATTAATTGCATTAATTTTAAATAAAAGTAGATTAAAAATGTTAATAATAAAAGTGATTGCTAAAAAAAAATGCTTTTTTTTGATAAAAACGTTTTAATTGTTGGTTTTACTATATAAAGTAGGAGAGTTGCACTATAAAACAGAACACTTCCCAAAATCATTTTAAGTCAAATCCTAATACGTTTTAGAGATTTTTAGGTATTTTTAGAGAAGGATAGAAGCAGTAAGTCTTGCTGAGCACCTAATCACAACAATAACTTTTAAAAGAAAAAAATAATTAGATTAGTAGTATAACTAAAATGCATATCACACCACTTGTTTTGTCATACGTACGTTAGCCTCAAGTTAAAATCAGAATACAAGATGAACGAATTTAATGAGATTGAACTGCTTTTTATAAATAAACTTCTGAATAAAGTCAACTATGGAAATCTGAACTTGTTTGAATCAAATCAATTCGCAAATAGTCCAATTGGAAATTCAATTCTAAAAAAAATAGAATTAAAATTTGAAGCTCGTTTTTCTGAAATTAAGAAGCGGAATAATAACGCTGGAATTTCTGAATTTAGATATGAATTTGATAATTATGTTGGAAAAGCTATTCTGGAAAGATTAAATGTATTGGATAAAAGTTCTTATCAAGCAATCTCTAAATGGAATGAAAAGGAAACAGAAAAATTTGCGAAAGATATTTTGGGACCAATTAAATATGAGCAATTTGAATTATTAAAGCTAACTAAATTCCTAACTGAAAAATCAAAAGAAAAAAACAGTAGCTAACAAAGTACTGTAGTAAAAACAAGTAAAAACTCATTAACATTTTACTAAAGTATTGCTATAAGCATCATCATATATTCATCCAGATTTGGCAATGGCAAAGTTTGTTTTAATTATTTTTGACAGCTATTGAATATACGTATAATAAACGCTTACTATACTTTTGTTTCGGTATAGTTTTGCCAATCGTCTCTTGTTAAATGGAGTAGATTTAAGATGTCCTATAGCTTTTACCCCACTAAACCACCGAAATTTATAAGCCTTTAGCTAACCCGCAAGTATAAAAATAAAAAATCTTATATTTAGATCATCGATACATGGTAAATAAACGCAATTGCGTTTATTCGCATGTTAGCAAACATAAAAAAAAACAAAATTATGATACATACAGACCACCACGACCCAGCATTTCGCTATGAAGGATTAGCAAGAGCAGCTTTTGATAACTGCGGCAAATATGGCGACCCTTTTGGAATTGCCGCGCAAGATGTTTACAACAGTTTTGTACCTGAACCAACTTTAAATGGAAAAAAAGCATTATCTAAAGTGTTATCTAAATTAATTGTTGATAATTCTGAAGGCGAACATAAGGATGCTCTAGTGGAACTTGAGGAAAGTGTTTGGACTTCAGAAACCCAACAACAAATAATTACAATAATTGATGCGAGTATTGATATTTTAAATCAAATCCAAGATTAAGAAGATTGCTTTAGAAACGAAAATCACAAACCTGCATTCAAATGACTGAACAAAATCTAAATCATACTTATTCCTTTGCAAGTCATATTGATGGAAACATTCAAAGTGAAATTGGATTGTGGAATTATGATGAAGATATTTTTATAAAAAGAAGTTTAAATTTTAATAGAAAAACATTACTTCATCACTATATAGAAACAACACTTTGGAATGATTACAATCGAGATATAAGAAAATATGGAGGAGATTACACTCATCACATTGAAAGTTTTTATGAACTTTTTCTCGAGTTTGTTCCTTCTAAAAATCCATTCAAAAATTTAGAAAAACTGGACGATTATGAACTAGATTTGTATAATGACAAATTCACTGAAATATGGATTAATAAAGAAAACGATTTTAGAAAATTGTTTAATATTATAGCTGATAATGTTTTTTATCTTTTATTCAATAATAGAAGTCTACTATTAAAGTTTAATGAAAAAATAGCGGAAACAGTTTCTGACACTTTATATGAAGAAAGTGTTTTAACAGAAAAAGGTAAAATTGCCCGAAAAAATATTCCACAATGGGTAAAAAAAGCAGTTTATTCTAGGGATAAAGGTAGGTGTATTAAATGCTCTACAGATTTGTCTGGCATACTTTCTACTGACAGAAGACAAAATTATGACCACATAGTCCCTCTCAATTTATTTGGAGTAAATGACCCTACGAATATTCAATTACTATGTCAATCCTGTAATTTAACGAAGTCAGGAAATATTATTGAAACAACAGATTTATACGCCGAATGGTGGTAGTACGTTTGCTAACGCCGTATATAATTTATTGCTGGCTTCTCTCCTACTTACGAAAGTCCTCGCAGACTTTCTATTCAGTTTTTATTTGTTAAATTAGTTGCTTAACCACGCAACAAACCATATACAAACTCGTTGGCAAACATTTTGACCCGTCCTGAATAAAGGCTACATAATTTTAAACATTATG
>CETR01135520.1_pt1 | contig 64124 bp, 59 predicted proteins | sample 531281 | NCBI WGS metagenome assembly CETR01 (sample SAMEA2622568, study PRJEB7988) | marine metagenome | biome: marine biome (ENVO:00000447); feature: mesopelagic zone (ENVO:00000213); material: "saline water (ENVO:00002010), including plankton (ENVO:xxxxxxxx)" | depth 696 m
CAAAGGGTCCTTGGTTCGAGCCCAAGAGGGGGAGCAAAATTAAGCCTGTAAACGTACTGTTTACAGGCTTTTTTGTTTTTGGGCATTTCGGTTTTATCCAACATTTTATTATACAAATACCAATAGAGTAGAAAATAAACATTTAACGGTTTATTGATTTTAGCCTAGAAAAACCTCTTGATTGTGCCATTTTAATGCTTCGGCAGAGGGTTTGTATTTTTCGTGCTTGGGTAATCTTATTGGAGATCCACTTAGATTTAGGAGCTCTTTTGTGGATTCAGATTGAATTATTGAAGAAGAGATTTTTATCCTGTAGTTTGAGTCGATTGTTATAAGGCCTCTATCAAAAGCTCTATGTAAAGTTGGGCTTAAAGATATTCCGTTGCTGATCGTATCATCCTGACTTTGGCTAAAAGGAATTATATGACAGGCATCAACCAATTGAAAATTATGATTCGAAATGATTTTTAGTCCTGAAATACAACACGTGTAATCATATATTTTAGGCACTGTTTTTTTGAATACACCACCCCTAACAAATAACTCCTCTTCAAAATTAGCATCTTCAAGTTTGGCTTTAATACTATTTAATTTTAATACGTATTCGACTCTTGACTCATTTAATATTTCGTGCTCTATGAGGTTTTCTAAATATCCCTGTGCATTTATTTTAATATTCGATTTATTTCTAAAAAAGTAAGAATCTAATAGAAACTCCTTTATGATAATTCTATAAGATTGTATTTGAAGTAATTCAAATAATTCTTTATCAATTTCGGCAAAAGCAATTATTTCGATTAGCTTATAAATGCTTTTTACGCTTTTCATCTTATCAAACTTTCTTTCAAAACCCACACGAGGGATCAACCTATAGAAAGGTTCACTTTTCATATGAAAAAAAGGGAGTGCAAAATTATCGTGATGTCCAGTATCAACTAAAGCAATAAAATATTCTTTAAATCTTAATACCAATTCAGGAGTAATACCAAACCTATTACTGTTTAGAAGACCTCTTTCAGAGATGTCTATTATTGAAAGCAGGAGGATTGGTTTATGAGGAGCTTTACCAAAGCCAGGGTTAAAACCCCTATTCAATTTCTTGAAATAGTCTAAATATTTCAGTAATAACTCGTCCATTAGCGTAAAAATACACCGTTAAAATTTAAATGTTTTGGTATGAGTCTAAGAAATCTACTAACAAAAAAGTCCTGATCCTGCTAAGAGACAGGGTTTGTTATTTAAAGAAACTCGTTTTACTTTTTGATAAACAATTCCCTAATTTCTACCTCCTAAACATTCCCTATGAAAAAAATTGCATTCCTCTTGCTTGCCCTTCCTGTTTGGCTAACTGCCGGGGAAACCACCTATACCATCAAATCCTATAACGAAGAAGGGGTTAAAGCGCCCAATACGCATTATCTGGGAGAAGCCTGGCTGAGTCACGTTCTGGAAGCCGACGACACGCTGGATTATAACATCACCAAAGCCACGTTTAAGGCCAATTCAACCCTTGACTGGCACAAGCATGCCACGCCACAGGTGCTTATTGTAGTAGATGGCGAGGGCTACTATCAGGAACGGGGTAAAGATCCGGTACGTACTAAAGAAGGGGATGTGATACGCTGTGAACCAAATGTTGAGCACTGGCACGCTTCATCAAGAGAACAGGATGTGACCTATCTCGCAATTTATGGCGGAAATGAACCCACCACCTGGACGGAGGTCTTATCCCGCGAGGCTTACGATGAGGTGGCTAAAAAGCTAAAAGTAGAATAAAAGACAGAGGCGATTTGAAATTTTTAAATGTAAAGCTTGCTTTACATTTATTTTTGAGTATTTTTGTCAAGTACACTTTACATTAATCAAAAATCAAACACTATGAATGCTCAAGTAATTGCCTCACGTAACAAATTGGCCAAATGGTCAATCGCCTGGGTTTTAACCACCGCTTTAGTCACTTTTGGCTCTCAGTTTTTATGGGAGGCCCAGTGGATCACCATTCTCGCAATTCTGTTAAGCCTGGCCGTAGGGATTGGGATGGTGCTCGCCAACCGGGATTTTGTAAATGCCGGTGATGAGCTGCAGCGCAAAATACAGCTCGAGTCTATGGGCTTAACACTGGGACTTTCGGTGGTATGCGGTATCGCGTATTCGCAACTCGACACCACAAACCTGATAAAACAGGATGCCGAAATCGCCTTTCTGATTTTGTTTATGGGAATTACCTATATTCTGTGTGTATTCTTTAATGCGCGTAAGTATTCATAACCTTCATTGAGGGTTTTAGCACGACCCAAAACCGGGTAATGCCGCAACATTTTATTTTAGATCGATTTGAATTGATCTGTAACGAAAAAATTTTCAATTGAAGAATACGATTAAAGACTACCGCGCCCGCTTCAATTTGACGCAGGAAGATCTGGCTCAAACCATAAACGTCTCGCGCCAGACCATAAATGCGATTGAAAAAGGTAAATTTGACCCCAGCCTGCCCACGGCATTTCGTCTGGCGGCTGTTTTTAAATGCAGCATTGAGGAGTTGTTTCTCTTTGATGCTGAATAACCTGAATACCCATGCAAAAAAAGATACTGAGCCTGCTTCCTAAAATCCTTTCAGCTGTACTGGTAGTAGGCCTGGTGTTGTCGTATTTCTTTATTCCGGAAGCTAAAGAATTTTTTAACGAGGCCTGGTCTGTTTTGTCAAGCGGGGATGAGCAGCGCATTGAGCAATGGGTTTCCGATTTTGGTTGGGCCGGTCCTTTAGTTCTAATCGCTGCGATGATTGCCCAGATGTTTCTTATTGTGATTCCTTCGGTCGCACTTATGGTCGTGTGTATTTTGGCTTACGGTCCCATTTGGGGGAGTTTGCTGGTGCTGGTCAGTATATTTTCGGCCTCCAGCATCGGTTACCTGTTAGGCAAAGTTTTTGGCGCCGGACTCATCAGCAATCTCGTAGGTTCTAAAACCGAAGATAAACTGGAAGACTTTATAGAGGAATTCGGTTTTTGGGCTATTGCCATCACGCGTCTCAATCCCTTTTTATCTAATGATGCCATCAGTTTTGTAGGCGGAATTTTAAAAATGAATTACCTGAAATTTATAGGTGCTACCTTGGCCGGAATCGCGCCACTTACAATCTTTATCGCTATTATGGGCGAAAGCACAGACGGCCTTAAAAACGGAATGCTCTGGGGATCTCTGATAAGTCTGGTAATCTTTGGGTTTTACGTGTGGTGGAGCAAACGGAAGCGCGACGACTAACCTACCACAATTTTAAAAATAGAAAGACAGCGGCGATCAGGATGCTATAGAATATAAATTCCCCGGCTTCAAATCCTGCAAATAAGCCTCTAAATCTGCGTGTGGGAGGGGCATCATCTGCGGGGATTTCCACATAAAAGTTCTCAAACGGCCAAAACCCATCAAGTTCCTGCTCCTTGTGCCCAACCTGATCAGTTGCAGGAGATGCTTTGGATGTATCGGTCAATAAAAAAAATTCAAAACAGCTGTGATTCTTTTCAAAATCAAATCGCGGTGAGATTCCGCAGCAATTAACAGAGAAAGCAATGCTGTTTAATGCTATAAACAGCAGGGTAAGGCGTATACATAGTGTATTTTTCATACCGAAAGCTTTGTTACAAATGTAGCCGTAAACAAAAAGCGGGGTAAGGGGGATTTCCCCCATAATCTTAATAGTATCTTAAAACTAGCTGCTTTTAATATTGGCGTTATAGCTCCTGAATGCGTTACTTTGTATCTTTTAAATGAGCATGAGAAAGATTTTTGCCTATCCGCTAAGCGTGTTTTTTTATCTGGCTTTTGGTCTTACCATTTGCATTTTTCATCCCATACAATGGGTGTGTTATAATTGGTTTGGCTATCAGGCACATAAAAAGAGTGTTGATTACCTCAATTTTATGATTATGCGCTGTCTTAACCTGCTGGGTACGCGGTTTACGTTTACCAACCCGTATTCGATAAAGCGGGACCAACCCATTATTATTGTCGCAAATCACCAGGGGCAATGGGATATTCCACCACTCATCTGGTATTTGCGTAGAATACATCCTAAATTCATCAGCAAAATTGAGCTGGGCAAAGGCATTCCCAGTATTTCATACAACCTGCGTAAAGGCGGTTCGGCTCTAATAGATCGAAAAGACAAAAGACAGTCTATACTGGCGATACGCGACCTTACCCGAACCCTTAATTCGACCAATCGTTCGGTAGTGATTTTCCCCGAAGGAACCCGCAGTAAAGATGGTGTGCCTAAAGAATTTGCGACTGGCGGACTCATAACCTTATTTAAGGCTATGCCGACGGCAATTTTATTACCAGTGACTATAGAAAACAGCTATAAACTGATGCGCTGGGGCGGTTTTCCGCAGGATATTGGGGTACACGTAAAACACACCGTGCACGAGCCCATACCGGTGGCGGGTTCTGATCCTGAAGCTTTGGTAAAACGTGTTCAGGATGTGGTTTTGGGTGATTTCCCCGAAATACGCAAGCATCAGTCTAAATCAGTAATCCCGCAAACCAGACCATGACAGATACCGTATCGCTGCATCTCGAAGATATAAAGCTCATAGAGCGCACCCGTGATTTTGTAAAGGAAACACTGGCTAATGCTGAGGGCGGTCACGACTGGTTTCACATCTTGCGTGTTTATAAAAATGCATTGCATATTGCCAAAGGCGAAAAGACCGCGGATGTACTCACGTTGGCCCTGGCTTCTTTGTTGCACGATATTGCAGATTCTAAATTTCACGATGGTGATGAAGAGAAAGGGCCTAAAATGGCGCGGGCTTTTCTGGTAAAAAATCATGTAGAGGAAGTACGCCTGGAAGCGGTAGTCAAAATCATTGAAAACGTATCCTTTCGCGGCGGACATAAAAAAAGCGAGTATACCAGTCTGGAATTGCAAATCGTACAGGATGCTGACCGGCTTGATGCTATTGGTGCCATAGGCATCGCCCGTACCTTTAATTACGGGGGTTTTAAAAACCGAAAACTATACGATCCTGCTATTAAACCTGATTTGGAAATGAGCGCAGAAGACTACAAAAAGTCAGATGCTCCAACTATTAACCATTTCTACGAAAAATTACTGCTTCTTAAAGACCAGATGCATACCCAAACGGCAAAAGAGATTGCTGAAGAGCGTCATGCATTTATGGAGACTTTTTTAGAACAATTTTATGCCGAATGGGAGGGCATTAAATAAGTTTGCACTAACTTAGATGTCCTTCATTTTTTAAGCGTCAAAAATCAATTTTTTCAGCAGTTTTCTGACAACTTTTTCCATTCAAAATTTCAAAAAGTTTACAAAAGTTGACAACTTTTGAGTTTTTCCAGACCTTTTAATTTTCATTTTAAAATTCCCATTAGCCCGTATGTTTAAAGGCGTAGGGGGCAAAATCCCCGTTAAATAATTCAGAATAATTTTTTATATAAATAATTGATTTTCAGATTTTTATATTAAAAAAGTTAAAGGTTGGGAGCCTCTTTTTAAACATGCCATGTTGACAACTTTGTTGAAAACGCGATGTGTTTTTATAGGGTTGCTCTTCATTTTTTTTCCAAATTTGTTAGTCCCTAGAGATTTGAAAAGTTAACCAAAAAATTTACCGAAAATGAGTAGTGCAGTAGAGCCGATTTTACAGGAAAACAGTAACCGATTTGTCATATTTCCTATCCAACATCCAGACATTTGGGAATGGTATAAGAAATCTGAAGCCAGTTTCTGGACCGCTGAAGAAATCGACCTGCATCAGGACCTTACCGATTGGTCTTCAAAACTCAATGACGATGAGCGTTATTTCATCAAGCATATTCTTGCCTTTTTTGCTGCGTCAGACGGTATTGTTAATGAAAACCTGGCTGAAAACTTCGTAAATGAAGTACAGTATTCAGAAGCCAAGTTTTTCTATGGTTTTCAAATCATGATGGAAAACATCCATTCAGAAACCTATTCGCTTCTTATTGATACCTATGTAAAAGACGAGAAAGAAAAAGATATGCTATTCAACGCGATCGAAAACTTTCCAGCAATTAAAAAGAAAGCAGACTGGGCGTTGAAGTGGATTGAGAGCCCTTCTTTTGCAGAGCGTTTAATCGCGTTTGCAGCAGTAGAAGGTATTTTCTTCTCCGGGGCATTTTGCTCTATTTTCTGGTTGAAAAAGCGCGGTCTTATGCCGGGTCTTACCTTTTCTAATGAATTGATTTCAAGAGATGAAGGTGTGCATTGTGACTTTGCAGTACACCTGCATAACCAGCACCTGATTAATAAAGTTTCAAAAGAGCGCATCAAAGAGATTATTGTTGATGCCCTTAATATTGAGCGCGAGTTCATCACCGAATCGCTTCCGGTAAGTCTTATTGGTATGAATGCCAAGCTGATGACCCAATACCTGGAGTTTGTGACCGACCGTCTTCTGGTAGAACTGGAGTGCGAGAAGGTGTACAACGTGACCAATCCGTTTGATTTTATGGATATGATTTCGCTTCAGGGGAAAACCAATTTCTTTGAGAAGCGCGTGGGTGAGTACCAAAAAGCCGGTGTTGCCAGTGGTAGCGGCGGTAAAGAAGGTTCAAAAATCAGTTTTGACGCTGATTTTTAAAACCGTCATTATCAAATAATTTGGCTTAAGCCAAAATCACAATATACCTTAGCTTGATTTGGGCAACAGTTGCGAAACTGCCGCCGCTAACCATTATTTTCTAAAACGAAGGCGACATCGTTTTAGAACACCTTAAAAACCAAAACCTTATGTATGTAGTAAAAAGAGACGGCCGCAAAGAACCTGTAATGTTTGATAAAATTACAGCGCGTATCAGAAAGCTGTGCTATGGCTTAAACCCGCTTGTTGATCCTGTGAAAATTTCGCTTCGCGTAATTGAAGGACTTTACGATGGGGTAACGACCAGTGAATTAGATAATCTGGCTGCAGAAGTGTCAGCTACCATGACCACTTCACATCCCGACTATGCTAAACTTGCTGCACGTGTTTCAGTCTCTAACCTGCATAAAAATACCAAGAAGTCTTTTAGTGATGTGGTTACCGATTTGTACGAGTACATAAATCCGCGTACCGGGCAAAAGGCACCGCTTATCGCTGATGATGTGTATGAGGTGATTATGAATAATAAAGAAGAACTGGATTCTTCAATTATTTACAGCAGGGATTTTGGTTACGATTATTTTGGTTTTAAAACACTGGAGCGCTCTTATTTGCTGAAGCTTGACGGAAAAATCGCCGAGCGTCCACAACATATGTTGATGCGGGTTGCTGTAGGGATACATCTTAATGATCTCGATTCGGTCAAGGAAACTTACGAGTTGATGTCGAAGAAATATTTTACGCATGCAACACCTACTTTATTCAACTCGGGTACGCCTAAACCTCAAATGTCTTCGTGCTTCTTACTTGCGATGCAGGATGACAGTATAGATGGTATTTACGATACGCTGAAGCAAACTGCAAAAATTTCACAAAGCGCAGGAGGAATAGGTCTTTCTATTCACAATGTACGTGCAACTGGTTCATACATAGGCGGTACTAACGGTACTTCTAACGGAATTGTGCCGATGTTACGCGTGTACAACGATACGGCGCGCTATGTAGATCAGGGTGGCGGTAAGCGTAAGGGTTCTTTTGCGATGTATATTGAGCCATGGCATGCCGATATTTTTGACTTTCTGGATTTAAAGAAAAACCACGGGAAAGAAGAAATGCGTGCACGTGACTTATTCTACGCAATGTGGATTCCAGACCTGTTTATGGAGCGTGTTCAGAATAATGAGGAATGGACGTTGATGTGTCCTAACGAGTGTCCAAACCTGTTTAATGTACACAGTGAGGAGTTTGAGAAGTTGTACTTACAGTATGAGTCTGAAGGTAAAGGCCGCAAGACCATAAAAGCGCGTGAACTTTGGGAGAAAATACTCGAGTCACAAATTGAGACCGGTACGCCCTATATGTTGTATAAAGATGCGGCAAACCGCAAGTCAAATCAGCAGAATTTAGGAACCATTCGTTCTTCAAACCTGTGTACTGAGATTTTAGAGTACACTAGCCCGGATGAAGTGGCCGTGTGTAACCTGGCGTCTATTGCCCTGCCTATGTTTATCAAAGACGGGCAATTTGATCACAAAGAATTATTTAGAATCACCAAGCGTGTTACGCGCAACCTGAACCGTGTAATCGACCGTAACTACTATCCGGTAAAAGAAGCTGAAAACAGCAATATGCGCCACAGACCTATAGGTTTGGGTATTCAGGGACTTGCTGATACGTTTATCAAATTAAGAATGCCGTTTACTTCTGACGAAGCTAAAAAGCTGAATCAGGAAATCTTTGAAACTTTGTATTTCGCAGCAGTTACGGCTTCTAAAGAGATGGCGATAGAAGAGGGGCCTTACTCAACATTTAAAGGCTCTCCTATTTCAAAAGGAGACTTTCAGCATAACCTGTGGGGTATAAAAGATGACGAATTAAGCGGTCGCTGGGATTGGGCAAAACTGCGCAAGGAAGTGATGGAGCATGGGGTGCGTAACTCCTTACTGGTAGCACCAATGCCAACAGCATCTACCTCTCAGATTTTAGGAAACAATGAAGCTTTTGAGCCATATACTTCAAACATTTATACCAGACGTGTGCTTTCAGGAGAATTTATCGTGGTAAACAAGCATCTGCTTGAAGACCTTGTTGCGCTGGACTTGTGGGATGAAGAATTGAAGCAGGCTATCATGCGTGCTAACGGTTCTATTCAGCACATAGATGGTATTCCTGAAGATTTAAAAGAACTGTATAAGACTGTTTGGGAACTGAGTATGAAAGACATTATTGATATGTCACGTCATCGCGGATATTTTATAGATCAGTCGCAGTCGCTGAACCTGTTTATGGAAAATGCGAATTTTGCCAAGCTTACTTCAATGCACTTTTACGCATGGAAGAGCGGCCTAAAAACCGGGATGTACTACCTGCGTACCAAATCTGCTGTTGATGCGATTAAGTTCACGCTCAATAAAGAAGCAAAGAAAGAACCGGTTGCAGAGAAGCAGGTTGCTCAACGCGCTGCAGAAACGTTGAAAGCTAATGCAGCACAACTACACCGCCCAGATTCGGTAGAGGAGCGTGCTGAGCCTTACGAAACCAAAGCTGTTGAAGTTGATGTAGCCCAAAAGGCCGAAGTGAACACAGCGCCTATGAGTGCCGAAGAAATGCGTGCTATCATTGCACAGGCCAAAGCTGCAGAAGGCGATGATGACTGTCTGATGTGTGGTTCATAAGCAAAAGTTTAAATTAAGTAGTTAAGTGAGAATTACCCCGTCTGGTTTCAGATGGGGTTTTTTATTGCGATTGTTTTATGGAAGCTCTGTTTCAAGGATATACCCATCCGGTCTGTGTTTTCTATGGGTGGATACTATTTTCATTTATAGCTAAACGGGATAGGCTAAACAAAAAAAAGCGCATCCCGTAAAGAGATGCGCTTTGTTATTTGAATACCAAAGTGCGTTTATTTGCCTACACCGTGCTTTTTATTTTCTATATAATAATGCTCTAATAGGTTCATAGTAGCTTTTACCAGGTCTTCGGTTTCCTGCAGGATGCTAAAATACAGCATCGTATTTTTAGGACTCGAGTCGCTGTTGCGGGTACGCTCTACCTGCTTTTCGATTTTAGCTGAAATGCTTTCGAGCAGGTTTTGCTTCTCTTCTAAAATCGAAATAAGGTCACCAAAGTTCTTAGCTTTAAACGTATCTTCAATTTGCGAGAACAGCTTATTTAGTTTGGTTTCGATTTCCTTAAGGTCTTTAAGCTGTGTAAACTTAAGACCCTTGTGGTTGTTGTTGAGGTGATCGTAACTTGCAGCAGTCACAAACTCTATAGATTGAGTTACGTCCTGCAGATAACCCAAAACATCAATATAGAATCGACTCGCCTGTACGTGGCTTTCATCCAGGTTTTTGATAAAATAATAAAGGTTGTTTCGCAGTTCTTCAACCTCATTGTTAAGCTTAGCGATTCCTTTTTTACTTTTACGCAGTTTACCCAGATCCACTTTAGCTAAACCTTCAATGGTACCTACATAAACCTTATTACCGCGTTTAAAAGCAGAAGCTACATTTGTGGTGCTTTCATCGATAATTCCCTGTATAGAACTGCTCACGGCGCGTAAGAGACGGCCTTCTTCGGCTTCGGCTTCAGAACGCTTGCGGTGATTCATATAATTGCGCACCAATAGTGCGATAGCTGCAGCAAATAAAAGGAAAAGTGCAATGCTTCCACCTTTGTATAATATAAAAGCCATGAGAGCTGCAGCGGTAAATGCACTGATAGCCGTCATAAACCAGCCACCAATTACGTTAAGCACCCCGGCAACGCGATATACTGCACTTTCGCTTCCCCAGGCGCGGTCTGCAAGCGAACTACCCATTGCAACCATAAAAGTAACATAGGTAGTACTGAGTGGTAGTTTGAGTGAAGTAGCCATTGAAATTAGCACACTGGCAACCATTAGATTTACCGCAGCGCGGACCAGGTCAAATGCAGGCATATCTATCTTGGCCACACGAGTTGCCGGTTGAATTTTAGCAAAACGATTTTCAATAAAGTTTTTAGATTTTTGCGGTAAGATAGACAGAATAGCGGTGTTGAGTCGCATAGCTCCGCGTACTAACGAGCGTGAAATGGCATTAGCTTTAAAGCGCTCGTGGCCCTCATCCTGGCGCGCAAGATCTACCGAAGTTTTAACCACGCGACGTGCTTTTTTAGAAAACCAAAGGGTTAAAATCATGACCAGACCTGCGATCAATAGCAATAGCGGCTGCGTAGGGACTTTTTCGGCCAGTGATTCCATAGTAAACGAGCTGGCGGGTTCGCCACTGGCAACCCAGATTTCATATGAGTTATAGGCGGCCATAGGAACGCCTATAAAATTAACCAGGTCATTACCCGCAAAAGCCATCGCAAGGGCAAATGTTCCCAAAACGATTATCATAACATAAACATTAAGTTTAAAGGCTTTGATCAGGATATACGAAATCGCAAACCATACGATAAAACTCATTGCTAAGAATGGCCACAGATTGGCATTTGCCCAGTCTAAGAAAGCTCCCTGAATAAAATCAGCACTCTTTAAACCTTTGATAATGATAAAATATCCAATAGCTGCTGTAGAAATACCGCTAAAAACTGCAGCATACCAGGTTGGTCGTTTCGAAAAGTTGAATGTAAGCAGCAATCGCGTAAAAAACTGAACCAAAGCCCCTATTGTAAAGGCTATGACTACCGAGAGCAAAATACCCGTTATAATCTCTATCGCTTTGTCTGAATTGATGTATTCACCTAAATGAAGTAACGTATCCGAGTTACCAGAGAGCTTAATAAATGTCATACAAAAGGCGGCTCCAAGTAACTCAAAAACAATGGAAACTGTTGTAGATGTGGGTAGGCCCAGAGTATTAAAAAAGTCGAGGAGTAAGATATCGGTGAGCATGACGGCCATAAAAATGACCATAATCTCGTCGAAGTAGAACTTTTCGGGAACAAAAATGCCTTTTCGTGCTACCTCCATCATTCCGCTGGAAGAGAGTGCTCCAAAAGCAATACCCACACTGGCAACAATCATAATGGTTTTAAAGCTCACAGCTTTTGAACCTATAGCTGAGTTCAGGAAATTAACCGCGTCGTTACTCACTCCTACCACAAGATCTGCAATGGCTAGAATGGCCAGCGCGATCAACATAATCAGGTAAATATTATCCATAAAATAGGGAATCTAATAAAGGTGCAAATTTGATAACAATTTTACGTTTTAATGTTATGCAAAAGTTATATAAGGGGTTTTATAAGGCCATTTTCACTCCCTAAATCGCTCTATATTAGGAGATAACTAACGTTAAATTTAAAATTTATTTATTTGAAAATCAGATAATTGCAAATTTAATGTTAACTTAATGTTACCTCAATGTAAATTTACATTTAAACATTGTGTATATTTGTAAAGTAAAGTTTAACCCTAAATACCTGTTATTATGAAAAAGTTATTTGTTATCGTTGCCCTTATAGGTGCTGTAAGCTTTGTTTCTGCTCAAGAAAAAAAGAATACGTACGTAAAAGAAGGTAATTTGATTAAAGCAACTTTGTTTTATGATAATGGACAAGTAAGTCAAGAGGGTTACTACACTGCAAATGGTAAATTGCACGGAGAATGGGTTAGCTATGATACAGACGGAAAGAAAACTACTGTAGCTAACTACAACGAAGGAAAGAAAACCGGAAAATGGTTTTTCTGGGAAGATGACACTTTACGCGAAGTAGATTACGATCAGTCAAGAATTACCAGTGTAAATACCTGGAAGATTGAAGGTGAGCGTGTAGTAAGCAATGAGTAAACAAGTCCTGATTCAGGAAACAAAACAAAAAAACAAATGCCTGTTGATTTTTCAACAGGCATTTTCATTTTATAGGGTTTTTAGCGTTTGCTAATTTTGTTGTGGGTGATTTGCTTTTGTCGTGTACTTTTAAATGTACCCTTTTCAAAATTACGTAATGCAGCATGTTTGGTGACACGGCCCTGCACGCGTTCGCGCCACATTCTAAAACTTGAGGGCTTCATCTGCCGCCGCATTAATTCAATAACTTCCTGTTCTTTTAAGCTAAACTGAAATTCAATCGCATCAAAGGTCGTTCGATCCTCCCACGCCATTTCAATGATGCGGTCAAGTTCGCGATCTGTAAATTGTTCGGAAGTAGAATTACTGCTCATTTCTATTTTTACGCCAAGTTAAAAACTTCGAAGCAAAAAGTTACATTACAACACTCAGATTTGCAAAAGCTTAACGTTTGTAATTATTCTTTAACATAAGAGTCAGGAATAAGCCGATATGAGCAAAAAGTTTATGATTAATTTATCTAGGCTGGCGGTTTAGCAATTTAAAAGACTATTAATTTTGTTTGCATCAGTCTTCAGTAAGAAATGAGTTGGGGCTGTTAGTTAACTTAAAATCAAATTATGAGAACAATAAAAATAATATTGGGAACCTTGTTGCTTACAGGTGCGTTGATTTCCTGTAAAAATGATCAAAAAGAGGCTCAGGTTGATGAGCGTAATGAAAATGAGCAACAGGTAGAAAAAGACTCTGCAGATCTCGAGCGTTTGCGTTATGCTGAAAATGCTGAAACGGGAATTGAGAAACCCAGACTTCCAGAAAATTATGAGATCGATTGGGATGCTGTAGAATCTGACCCAAAAATGCGGTCAGACATTGAAGGGTGGAACGACTACAATACGTTTTCAGCTTCGGTAAAATCCCTGGGACTTAAAGAAGTGCCGCAGGAAGAAATTACTGATTATATGACTCGCCTCGAGCAGGAAGCAAATAACCTGCAGAATACGATTCCTGCTTCAGTAATGACAGAGGAAGTGCAGGAAGATATTAAAGACATTCGTGAGGAGGTTGCAGATTTGCGAATGATTATCAAAAAGTATGGAACCGACGAGAATAAAATTTCAAATCAGGTAGAAGAACTTATTGAGGCTTATGATGACTTAAATGAAGAATTGCAGGAAACTGCTTCTAAAAAAGACGTCAGTATATAAGCTTATCGCTTAAAGTCCCTAAAAAAAAATCCTGCCAACTGAGGCAGGATTTTTTTTTGCTAATTGTTAAAATTCCGCTTCAATTTTTAGAAATGGATTTAACTTTTAAGGAAAGCTTATCATACCTATTTAGATTGAAAAGAACTAATCTTTTAATTTTACCTAATTAAATACTCGGGTACTTGAAAATCAATTTGTTAATCATATTATTAGGCTTGCTTACGTTTACCTCCTGTAAGAATGGAGATGAAAGTGATGCGCATAGTTTGGATTTAAAAGTACCTGTAGTTTCACTTGATGAAGAGGCTTCCGAAGCCGTTCAGGAATGGAAAGGATATCTTGAGCTCGAAAAAGACCTTGCTCTTATCACCAATACCAATGCTCTCAATGCTCTTGATTTGCTGGATGATTTAGCTGTAACTAGTAATCAAATGGCACTGGGTATACCGGAATCGCTTGCAACACCTTCCATTCTAAAAAAGGTAAAGCGCATCGATTTGGAAATCAATGACTTTTATGCCAGTGTAAACCGAAGCGAAACTCGTGAGCGGGTCGTTCAGACGCACATTGAGACACTGGTAAAAGCTTTTGATACCTTAAATAAAGAACTCAATCGCAGTTTATAGAATAGTTTTAGATTATTTTCTCCAATTTTTCTTCCCTGATTTTTCAAACTTTTTAATCAACAGCATTGCGTATTTTTACGGTATGCGAATACTATTTTTTATATCTACCTGCTTTTTCCTTTTTGGCTGTAAAGAAGAGCAAAAGGAAATTAAAGACCCTCGTACGGCTACCGATACGTTGCAGATTTCATTCTTAGAATTTAAAAAACCGAATATCATACTTACTCCGGCAACTCGTGGTGCAATTGCCACCTGGGACTACTATAAGGAGTTAAGCGAAAATATGCAGACTCTAGATACCGTAAGCTTGCGGTTTTTAAGGTTAAATTCAAAGGGATATCTTGATAACGCTGCGGCCCTGGTTACCAAAACCCCAGATTCTTTAATAAACAATGCTATTAGGGCGCGTTTACTGGTGGTGTATTCTAAAATGAATACCACCATTCAAGAGGCTTCAAAGTTAGAGGTAGACACCTTAGCCGTTTCTCAGGAGGGAACCGAATTATACAATGCCTTTCAAAATTTAAAACTTCAACTTAATTTGAAGCATCAAAAGTCTGTTGAAGAATTGCTGGAGGAATTTGAAATTGAAGCCGATTCGCTTGCTACCGCTCGTGACACTGTTGCGCCGGGTAGAACTGAGAGAGGCACACTTAAGCCTATTGAAAATTAAAATTACAGGTATGAAACGTAAAATAAGTTTAGTTCTGCTACTCTTCGTTTTGGGATTGCAGGCACAGGATCGCGATGCAACTGAGATGTCGATTAATACCCAACTAGAAAAATGGCACAAAGCCGCTTCCGATGCAGATTTTGACGCGTATTTTGAGTTGATGACTAAAGATGGCGTATTTATAGGTACAGATGCAGAAGAGAACTGGCAGCTAGATGATTTTAAGGCCTTTTCAAAACCCTATTTTGATGCCGGCAAGGCTTGGAGTTTTAAAACACTCGAGCGTACGATTTACCATCCCAAGAAATCAAAAATAGCCTGGTTTGATGAGCTTTTAGAAACACAGATGGGTATTTGCAGAGGCTCGGGTGTGATGCGCCTGGACGGCAAAGAGTGGAAAGTGCAGCACTATGTGCTATCTATTGCCGTACCCAATGAGAATGTTTCTGAATTAACTGAGTTAAAAAAAGAGCATGACAGCTTGCTCATCAAAAAGCTGCGATCTAATTAGAATACCATAATTCCCTAATATTTATATATGAAATCACTATTTAAAACGATGATTCCGGTGTCGATCGGAATTTTAAGTCTCACGGCTTGCAAAGACGAGCCAAAAAATAATGAGGCTGTTGCAGAACTCAAAACTCCGGCCTTAGACCTTGCCAATATGGATACTTTGGTACGGCCTCAGGATGATTTTTACGACTACGTAAACGGAAACTGGATGAAAACCACCGAGATCCCTGAGGAAGAATCGGTATGGGGTGGGTTTAGCGTATTGCGTAAAAAAACACGTGAAGATGTTCTCGCAATAATTGAAGAAGCTCGAAAATCTAACGAATATGCAGCAGGTTCTGATCAGGCAAAAGCCCTGGCTCTTTTTGAAAGTGAACTGGATACGGTTGCTCGTAATGAGGCCGGTTTAAAACCTTTACAGCCTGCTCTAGACAGTATAGCAGCGATTAAAAGCGTAAGCGATATTCAACGCGTAGGCCAATTGCGTAACGGCACAGGCACTCCGTTTTTTAACTTCCGGGTATTTTCAGATTTTTCAAACAGCAACATGAACACCGGTTACATCACTCCGGGAAGATTGGGCTTGCCAGATCGCGACTACTATCTGGAGCAGGATGCCAAATCCAAAGAAATACGTGAACAATACAAAGATTATATCAGCTGGGTACTTCAGTATGCCGGTGATGATGAGGCCACTGCAAAGGAGGAAGCATCACGCATTTTGGCTTTAGAGACCAAACTGTCAGAACCTCAACTGGATAAAGTAGCCCGAAGAGATGCTCGTAATATGAACAACCCACGTAGTGTTGCTCAGCTTCAAAAAATGACTCCGGCCGTAGACTGGAAAGCCTTTTTTGACAATCAGGGTCTTACTAAAGCAGTAGATACCGTAATTGTTCTTCAGCCGAAATACATGACGGCTTTACAAAATGTACTGTCTAAAACTCCGATTGAAGACCTTAAACTTTTAATGCGATGGGCCACCTCAAATGGCTGGGCCGATGCCTTAACTACCGAAATGGAATATGCCAACTGGGAATTCTACAGTAAAACTTTAAATGGTACTCCAAAACAAAAGCCTGCCGATGAACGGGCACTTGCGACTGTTGACGGAACTTTAGGTGAAGCTTTGGGTAAACTCTATGTAGATAAAATGTTTCCGCCGGAGGCGAAAGCTAAAGCGGAAGCTATGATTGGTAACATCAAGGAAGCTTTTAGAGATCGTATCAACAACCTGGAGTGGATGACCGATTCTACTAAAATGCGTGCCATTGATAAACTGAATAAGTTCACCGTTAAAATTGGATACCCTGATAAGTGGGAAGATTATTCCAAGCTTGAAATTTCAGCAGATAAAAACTTTTTCGAAAACCGTCTGGCAGCAGGCTCCTGGTCAATTGATGAAAATAACGCCGAATATAAAGAACCGGTAGATAAATCCAAGTGGGGCATGTCACCGCAAACGGTTAACGCCTATTTCAATCCTTCTTTTAACGAGATCGTATTTCCTGCGGCAATTTTACAGCCTCCGTTTTACAATTATCAGGCTGATGAAGCAGTAAACTATGGTGGAATTGGAGCGGTAATCGGTCATGAGATTTCTCATGCGTTTGATGACAGTGGTTCACGTTATGATGGTGATGGCAACTTGAAGAACTGGTGGAGCGATGCCGATCTTGAAGCCTTTACCGAGCGTAGTGGTGCATTAGCTGATCAATACAGCGCTATTGAAGTAGCAGACAGTCTGTATATAAACGGTAAGTTTACATTAGGTGAAAACATTGGAGATTTAGGTGGCCTGCTTGCGGCTTACAGTGGTCTACAGAAGTTTTATGAGAAAAACGGAAGACCCGGTGAGATTGATGGTTTAACGCCCGAACAGCGTTTCTTTATCAGTTGGGCTACAATTTGGCGTACCAAAATGCGTGACGATGCTTTGCGCACACGTATTAAAACAGATCCGCATTCTCCGGGAATGTATCGTGCATACGTACCGCTTCAGAATATAGACGCATTTTATGAAGCCTTTGATATTAAAGAAGGTGATCCTATGTTTGTAGCTGAAGAAGATCGGGTACGCATCTGGTAATTCAATAACATTTCAAAAATTTAAAAACCCGAAAGCCTTAGCTTTCGGGTTTTTTATTGGCACCGCCAATAGGTCTAATAACTTCGTGGCGTGCCATAAAAGTCAAAATTTGTTTCTTACGAATGCCTCGGGGCATGCCAGAAAGTAGTTTATTAACCCTTAATCTCATTAACCAGGGCAAAGGCCTGATTTACGTATTCTTTTTCCAGAAACAGCGTAAAGTAGTTTGAGGTTGAAATGGCTTCAAAAATAGGAATCCCTTCGTAGGCTAAAAGCTTAAAGATATAGAAATAGAGTCCCACTGTTTTTGAGTTGTTGACGGGTAAGGCAATAGATAAGGAAGACAAATCGTGTTTTACCATTACGCATGTTTCATTTGCAAAACAACGTTCTACAATATCAGTAAGATCGTTTGAAACCAGAATATTGCTCTCATGAAAAGTACTCGAATAGGTTAAGTAGGCTTTAGGGATATTTTTAGTCTCCTCAAGTAATCGAGACTGACTTTCTAAAATGGTATTGGAGTTCAGAAAAGTAAAATCGGTAATACCACTACGAACTACGATATCACCCAAATCACGCATCATACGCTCATCAACCCTCTTTTGAGGATAATAACGCCTCAAGGCCATTACGATAGAACCTACATTAACGGGCTTGCCTAGTTCTTTTTCAATACGGGGTTGAAAATCTTCTGCCAGGGCGCTGTAATTAATAATTTTACGCATCAAAGCGTCTTCGGTATACGGCTGGTGCTTGATAAGCTGCTCAACCACAGAGGTTATGGTCTTCAATGTTATATATTTAACAATTTGTACAAATCTATATAAAATTGTTGAATTTTTTTAAGCTTTATTTTATTGGCTGTATCTATGCACCACTAAAATGAAGATGATGAACGTTTTAAAATTTGGCGGCACCTCGGTAGGAAGTGCTCAAAATATTAGAAAAGTAGTAGAAATACTTGGGGTAACTGAAAACCCAAAAATTGTGGTGCTTTCAGCAATGTCTGGGGTTACCAATATGTTAGTGAGCCTTAACCAGGCCAGCATCGATAAAAATTCCGCAGCTATACAGGAGGTTTTGGCTCAGTTAAAAGCCAAGCATTATGAGGCAATAGCCGATTTGTTTTCTGCAGAAAACCAGCCGGAAGCTCAGATGCAGATAGACCGCTTTTTAGGAGATCTTGAGCAAATAGCAACCTCTGGTCGTACGCTTACCACTTATGCAGAACTGGTTACTTATGGTGAGACCATGCTGACCTGGATTTTTTCGCGTTACTTAACCCAACAAGGGGTGTCTAATGTATTGCTTAATGCAAGCAGTTTTATGAATGTGGGTATCGTCGAGAACCCTGATATTGAAGCGGTTTCTAAAGCTTTATTACCACAATTAGAGCAAAATCCATCACAAATCTACATTACTCAAGGTTTTGTATGCAGGGATGACCGGGGAGCTTTAGCTACTTTAAAGCGCGGTGGAAGTGATTTTAGCGCAACCATCATTGCTGCTGCAGTAAATGCAGATGGCGTACAAATTTGGACAGACATAGACGGTTTACACAACAACGACCCGCGTTATGTGGAGGAAACAAATCCTATTGAACATTTAACCTATAATGAGGCGGCAGAGCTGGCTTATTTTGGGGCCAAAATATTACACCCACAAACCGTAGCTCCTGTTATTGACCGGGACATTCCGGTGTGGTTAAAAAATACCTTTGACCCTTCAGCGGCAGGGACTAAAATCTCTAACGAATATCATAACCGTGGCCTGAAAGCCATTTCGGCTAAAGACGGTATCACCGCAATAAAAATCAGATCCAACCGAATGCTGGGTGCACACGGTTTCTTACGCACCATTTTTGAAGTGTTTGACCGTCACGAGACCTCTATTGATATGATTACCACTTCAGAGGTTGCGATCTCGCTTACCATAGACGATACCACAAACCTACAGGCAATTAAAAATGAACTTTCAGTGATTGCTGAGGTCACAGTGGAAGAAGATCACAGCATCATCTGTATCGTGGGTGAAAATCTGATTGCAGATCAGGAGTCTTATAAAGCTTTTGGAATACTCAATTCAATCCCCGTGCGTATGATTGCGTATGGTGGTAGTAACAATAACATTTCGCTGCTGGTTCCTACCCGCGAAAAAATAAATGCCTTAAGGTATTTAAACGCGCAATTGTTCCAGTTACAGGGAGCAATAGCTTAAACTTTTGTTAGTTAGTGTTAGCCTTTCTTCTGACCAACCAGAAGATTAACATGAAAAACCCGGTGTTGTGCTTGCCGGGTTTTTTTATTGGCTACGCCGAAAGCTAAAAAAGCAAAGTCTTGCTTCGAAATTGAGATTCAGATTTAAAGATATTTCTGTAAAACCTTATTCTTATTGAATTTACGGTTGTACTTGAAAATTATAGCCAAGCACTGATTTTAAGGTTATAGAATCTACCTGCTTAAAAGTTTCTTCTTCTTCGCTGTCGTATTGCGGCAGTTCCAGATTGAGTTCCTGCGCCTGCCTTGTATAGTATTCTTCTTTAGTTGGATGATCGGGATGTACCGCATTTATGATGTGGCCAAAGGCATTTTTGTAAATGACAGCCAAAATAATCCCAATGCAATCTTCGCGATGAATCAGGTTTACTGGTGCGGCACCATTGCTTAGGCCACTGCGACCGGCAAGGTATTTTACCGGATTGCGCGTACCGCCTGTGAGTCCGCCAAAACGTATAATCGTGGTTTCAATGGCGGGCGATTTAAAAAACAACTGTTCAACCTCCACCAATTGCTTGCCTTTATCGTGCTGAGGTTGTGGTAGGTCTGCTTCGGTGACTTTGCCCTGAGCATCATCATAAACTCCGGTGCTACTGATTAAAATTACCTTCTCCACATCAGATTTTTCGACGGCATCAAGCAATTGCGCCATACGCAACGCGTGATTATGACCGGTGTTGTGACGCAATCCGGGCGGAATTAAAATGATTAGGATTTCGCCTTGGTCTAAAAAGGATTGAATCTCACCACGGATCTCGTCTTCTGCAATTTCAACGCGATAGACATCCAGGCCATAACTGCGTAGTTCTTCCTGTTTAGATTGAGAAGTAACCGATCCTTTTACCTGATGTCCCAGTTCCTGCAAGCGGGCGGCCAAAGGCAAGCCCAGCCAACCCATACCGGCGATAGCAATAGTGCTCATTGTGTTCTCTTTTTACCGCGTTACTACTTTTTTAAAATTCAATGTCCTGAATGGTAATCAGGGCATCGGTATTTACAAAGGGCATCGGCATACTGTTTGCGGGGCGCGAAGGTAGGTCAAAGACTGGATTTTCTAAAAGATCATAACTGAAATCAAGCAGCGTAAACCGTAGCGAATCTCCTTCGGCAATCTTAAGATCTACTTCAAGCGGCTCCCGGTTACTCAGGCGATAGCTCAATAAATAGTCTGAATCGCGATCAGACAGGGGCCCATTTTCGCCCTCACGGGTTTCAACTTCCTGCCCGTTAAAATTCAGTTTTAAAAACGCAGTTTCTTTGGGGCTCAAGAGCACCATATCGCCTACATTACGTTGCGGAAATACCGTAAACCGTAAGTTGCGCTCACCGTTTATTACCGTATCGGTTTCTGTATAAACCTGTGAAGAGGCTACAAACCGGGCTTCGGTTTCCTTGGCATAGGTAAAGCGACTGCCGTACTTTCCAGACCCGGGGCTATCAAAAATTTCAGATGCTGCTTTAGGGTTTTCGCCCAAAATTTGAGCAAGCCAGGGATCGATATGGGTGTTATAAGTCGCGTAAAACGCCTTATTGTTGGTGAGGTCGTGTACATAATTGATGCTTGACGGAAAACGGCGTTCTTCGGTAAAATCACTCTTGCCAAAGGCTGAAATAAAAGCTCCGATACTTACCAACAGAAATAGGGTTGCCAGGCGACCTTTCATTTTATAATACCCCATCACCGGAAGCAAAAGCCCAAAGAGCAATACACTCAATGCCGTGGCAGCGACCAGCATTTTAAGACCCAAACCTACCGGAAATTCTTTGATGTAATGCGCCACAATAAAAATTGCGGGGGCACAAAGTAGCGTAAGCAGAAACAAATTGGGTTTACTGTTGCGTAAAATGAGAAATACTGCCAAAAGCCCGAAATAAACCGGGATCACAAAAAAGGAAGCGCCTTCCAAATAAATACCTACCCCGGTTGCTATCAATAACCAGAAAAATAACGGAGCAAAACTCAGGCTTGCTGCATCATTGGGCCGGTAAAACAATTTATAAATCCAGAAGGTAAGGGCGAGTGTAAGTGCTACAAAACCGGCTAGGAGTTCGTACCCGTTATACGGAAAGCCCTGTAAAATATCGGCTTGTGCGGGATCCAAAGCAAGTATGGCTTTCCAGCCCCAGCTGATTCCATACGCCAAAAGCAAAGAAATGAGCAAAGGTAAAAATCCGCGAAGCACACCCAGAATGCGGATTTGTTGTTTACGAAAACCGTAAATAAGCACTGCAAAAAATAGAATCCAGGCCAGAATAAGCATGGGGATAATCCAGCTAAAGGGATAATAAACCATTTTTAGGAGTGGTACATTAAAATACACGTAATCTTGATCGGCTTTCAGGTTGAGGTCTGCATCTTTAAAATAATCGAGCAGAGCGGTAAGGTAACGCCCCTGATGCTCTAAAGATTCAGGATCCAGACGCGAAGTGATGTCGTTTGCCGTATGGTAGTCAAAATGATCGCCAATAAAGGCAAAAAAGAATCCGTCTATATCACCGTCTTCACGTAGAACGGTAGAATCAGTATCATTGGGTAGGAGTTTGTAAACACTATACATCAATGAATTTGCATAGGGATGTGACGGATTGGCCTCTGCAAAAGCTTTGATGAGCGCGCCGTTTCCACCATTGGTTTCCACAATCATATTTGAAGGGCCACCGCTACCGCGCGCTTCAAAATTTAATGCCAGATCAACGTCTTCTGCCCACGGATGTTCATTCACAAAAACCGAAGCTCCATTGAGTCCTAATTCTTCTGCATCGGTAAAGAGAATGATGATATCATTTGTTGCTTTTTCGCCTTTGGCCAGATAAGCGCGTATGGTTTCAAGAATTGCTGCGACGCCGCTGCCTGCGTCGCTGGCTCCGTGCGAAGCGGTATGCGGCGCACTGTCGTAGTGTGACATCAGCAGGAGGGTTTGCCCGTTACCGGTTCCGGGGATTCTGGCGATGATATTTTCGGCACGGCTTAAAGCGCCCCAACCCGGTTTGTACGCAAAATCACTTTGAATTTCAACTTCGAGATTCATCGCCTCAAGCGTATGTACAATATAATCCTGAACACTTTGATGCGCCGGCATTCCCACCGCATGTGCTTCTCTGGAGATAGAATCTACATAGACCATGGCCCGTGCAGTCGAGAACTGAGTAAGTGGGGTTTCGGCATCAGAGACAGATTGCGGTTTATGCGTATAAAAACTGAAATAGACCAGTCCTAAAAGAAGAAGGAACGATAGAGCAGCAGCATAATTGGGTTTCATAAGCGATAATGATTAGGTCTAAAGGTAATGGCTCTGGGTTTTCTGTACAAGCGCTAACTGATTTTGAAACGGGATTATAGCAATCGTTTTCGAAAATTCAAATAAAATGCCTAATTTAAAGAGTCTAAAATCTAACTATATGGGAATCAAGAGTTTTATGGGCAAGCGTTCTAAGGCGGTTGCCGAAGAGGTAAACATTAAAGTGTCTGATTATATGACCACAAAATTAATAACCTTCACGACAGATCAATCAATTATGGAGGTTATGCAAAAATTAATCAAGTACCGCATCTCCGGGGCGCCGGTGGTAAATGATAAATACGAACTGCTGGGCGTAATTTCTGAAGGGGATTGTGTCAAGCACATTTCAGACAGCCGCTACCACAACCTGCCGATGCTCAATGCCACGGTAGGACAAAATATGGCCATTGATGTAGAAACCATCGACGGAAATATGAATGTGCTGGATGCTGCACGCTTTTTTATAGAACGTAAACACCGGCGTTTTCCGGTTGTTGAAGATGGCAAGTTAGTAGGTCAGATCAGCCAGATGGATGTAATTAAAGCGGCACTCAAACTAAAAGGGAATACCTGGAAGTAATTCTATTATACCTGAAAAACAGTAGGCGATTGCGGGTGCAATCGCTTTTTTTTGAGTTTCACGGAAGCTGTGAATTTTAAACCAATTGATTTTTAACTTTAGCAATTATGAAAACACATTGGATTTTCAGTTATGTTATTGTTACTTGAGATTCAGTAATTCTGATTTTACGTGGTATTGTCAATTTTTTTGAAATGAAATTACCATTTTAATCATGAGAAAAATCCAGTCTAAAAAAATTTTTTATTTAATATTAACCAATAGCTTTGTGTAGCTTATAGAAACACATGAAAGAAAGAAATTGTCTCATACTTACACAATACAGGAATGAAGGTCAATACAATGACTTTATTGGTAAATTCTATCACTTTCCAGCAACTGAAAAAAAGAGTTATTTAAAGCAGTTTGAAAATTTACCTATTGAAATAGTCTATTACGAACCAGATAAAAAGGGCAGTGGTGAGTTTTATGGTTATGGTATAATAAAAAAACCTCCTTTTGAGGATAAACGGGAAATTGGATATTATTTCGTTGAGATTTCTGAATATAAGCCTTTTGCTAAACCAGTCTTTTTTAAAAATGACAAGGGTCAAATACTTGAAAAACTCTTCAATACCAAGTATTACAATTACAATAATGCAGTCCGACGTATAACCCCAGAATTGCTTGATGCTCTTTGTTTAGATGGAAGAATTCAGCTCAATTTCAAAGCAGATGCGCACCTCATTAAAGTACTTGGAGAGCAATTAATTGGTTCTGAAAAGGTAGGAATTCTTGAGCTCGTTAAAAATGCGATTGATGCAGGTGCAAGTTATTGTAGAGTAAGGATAGAAAAAATTAAAGGGATAGCACCAGTAGATGCTGACGAGTATGAATTTGGGGACTTTGATGGCCCGGTTATAGTTATTGAAGATGATGGGGCTGGGATGAATAGAGAAATAATCGAAAATGGTTGGCTCCGTCCTGCATCTACAATTAAAACTAACGTTAAGGAAAAGTTAAAAGAAGAACGGAGAAGGGCTGAAGCATCAGGAAAACTAGGTGCTTATAACACTCTTATTGACCAGTTAAAAAGGGAAAATAAGGGTAGAATTCCATTAGGAGAAAAAGGAGTTGGGCGTTTCGCAACGCATCGTCTCGGTAGAAATCTTATTATTAAGAGTAAGCCAATAGACTCTACTTATGAATATGTGTTAAAAATTAATTGGGATTCTTTTGATGAGGTTTCAGATGTGACAATTGACTTAGATTCAATAGGTGTGGAACTTACTCGTCAAGTTCCTAGCAGGGATTATGGCACAACTGGTTCGGGAACTCAAATAATAGTTTATGGAGGTCGAGAAGGTTTTGAGTGGGATGAAAAAAAGATCCGTGATATTAATAAATCAATTTTAAGACTAAACTCACCAAACCCTAATCCGTCAAAGATAAAAACATCCTTCCGGGCATTTGTTGATTGCCCACAAATTCCTGATTTAGATGATAAAGAAGTCTTTGAGAGTTTTACACCAAATTTTAGTTTAGAAGCACTGGTAAGCAGAAGTGGTGTTTTAGAAGAGTATACTTTAAAGTTCTCTCCTCCTAAATCGGTGCCCCTCACTGAAGAAACTTGGACTGATAAGAATTATGATCTGAAGGCTTCTTCTCCGTATTGGCGTGATGAAAATGGGAATATTCGCAATCCAGTATGCGGAGGATTTTACATTCATCTAGATTCTTGGTACCGAAGAGCTCCGTGGATTGACGGACCTGATGCGGGAGAAATGAAGAAATACCTAGATGAATATGGAGGAATATCCATTTATCGAGATGATATTATCATATTTCCAGCAGAATCTGGCACTAAAAACGATTGGCTCGATTTGTCCAAACGGCATATTAAACAGGGCTTCCGTATATCTTATTATAATATAATTGGAAATATTGAGATCGAGCAATCTGAGAATATGGATCTAGTTGATAAAACGAATAGAGAGGGAATGATCGAGAATTTGGCATTTAATGACCTATCAGTACTTGCCGAAACCATCATCCAAAATATCCTCGAAACACGGTATATCGCAAAGCGAGACGAGTATACTGATCTTACCAAAGGATTGATTAGAGACCCAAAAGCGCTTAGTTCTATTGCAAAGCAAAATGGTCTTATTCTAGATGGAATTCAAAAAAACTATCCAATTGAGGAAGATCCTTGGAGGATATTACACCAACTAGGAGAGACAGTTGATGAACGTAAAGGCGGATTAGTTAATATAGATTCATCTATCAGAAATTTGAAAAAGAGTATTGATTTAATAGAAGAAGTTCAGGAACGTATGGCTGAACACGCTGGTTTTGGAATAGCTGCGGCTGTGTCAATCCATGAAATAACTAAAATTACAGCCAATTTTTATAATGGAATAAGCCAATTGCTTAAAACTGGGCAAGCCGATAGAATTCAACTTGAAGACTTAAAAAGTACTTCAGCCTCTCTTAAATCAGAACTAAAAAGATTAAGTCCGTTAAGGGCAATCCGCAATGAAAACCGCAGGGAATTCAATATTGTCCAATCTGTTAAATATGCCCAAGGTGTATTCAGTAGAAAAATGAAACAAGAAGGTATTGAATTTGAATTCGATCTAAATGATGACTTTCAAGTTTATGCGAGATATTCAACTCTTAACCAAATATTAGGTAATCTTTTTGACAATAGTATTTATTGGATTCTTGCTTCTGGAAAGAAGCCGAGGAAAATAAAAGTTGATATTAATAGCAATCACCGTACATTAATTTTTTCAGATACGGGAACAGGAGTTGACGGAGCTATGAAACCATATCTATTCCAGCCTGGATACAGTATGAAAATTCCGCCAAGTGGTTTGGGTTTATATATTTGTAAGGCTTATATGCATTCAATGGGAGGAGATATCCACGAAACAACAAACAGGGAGCGATTACCTAATTTTGAAGGTGCTCAGTTTACTATTGAGTTTGATAGGGTTCCTGAATCAAAAGAACAAGCATAATGAAAAGAAAAATCTGTATTATTGACGATTCTCTGCCAGCACCAGACTACCCTGCCTTTATTGACGAAACTCAACTTCTTGATCAAGCGATTTTAAAATATTTGTGCTTTGAACACGAAAGTTGGCCTGAAGAACCACTTAAGCAGTTACTTATCGAAATATTTGAAAATCATAGTGACTGGACGATAAGTGGATTTTTAAATCCAGATTTTTATTTTAATCATGTAGAAGAAGAAATTTATAGCCCAGAGGTAATAATATTTGATTGGGATTACACTACATCTTCTATTGCTACTGAGGAACATCTTTTAAATATATTAAAATCTACTTATGCTGTTGTTGGTATTTACACAGGAGCAGACAAAAAGGAGGAAATTCGCGAGATATTAGCTCAGCCTGAATTCAAAACATTTTTAGATACTAGAATTCGTATGGTAGAGAAAGGTGATGTTGATTCTGTATCAAAAATATTAACTGAAGTAAATACTCGTTTTGAAAGTCATTTCTCATTCAAATTTGGGCAAGAATTAAAATTTAACGCAGTCAAGGCGCTTGACTCAATTTTGGTGGATATAGGAGAAATGTCCTTTGATGAATTTATTTGGACTTTTGGTCACGAAAGAGAGAAAGATGAACGTTCAATAACAGTAAACGAGTTTATAGAGATATTATCCGAAAAGTTCAGGAATAGTTTAGCGAATGCGGATTGGTCAGAAACAGCTTTTATAAGCTCTGAACCTGCAGTTGTTACAGAGGAGTTAGTAAGAAAATTATGGTCGTATCGTTTATATAAATCTCCGAGCGATGATCTGGTTCGGGTTGGTGATATAATATCTAGGATTAATGGTGACATAAATGAAAAGTTTCTTGTGATTTCTTCCGATTGTCATATGAATCAGTTTTGGAAGAAGAATTTTGGTTCTCTAACCCTTATACCGCTCTATGCAAATACCAAAACAAGCGGCAAGTTCCTAAATAAACTACTTACGGCGCAGAATCGTGGTAAAGTACGTAGTACAGGGGCAACATCCATAACTAACCTATCAAACTTTGATTCTTTAACGCTTATATCTAGTCTCCCAACTAAAGATGCAGAAGGTAGGGTTGGATTTACAGATTACATTGCTTTCCCTCGATCGGTTTTTTCAATCGATGTAAAAAAACCTGAATTAGAGGATCATCAAGTTAGACTACAAGCATTACACTACTCTCATATTGAAGACTTCTGCGGAGAAGGTAGGCTAAGTCTTAATGAACCATTCCGAAGCCCATTAATACAATACTGTATAAATGCAGTTACGGGATACGGCGCTCCCGACTACCCGAGTGAACTTCAGAATTCAATTAAAGACAGATTTAATGAAAACTTTACAGCTTAATTCCATTGACTTATTTGCTGGAGCAGGAGGTCTGACAGTAGGGATGCATAAGGCTGGCTTTAAAACAAAAGCAGCGGTAGAAATAGAGCCTGCTGCAGTAAAGGCCTATCAAATGAATCATCCAGACTCAAAGGTTTTCCAAAATAATATTAAGAATATTGATATTAGTGAAATCAAGAAAATACTTGGTGATCAGCAATTACACCTGTTAGCGGGGTGCCCACCTTGTCAGGGCTTTTCATCCATTCGAAGACTAAATAAAAGGCAAAGTGTACGTGACGACAGAAACAGCCTTGTCTTAGAATATTTAAGATTTGTAAAAGAATTGAAACCGTTAACAATAATGATGGAAAATGTACCTGGGCTAATTAACTACTATCTGTTTAAAAATGTCGTAAAGGAGCTTAAAGAGATAGGCTACAATCCTAAAGTTGAAATAGTCAATGTAAAGGATTACGGTGTACCTCAAAGGCGTAAAAGATTAGTCATGGTAGGCTCTTTATTAGGGAATGTGGAGGTTTCAAAAGTTAATGTTCCAAAAGTTACTGTGCGTGAGGCGATAGGAAGTTTGAAAAGTATAGAAGAGACTTCCGATCCAACACATAAAATCGTAGCAAATCACACTCCGAGAATTCTAGAAATGATCAATAAAATCCCTAAAAATGGGGGTAGTAGAAAAGATCTGCCAGACAAATACATTCTTAAATGTCACAAAAAGGAAAATGTTGGCTTTAATGACGTTTATGGTAGGTTGAAATGGGATGATTATTCTTCAACCATTACTGGTGGTTGCTTAAATCCGTCTAAAGGTCGATTTTTACACCCCGAAGAAGATAGATGTATTACAGCTAGAGAGGCAGCATTAATACAAACATTTCCAGTAGATTATAAATTTCCAGAAGATGTTAATAAAACCGCTCTTGCTCTTTTAATTGGAAACGCCTTACCTCCTGAATTTAGTTACTATCAATCCTTAAATATTAGAAATCATATAATTGAGCATTTGAGTTAATATAATTCTAAGGATTTAATCACCTTCCTCAACCCAATAAAAACCGGAATCAACACCGTCATTCCGAGTAACACCGGAATGATAAAGTCCTCCAATCCCGTTGCCAGTAAAATACTTATAAGCAAGAGCTGAAATCCCAGTCCAAATACAGAGACCAAGGTCATAAACCAGCCCGGTAGGTGGTCAATCTTTACAGCGTTGGGGTCCAGGCGGTAAATGATTTTATCAAAACTGCTGTAGAGCAGCGTGTACAGGAAGTACATCGCATTTACGGTAATCTGGCTTTCACCGGCAAGCGCCAGCGGCCTGGTGTTTTCAAAGATTCGGCTGGTAGTATCACCGTTGTGACGGTTGCGTAGAATTACGTAGTAATAATTATACAATGTTCCTTGTAGTTGTAGGCCAATAAAAGCCAGAAAAGCGAGCCATAAAGCCGTTTCTGTTGAAAGTGCTATTACTGTAAGAATGATAAAATTTAGAATGATATCTGCTACGGAGTCGTAATACCTGCCGGTATACGAAGGCGTATTTTTAAGACGTGCGAGTTCGCCATCTGCAGCATCTATAACCGACTTGAGTATGAGCAGCAGCGCTGCGCTTTTATAATGTCCGTAGCCAATACAGGTAACAGCCAGCAAACCGGCAACAATAAAGGCTGTTGTAAGGTGAATCGGTGTACAGGAGGTATTTTTAAATCGCGACGCAATTGATCTTCCTGCGGTTCTTCCATAATCGGAAAGATCTGTAAATGCATATTGTGGTGGGAGTTTAGACATCGCGTTACAGATTAGAGGAAGGGATAAACTGTTTCTGATTTTCCCGGATGTAGGACGCCAATAAATCGGCTACCGGCTCTCCACTTTCAAACATTTGGGTAAATAGATTTTTCCAGTGTTTGTGAGTGCTTTCGTGCATACCTTTGATGATTGCAAGGCGTTCAGCCTTATTTTTAGGCACATTTTTATGCGGAAAAACATCAACAGCCTGTTCCAGCAGGCGAACGGTTTTATAAGCTTTGATCTTGGAATAGGCCTCAATAATCTCGTGTGTAAATTGCCCGGAATTCACAAAAAAGGACTCTAAACTTCCGGTATGTAAGGCAGCTTCAAAGACATCGAGATAGATAAAAGTTTGTTCTGCCGGGTTGAGATGTTCAAACTGATCGCGTTGTTTGATTTTTGGAGTGATGATTTCGCCAACGGCCAGAATAAGCGCCTGATTGTCCTCAAGCGAAAAAACAGAATCGGGATTATGCATGCAAATAAGAACTAAACCTTTTTAACAAGGTTTTCTGAGCGCCAAACAACACCGGTGCTCTTCTGCTGTAAAGATAGTCTATTTAGGACTTATTTTATTTTCGCTTCACCAGTGCAAAATAATCGCCTTCAAGCGGTAAATACCCCTGATCGTAGACGAAGTAATAAACGGTGCCGGCTTTAGTCGTGTAAATACTAGTAAATAAATTAAAATCAAAGCCTGCCATCACCAGCTTATCCTTAGTGGTTTTGGTTTTATCTTCGGGATTAAATTCTTGTAAAATACGGTAGTTTCTGCGCAACTGATTATTGATATTACGCACAAGATTACGTTGGTCACTGTTTAGTTTGTTATTCGCAGCATTGCGACAGGCGTCACTGCAGTATTTTTTGTCAGCGCGGCCAATAATTTTATCACCACATTCAGGACAGGTTTTGCTCATGTCTTATGAAATTCTTCCTAAAATAATGATTTTCTAGGATTTAAGCGCAATTTTGATATGTTCTAAATGATGCCTGCAGTGCCAGTCATACATACCTATCGCTTCAGCAAGATTGAAGCGTTTGCCCTGTTCCGGATGTATGTATTCGTGGGCTAAATCATCACTGTGTAGCGAACGAAGCAGCACAGCCCAACGTGCGTGCAGACTTTCAAGTAAATCTATGGAGACTTGAGCATGAACTGAAATCACATCTGGCATGACTGCCCAGCGATCTTCGTGGTAGGGTTTGATTGTAGGGGGTTCTTCGGTTAGGGCGAGTTTAAAACGAATGAAGGCATTCATGTGGCTGTCTGCGCAATGGTGCACGAGTTGCAAAATGGTCCACCCCTCAGGGCGGTAAGTTTTGGACCAGGTTTCTTCAGAGGCTGTGGCTAGTAGTTCGCGTAACTGATCAGGAAAATTTTGCAGGGTCTTTATCCAGCCCATAAGGTGCGAAGCGGTAATCACTTCGGGTTTTTGAAAGTTGCCAATGGGGTATTTTAAGTGTTCAATTTCAGACATCGTTTACATCATTAAATAGTCTGAAATTAACCATTTTTATGGCGGTATCCCGTTTCTCTCAACTTAATTTTTTCGCGAATGCGATAAAATAATCCAGATCGTATTTAGTGGTTGCGATGCCTACCGAAATGCGTATGGCACCGCGCATTTTTTGTAGTGCGTTGATGATCTCGCGATAGCCGCCGTGCAAATTACTGCTGAAGAATTCGCCCAATTCTTCAGAAGACAAGTCGTTATTAATCTCGTCGATACCCGGATTGCAAAAACAACCGGTACGCAACGAAATATTGCAGGCATTGGCTTTTTGCTCTACCTCTTCAAAGGGTAGCGTACGTCCGCGTTCATCGTAAAAATTCATGATCAGGGTGCCGCCGGTTTGTTTGCGATCTGCAGGGCCAAAAATGCGCACTTTAGGGCTACCATCGCAGTGTTTTAAAGCGTTTAGATTTTCAAATAGATAACGTGTAAGGGAGTTGACCCGGGTATTGATGCGTTCTATTCCGATGCTGTCAATATGATCGAGGCCTATTTTAAGTGCCGGAATATCCAAATAATTTAAGGTTCCGTTTTCAAAGCGCTCATGATTACCCGCTAAAAAATGATGGGGTGACTTTACACTGGCAAGCGTTACCGTACCACCAGCAAACCAGGGTTTACAAAGCTTATTGAACTTAGATTTTTTTACTAAAAGGCAACCCAAACCTGTAGGGTAACCGAAAATTTTATAAAATGAGATGGAAACAAAATCGGGTTGTACCTCTTGTAAATCAAGCCTGGAGCTGGGGACGAAAGCTGCTGCGTCGAGCAAGACATCCCAGCCTTTTTGCTGTGCTTTTGACACCCAGGCCAAATCATGCTGTACGCCTGAAACGTTGGACTGAGCCGGGTAAGCAAAAAGTCGGTTAGAACCGGTATAAGGTATAGACAGTGCCTCTTCCAAAAATTCATTTTCTACACGTAAATCTTCAATTTGCATCGGTACATAGCGGTAATTGCCACCTTTACTTTTGCAGTATTCCCGAATTCCGTTAACTGAGTTGTGATTGTCTGCAAACAATAAATATTCAGAACCCGGCTGAAACGGATAACATTCTCCCACAATTTTGAGTGCGCCAGAAGCATTTTGGGTAAAAATGCAATGATAATCTTTGGCGTTAAAATAATCAAGAACCCGCTGGCGAGCGCCTTCAACTAGTTGTGTGGCGTGCATCGATGTAGGATTGGTAGAATGCGGATTGCCAAAGGTGTGCTCTTTGAGGATTTTATGATGTGCATCAAGCTGACTTGCCGCGTATAAGTTGCCGCCGGTATAGTCAAGATATATATGCTTGTGATGGTCAAGACGGCTGTATTCGGTTTTGCGTAGGCTGTTGAAAAAGGATTCGTCAAGAAGTTTAGCCGTTCGTTGTCTGGTAGATTTTCGTTTAAATAGAGAGGCAAGCATACGTATTGATTTTGGAATTGTCGGTTAGTGGTGCCAAGTTGAAATTTATTTGAACTACAGTCAAGGGGTTATTTTCCCTTTTAACAAAGGGGTTAAGGGATGCAAATGTGCCTTAAAACCCTTTTCAAATAACCTTATTATGCACAAGCGCTGCAATATGACAATTGCCGTATTCGTTGTGCCCGGGCGGTAACTATATACAATTCTACACCAAATTAATTAGTTTTTAGTGTAATTAAGTTCTATATTTGTCAAGCAAAACAGATAAAGCTATGTTTAACAAAGAAGTAAGTTCGATTTTAGATTTAATTAAAGCCTTTCCAGACGAGCAGTCTTGTATTGATCATTTAGAGCTTCTTAGATGGAACGGTAACGTAGTTAGTCCGTTTGATCCTACTTCTAAAGTATATAACTGTAAAGGTAATCGCTACAAGTGTAAGAATACAGGTAAATACTTCAACGTTAAGACAAACACGCTTTTTGACAATACTAAAATGGACTTGCAAAAATGGTTCTTAGCCATTTGGTTAGTCACTTCTCATAAAAAAGGTATTTCTTCACTACAATTAGGAAGAGACTTGGATATAACTCAAAAGTCTGCATGGTTTATGCTACAAAGAATCCGTAATTGTTTTGGAATAAGCAACGATGATCAACTAGATAATGAAGTTGAAGCTGACGAAACTTTCGTTGGTGGTAAAGACAAAAACAGACACGTAAATAAGAAGATCAAAAACGGTGGTTCTGAAAAAACTCCTGTTGTTGGTATGGTTGAAAGAGGTGGTAATGTAAAAGCCAAAGCCATCCCTAACACTACTTATCAAACATTATCTAAAGAACTTATATTGAATGTAAAATCAGGCGCGAAACTCTATACTGATGAATATGTGTCTTACAAAGGTATGGGACGTGTTTATGACCACAAAGTTGTAAAGCATAGTTCACACCAGTACGTTAATGGTAGAGTACATACAAACACGATAGAGGGCTTTTGGTCTATTCTAAAACGTGGTATCTTTGGAATATACCATTTTACATCTAAAAAGCATTTACAGCTTTACGTTGATGAATTTGTATTTAGATACAATACTCGTAAGGGTTCAGAAAATACTAGATTTAATTTGTTACTTGCAAATACTGAAAGACGTTTAACTTATAAAGAATTAATTAATGACTAAAACTAAAAAATTGATTGTAGATGAATTGGAAATATCCTTAACTAAAGTTAAGGATGAAGATTACATTTGCTTGACAGATATGATTAAGGCTAAGGATGGTGATTTCTTTATAAGTGATTGGCTTAGAAACATTAACACGTTAGATTATTTAGCTGCTTGGGAAAACTTAAATAATCCCGATTTTAATTATGGCGAATTCGCCATAATTAGAAGTGAGTCTGGGGGAAATAGCTATAAGATAAGTGTAAAAGAATGGGTTAGCAGAACTAATGCTATAGGTATAACCGCTAAGACAGGTAGATACGGAGGAACTTACGCAAATGTAGATATTGCTTTTAATTTCGGAATGTGGATTAGTCCAGAGTTTCAGCTTTATATTGTAACGGAATATAAAAGACTCAAAGAAATTGAGAGCAACCAATTAAACCTTGAATGGGATGTTAGGCGGTTAATGACAAAAATAAATTATGGGCTTCATACAGACGCAGTTCAAAAACATATCATACCTAATAGTAAGATGTCTCAAAAGAATCAATGGATTGAATACGCAAATGAAGCAGATTTATTGAATGTAGCATTATATGGATATACAGCGAAAGAATGGAAACAATCAAATCCTGAACTTTCATTAAAAGGTAAAAATATGAGGGATTTTTCCAGTATTACCGATTTATTAATAATGAGTAATTTAGAATCTCTTAATGCTGAACTTATAAAAAATAAGTTAAGTAAAGAACAAAGGTTTCATTATTTAAAAAAACTAGCTCTTGAACAAAGGGATCAGTTCAATAAGGTGGACATGATAAAATCTATAAAAAGGAAAGATGAAACCACATATGTTGAAATAGGCAATTTAACACCAGAAGAAATAGAAGAAGAATCTAAAAAAGATATTCTAGAGGCTAATAAGAGAAATTTATCAAATTTCAATCAAAAACTAAAAAAAGGATTAAACTATAACCCTAAGGAAGAGGATAATTAACCAGGGATATTGTCGTACTGATCTGAGTAACCTAAAACAGTATCTATTTTTCGAAGTTCATTTTCAATACCGTCTAATCTCTTATTCACACTTCTAAAACCAGATTGCATTTCAGACCTTAATTCCGAAATTGCTTGTAAAACTTCTTTGTTATCAGACATAGCTATTAAGTTTAGTGTGGTATATATATACCACAAATTTATGATGTATAATTGACTTGTCAACAAATGGCATTTAATTTAGACCTTATTGAAATAGGTTTTTTTATAGAATTTATTTATAGTTTTTATTTAAGCATCGGTTTTGACCGTTTAGTCAGGGTTAAGCCTTCTCTTGAAAGCGAGAAGGGCATTGACATTGCGCCAAGTTCTTTTCTATTGAAGGTTTTAATTTGACTGGTTAACAGTCCGCAAGAGCGCACATTAATTTAGCGATGTGAATTAAATGCTTCCGAAAAAAAATGCACAGTTCTATGTGCGAAATCAAACTTTACTTTTTAGTGTAAACTTATATATAGTTGCCGCCCGGGCGGAAAATTATTCGTTTACAAATGCTTACAAACGACTATAAACGAAAGTAACTGTTTACTAACCGACTCTTTTTTGAGGTCTGTCTAATCTTTGCATGGTCAATCAGTTACAACAAATGATTTGTAATGAGGACAAATGAGATTTCCACCTGCGTGGAAAAAAAATATTAACTGTTTAACGTAAAAACAAAAATCATGAGCACATTAAGAAACAAAGTACAGTTGATTGGAAACTTGGGTAATGATCCTGAAATCGTAAATCTGGAGTCGGGTAAAAAGCTGGCAAAATTCAGCATCGCAACCAACGAAACCTACAAAAACAACAAAGGCGAGCGCGTCACAGACACGCAGTGGCATAATGTAGTAGCTTGGGGTAAAACGGCAGAGATCGTTGAAAACTACGTCACAAAAGGTAAAGAAATCGCTATAGAAGGGAAATTAACCTCTCGTTCGTACGAAACAAAGCAGGGCGAAAAACGCTATATTACCGAGATTGTATGCGATGAGTTGTTGATGTTGAGTAAGTAAATGCAAAATCAATAGTAATAAAAAAGCTCCTCAAATTTTTTGAGGAGCTTTTAAGTTTAAAAAGTCAAAATTTAATTTTGTTGAAGAACAGTTGAGGTATTTGAATTACCAGTCTGCATTACAGTACTCATATGACCTAAACCGAATTGATCAACATCAGATACATTTAAATCTCCTGACTGCATTACATTAGATACTAAACTTGACCCATACTGGTAATTGTCAGCTTGATTGAAATCACCATTTTGAGATACATAAGACTTGTTGTCCTCTCCACCTTGAAGTCTTTGCCAAACAAACGAAATGTTGTTGTCTCCAGTTTGAGATACTTCTACCAAGCCGTTATTACTGTCTTGCCAAGAAGTAGAATTATTACGATCACCTTCCTGAGTTACCATGGCGACATTGTTTCTTGAACTCCAGTATTGAAAAAGGTTAGAGTAGTTATTATTACCAAGCTGAGATACATTTAAGTCGTGATCATAACCCCACTGCTGTGCATGGCTTGTGTTGTTATTTCCTTCCTGCGATATTTCAGCAAAACTGTTCCCTCCCAGGATATTCATATCCAGGAAACTGTTATTTGTGCTTCCTATTTGTGAGATCGTTGCACTATTAACCCCATTACCGTACTGACGTTGAACAGATATGTTGTCTGCCCCTTCCTGGTAGATGGTAGCATCACTTGAATTAGAAAAGGGTCCAAAAGGCCCAAAACCCTGTATTGATTGGCTGTAGTTATTTGATCCAATTTGATCAACTGTTGCCTCATTGGAATTACCAACTTGAGATAATTGAGAATTGTTAATTGTTCCTGTTTGTGTTACAGTACCTGTGTTCGAAGAACCGGTTTGTGTAACATTAGAATTGTTTGTTTGGGCAAATGAAAATGTTCCAAATGCTAATGCCGAAAAGCACAAAATAATTTTTTTCATTGAAAAAGATTTGAAATTAATAATAAATAGAATGGTTAATATTTAAATGTCTTTAAAAGAAGTTGTTAAGACTAGCTAATTTTAAAGCGAGGTTAAAATAGTATTGAAATTCTGTTAATGAAAAGTTAATAGGATTAATTCGTTATACGGGCAGGTTTAACCGATAAAATATTGATGCAAAATGTATTATTTAAAATTTTAACTGAATAATTCCAATTATAAGAATTGATTTTAAATTCTTTAATTAGAATGATTTAGAAAATATTTTACTTTGCTGAATACGCACAATGACAATAAAAAAGCAAAAAAAGATCCGTTTTAGCACCTAAAACGGATCTTTTGAATTTCCTGAAATGGGTCTATTTAATAACGTTATCCATCACTTCCTGAACGACTTCAGGATTTAAAAGTGTGCTTGTGTCTCCCAGATTTGAGGTGTCATTAGAAGCTATTTTACGCAGAATACGACGCATGATTTTACCACTACGGGTTTTTGGAAGTCCATTTGTAAACTGAATTTTATCCAACTTGGCGATAGGCCCAATTCGATCTGAAATCAATTGATTGATCTCTTTACGCAGGTTGTCCTGATTACGACTTTCGCCGGTTTCTTTAAGAATCACATAACCATACAGTGCATTACCTTTCACCTCGTGTGGATATCCTACGATGGCACTTTCGGCTACTGCCGGATGCTCGTTAATCGCATCTTCAATAGGTGCTGTGCCCAGATTGTGACCGCTAACGATGACTACATCATCTACACGGCCGGTAATACGATAATAACCTACACTATCGCGTAATGCTCCGTCTCCTGTAAAATACATATTTTTAAAGGCTGAAAAGTAGGTGTCTTTATACCGCTGATGATTGCCCCAAATAGTACGGGCCATTGACGGCCAGGGGAATTTGATACACAACCTGCCGTCAACCTGATTGCCTTTGATTTCGTTACCTTCTTCATCCATCAATGCAGGCTGAATGCCGGGTAGCGGCAAAGTGGCAAAAGTTGGAATCGCAGGGGTGGAGTAGGGAATAGGTGAGATCATAATACCGCCGGTTTCGGTTTGCCACCAGGTATCAACAATCGGGCATTTTTTCTTTCCGATATTTTCGTCATACCAGTGCCAAGCTTCTTCATTAATGGGCTCGCCTACGGTACCCAATACTTTTAAGGAAGTCAGGTCGTATTTTTCTACGTGTTCCAGATTTTCTTTGGCTAGTGCTCTAATTGCTGTTGGCGCGGTATAAAATTGGGTGACTTTATGTTTTTCTACAATCTCCCAGAAGCGGCCATAGTCGGGATAGCTGGGTACGCCTTCAAACATGACTGTTGTGGCACCATTCGCCAGCGGACCGTAAACAATATAACTGTGACCGGTGATCCAGCCGATGTCTGCCGTACACCAGTACACATCGTCTTCCCGGTATTGAAATACATTTTTAAAGGTAAACGCAGAGTATACCATATACCCGGCGGTGGTATGTACCATTCCTTTGGGCGTTCCGGTTGACCCCGAAGTGTATAAAATAAACAGCGGATCTTCCGCATCCATAATTTCAGGAGCGCAGGTAGTTTCTGCCTTTTCCAGAAGTGGCTGTAACCATTGGTCACGGCCTTCTTTCATTTCAATTTCAGCATTGATGCGGTTTACAACCAAAACGGTTTCGACGCTGTCGCATTTTTTCAATCCCTCGTCAACAATTCCTTTTAAATCGATTGTCTTGCTACCGCGAAAAGATCCGTCGCTGGTGATAACCAGTTTACAGTCAGAATCATTAATACGGGTTGCAAGCGCAGTAGACGAAAAACCTGCAAATACAACGGAATGTATTGCGCCTATACGGGCACAAGCAAGGACTGAAACAGCCAGTTCGGGAATCATAGGTAAGTAGATGCAGACACGGTCTCCTTTTTTGACTCCTTGTGATTTGAGCACATTGGCCATTTTAGCGACGCGTTCATGCAACTCGTTATAGCTGATGTGCTGTGCTTCTTCATCCGGATTGTTGGGCTCAAAAAGAATGGCTGTTTTGTCACCACGTGTACGCAGATGGCGGTCGATGCAATTTTCGGTAATGTTGAGTTTTGCTCCTTCAAACCATTTAAATTCGGGCTTCTCAAAGTCATAGCTTAACACATTATCCCAGCGTTTGTGCCACATAAAGTGTTCTTCGGCAATTTCTTCCCAATAACTTTCAGGATTCCGCACCGATTTGCGATAGACTTGAAAATATTCTTCTAAATGTTTGATATGATAATTACTCATTCGATTTAATACTTGTAGTTATGACGCTTAAAATTACTAAAACGATATCGATTCTGTCTGAACTTTTCTATCGACAATGTATTGATTTCATTAAATTTTTGCTAAAAAATGAAAATGGAATACAATCCAATCAGAATGCTTCATTGACTTCAATCCAGTAGGCATCGGGATCCTGAAAATAAACCTGCCTAATTCCATCATCCCTGACGTAGTTTTTTGATGGCGTGTCTTTCCAATCCGAAAAAGCAATGCCTAAGCTTTCTATTTGGATGATAAATGCAGAAAGATCTGAAGTAGCGATAGCAAAATGAACGGCTTTATTGGTTTTGATTACTGCATCAGGCCTGGGAATCAGGTGCAATTCTCTGCCTTCACCCAGCGATAACCAGCGTGTCTTCGAGTTAGAAGCGGTATTTTCCAGTTCCTCAAACTGAAATACGTTTTGATAAAAATCAACCGAGGCATTCACGTCTTTTACCGAAAGTGCAATGTGATTGAATTTGAAAGACGGCATTATTAAAATCTATTTTTCTAAAATTAATGATCGTGTGCTTCCCCTGCACCACTGGGGATACGTATGTTTTCTACAATATCCTGCACATCTTCAGGCGGTGCAGGCGTTAGTCTGGAAACAATAACCGAGATAACCACATTTACCGTCATCGCTACGGTTCCAAAACCTTCAGGTGAGGTGCCAAACCACCATTCGGATGGAGGTAACGGATCTAGAACACCAATGAGACCGGTCTTAAACCGTATCATATAAAACAGCATCAGGATGATCCCTACGATCATTCCGCTAATGGCGCCCTGGCGGTTCATACGTTTGTCAAAAATTCCCAATACAATTGCCGGAAAGAACGAAGCAGCCGCGAGACCAAAAGCCAGTGCAACCACTGCGGCTACAAATCCCGGCGGATAAATCCCGAAAAGTCCTGCAACAACCACAGCAACAAAAATACTGATACGTGCGGCCAGCAATTCGCCTTTGTCTGAAATATCCGGTTTTAATTGCTTTTTAATCAGGTCGTGAGATACCGAAGTCGAAATGACCAGTAACAAACCGGCAGCCGTGGATAAAGCTGCGGCGAGCCCACCAGCGGCGACTAAAGCAATCACCCAGGCGGGTAGTTGGGCGATTTCAGGATTGGCCAGTACCATAATATCCCGGTCTACATAGAGTTCGTTGGTTTCCGAAGATGCATTGGAAATGATGCGTTCTCCGTTGGCGCCACGAGCATCTGTAAACTCCGGTTTTCCAGTGGTGGCTTCGCCGTTTACATATTGCACTTTTCCATCTTCATTTTTATCAGACCAGGCAATAAGGCCCATATTTTCCCAGTTTTTAAACCATTCGGGCAAGGAAGCATATTCCTGATTGCTTACCGTTTCAATTAAATTGGTACGCGCAAATACCGAAACCGCAGGGGCAGTGGTATACAAAATGGCAATAAGCAACAAGGCCCATCCGGCTGATTTACGGGCGTCTTTTACATTGGGTACGGTAAAAAAGCGAACAATCACGTGAGGTAGTCCGGCAGTACCGGCCATCAAGGCCAGGGTGATCGCAAAAACATCCCAGGTAGATTTGGTACCTTCGGTATATTCTTTAAAGCCCAGTTGCGTATGCAGGTTGTCTAGTTTCTGAAGAAGGTAGGTACCATCTTCCACACGACCGCCCATCCCAATCTGTGGAATAATATTCCCGGTCATTTGTATCGAAATAAAAATCGCGGGTACCATAAAGGCAAAAATGAGCACACAGTATTGCGCAACCTGGGTATAGGTAATTCCTTTCATTCCGCCTAAAAAAGCAAATACCAGAACCACAGCCATCCCAATGATCACACCGGTAGTAATTTCAACCTGAAGGAACTGTGAAAAAACAATACCCACGCCGCGCATTTGCCCGGCCACATAGGTAAACGATACGATGAGGGCGCAGATCACGGCTACGGTACGGGCGGTGTTGGAGTAATAACGGTCGCCGATAAAATCGGGTACGGTAAACTTTCCAAACTTACGCAGATAAGGCGCCAACAAAAGTGCAAGAAGTACATAACCGCCGGTCCAACCCATCAAATATACCGAACCGTCGTAACCTGCAAAGGAAATAATACCGGCCATCGAGATAAACGAAGCCGCACTCATCCAGTCAGCTGCGGTTGCCATCCCATTGGCTAACGGGGAGACGCCGCCGCCGGCAACATAAAATTCTTTAGTAGAACCCGCACGGGCCCAGATTGCAATTCCAAAATAAAGCGCAAATGACAGGCCTACGAGTAGCCAGGTCCAGATTTGAACATCCATAATAAGTTGATTGGTGTGGGTTATTTTTCGTTGTAGCCGTATTTCTTATCTAGTTTATTCATGAGCCGGATGTAGACAAAAATGAGAATCACAAACACATAGATACTGCCCTGCTGAGCAAACCAAAAGCCCAATTTAAAACCGCCCAAACTATATCGATTGAGAAAGTCTTTAAAAAGTATGCCGCAACCAAAGGAAACTGCGAACCATATGATCAATAAAATGGTGAGGTATTTGATGTTTTCGCGCCAGTATTTACGGGCATTTTCAGGTATTGGCATAAAATAAATGTTAATTTTTTACGAATATAAAGTATTATTAACAAGTGTGCTACTTGCACTTACAGGTTTTAATAAATCAAGACATAAAAAAACCCGATGCGAAGGCATCGGGTTTTTAATTGGATTGTAAAAATGGTTTAGATTGCGTCAACAGTAACCTTTACATCTGCAGTTACACGCACGGTGAATGTAACCGGAGCATCAGAAACGGTTCCAGAAGCAGAAAGTGTTGCTGTCGCACCACTTCTTAAGTCTGCTTCAAACGCATCTACTAAAGCCTGGTCTACTTCAATTTCGTAGACTGTTCCATCAGCAGCGGCAGTCGTTAAATTAACAGAAGCACTATCTCCTGCAGAAAACCAGGGATACGTACTGCTCGCAGCAGTAAAACTACCAGACGCAATAACATCTTCAGTACCGCTCACACTAAGAATCTTATAGGTTAGTTTAGTGATTTGTAAATCTTCTATTCTATCAAGATTGTCCTGTACTTGCTCATTATCTATGCTGATTGAAGCGCTTTCGGAAAAAGTGGTTTTTCCATCTGCAACGGTAATTACTAAATCTTTGGTAATTGTAGTATCAACATCGATCTCTGTTAATTCATCTACAGCATCACAGGAAATTGCTGTTACTACAACAGTAAGTAGGAAAAAAAAGGTTTTAATTGTTTTCATAAAATTTGGGTTGTTAAATTCGTTAACAAAAATAGCGCATTGGTGCTTTCGTACAAATTTTAAATTCAAAAAGGGGGAAAATCACCTCATTTTTAACGTTATCTGCTTAAAAACAGGCATTTATTGCAGAATTAGAAGTAGATTTCTTGAGCTAACCTATAAGTATTTGCGTGTGCTTCAATAATTATTTTAGTATCTGGGGAATAGCCGCCGCCCATACTTACCTGAACGGGGATTTCGCTTTCGCGAAAGCAACTTAGGGCAAAACGATCACGTTCCTTGCATCCAGCAACGGTGCACGAAAGTCTACCAAGCTTATCGGTTTCTAAAATATCGACGCCGCTTAGGTAAAAAATAAAGTCTGGCTTTACCTGATCAATTAATCGGGGTAAGGTTTCTTTCAGCTTTGCTAAATAATAATCGTTACCGCTTTTATCGGGAATGGAAATATCGAGATCTGAAACTTCCTTCTTAAACGGATAATTACCTGCGCCGTGCATACTAAAGGTAAACACCGAATCATCTCTCTGAAAAATTTCAGCCGTACCGTTACCCTGATGCACATCAAGGTCTACGATTAAAATCTGCTTGGCTAATCCCTTTAATTGAAGGTAGCGCGCACCAATCGCTTGATCGTTAAACAGGCAAAAAGCTTCGCCGTGATCAGAATACGCGTGATGCGTACCACCGGCGATATTAAAACTTATACCGTTCTCTAAGGCGTAATGACAACCTAAAATAGTACCCTGCGCGATAATTTGTTCGCGGTCAACCAATTCTTGCGAAAGCGGAAAACCAATTTTACGCGCCGCTCTGCGCTCAATAGTAAGTGCCTTAAGGTTGGTAACGTATTCGGGTGTATGAACAGCCGTGATGTATTTCTCCTCAGGAAAACCGGGTTCGTAGAAATTCGCTTCGGTGCAGGTACCCTCGTGCAGCAGCTGTTTGGGAAGGAGCTCGTATTTTTCCATCGGGAAACGGTGTCCTTCAGGAAGTGGATGTTTATAGATGGGGTGGTATGCGATTTTAAGCATTCAGTTTATGCAATTTAAGCTGAATACGCTTACGCTTGATGTCTACTTCCAGCACTTTTACGACTACGTGCTCCTGTAAACTCACGTGCGCGTTTACATCACTCACATAACCATCAGCCAGATTAGAGATGTGAATCAAGCCACTTTCTTTAATGCCAATATCTACAAAAGCCCCAAAGTTGGTAATGTTGTTTACAATTCCTGGAAGCAGTTGACCAACTTCAAGATCTTCAATCTTGCGAATGTTTTGATTGAAGGTAAAGGCTTTTGCCGGCTCGCGTGGATCGAGTCCGGGTTTTTCGAGTTCGTCAACGATATCTTTCAGCGTGAGTTCGCCCACATCATCCGTTACATACTCTTCAAGGCTCAATTCTTTTAAAACCGTTTTGTTGCCTACCAATTCTTCCACGGAAACCTTCAGGTTTTTGGCCATTTTTTCAACCAAATCGTAGCGTTCGGGATGCACCGCAGAATCGTCCAGCGGATTTTCGGCATTTTTAATACGTAGGAAACCGGCCGCCTGTTCGTAGGCTTTAGCGCCCAAACGGGGAACATTCAGTATTTCTTTCCTCGAAGCAAAAGCACCGTTTTCGTCCCGATAGGCAACAATATTTTCTGCCAGCTTAGGCCCAATTCCTGAAACATAACTCAACAGTGGTACACTTGCGGTGTTGATGTTTACTCCCACGGTATTTACGCAACTTTCTACCACGCGGTCGAGTTCATTTTTCAATTTAGTTTGATCTACATCATGTTGATACTGGCCTACACCGATGGATTTTGCGTCAATCTTTACGAGTTCGGCGAGCGGATCTGCAAGTCGGCGCCCGATGGAAACCGCACCACGAACGGTTACGTCATAATTGGGAAATTCGTCCCGTGCGATTTTTGAAGCTGAATAAATACTCGCGCCGGCTTCGCTCACCACAAAAACTTCGAGATTTTTATTAAATTGCATGCGTTTTATGAACTGTTCGGTTTCCCGACTAGCGGTTCCGTTACCAATGGCAATGGCTTCTATCTTGTGTGCGTCAACCAGAAAACTGATTTTACGCATGGCGCCTTTGGTATCGTTTTTTGGTGGATGCGGATAGATGGTTTCGTTGTGTTGAAGTCCGCCATTTTCATCCAGACAAACCACTTTGCAACCGGTTCTAAAGCCGGGATCGATCGCCAGTATGCGTTTTTCACCCAGCGGCGAACCCAATAGAAGCTGGCGTAAATTTTTAGCAAAAACCGAAATCGCTTCGGCATCTGCTTTTTCTTTTGCAGCACTTAAAGCTTCATTACTCAAAGCAGGAAACAGCAAACGCTTATACGCATCTGCAGCGGCAGTTTTGATTTGCTCTGCACAATCGCCCTGAGATTTAAGGAGTCGATTTTCCATATGCTCCAAAGCGCGATCGTCATCTATGGCTACTTTAAGTCGAATAAATCCTTCTTTTGTAGCGCGGGAAAGCGCAAGAAAACGATGCGAGGGAATGCGCGAGAGGGATTCTTCCCATTCAAAATAATCTTTGTATTTCAGAGCTTTCTCGTCGTCTTTTTTTGATTTAACCACTTTGGTCGTGATCTGCGCGTGACGCGCCAGCTGATTTCTAAGGTAATTACGCAGGTCTGTACGCTCGTTGATCCACTCGGCGATGATGTTTCGGGCACTTTCCAGGGCTTCTTCCGTTGAAGTCACTTCTTTGTTTGTAAACCTTCCGGCTGCATGGTCTAAATCCCGGGTATTTTGCGCCATAATGATTTTGGCCAGGGGTTCGAGTCCGTTTTCGCGAGCCGTATCGGCTTTGGTTTTTCGCGTTTTCTTATACGGAAGGTACAAATCTTCTAAAGCCGCCGCATCACTTGTATTTTCAATCTCTTTCTGAAGTTCGGGCGTTAATACTTCCTGTTCTTCTAAAGCTTTCAGAATGGTGGCTTTGCGTTTTTCTAAGGTTTCAAACTGCTCTTTAAATTTTACAATATCCCCGATTTGCACTTCGTCCAGATTACCCGTGCGTTCTTTACGATAGCGCGCAATAAATGGAATCGTCGCATCTTCTTTCAGCAGTTGCAGCGTGTTTTTAATGCTGCTTTCCGGGAGGGTGGTTTGTGATTTTAGGTAGGAAAGGATGGTGGGCATGCTATCTGATATTATTTAATGGGAGGCACCTCAATTCGATTGCTTTCGGGAGCGCTGAATGCGTCCTGTAGAACCACCCTTGTTCCAACAAAGCTGAAATTTCCCCTCCTTAATAAGGAGGAAGCTTTTTTGTCTAACTAATCACCCCACCATTTTTTACGCCGGCAGTATCGGGATTCATAAATACCAATTTACCCTGTGAATCTTCAGTCATTAAGATCATGCCTTCGCTTTCTACGCCGCGTAGCGCGCGAGGGGCAAGGTTTACCAAAACGGTTACCTGTTTACCTATAATATCTTCGGGCTTAAAACTTTCGGCTATGCCCGAAACGATAGTGCGCACGTCAATACCGGTATCTACTTTTAAAACTAAAAGCTTTTTGGTTTTTGACATTTTTTCAGCTTCAATAATGGTCCCAACGCGCATGTCAAGCTTGGTGAAATCATCAAACTGAATGGTGTCTTTTTGCGGGGTTACTGCGGTATTTTCGGCTTGATTACTCATTTTAGTCGCTTCAAGTTTATCGAGTTGTTTTTGTATTTGTTCGTCTTCAATCTTGCTGAACAAGAGGGCTGCAGCATTGATGGTATGACCTACGGGTAGCAAGTCAATTTTTTCGCCTAAAGATTTCCAGCTCAACGGTTGGGGTAAACGCATTAGAGGATCTTCGCTTTCAATATTTAGCATGTGTTTAAGCGTTTTTGCAGTATGGGGTAAAAAAGGTTCACTTAATACAGCAAGTATAGCCGCAATTTGCAAGGCCACATACATCACGGTCTGCGTGCGCTCGGCATCGGTTTTGACGGTTTTCCAGGGCTCAGCATCAGCCAGATATTTGTTTCCGAGTCGGGCTACATTCATCAGTTCGTTTTGTGCTTCGCGGAAGCGATAGCGTTCAATAGAACTCGCAATAACTGCCGGATAGGCTTTCATTTCAGCAAGCACACGCTCGTCTTCTTCATTAAAGTCATAAGCCTGGGGGATTTTACCTTCGTAATATTTGTTAGTCAGGACTACCACACGGTTGATGAAATTTCCAAAGATTGCAACCAGCTCGTTATTATTACGCGCTTGAAAATCATTCCACGTAAAGTCATTGTCTTTGGTCTCGGGAGCGTTTGCGGTTAGGGTATAACGCAACACGTCCTGCTGGCCAGGAAAATCCTGAAGGTATTCGTGAAGCCATACCGCCCAGTTTTTTGAAGTGGAGAGCTTATTGCCTTCCAGGTTTAAAAACTCATTTGCCGGTACATTATCCGGCAAAATATAACTGCCTTCCGCTTTAAGCATACTTGGGAAAATAATACAGTGAAACACAATATTGTCTTTACCAATAAAGTGCACCAATTTGGTGTCTTCTTTCTTCCAGTAGTCCTCCCAGTTTTTGCCCTCGCGTGCTGCCCATTCTTTAGTAGACGAAATATAGCCGATAGGCGCATCAAACCAAACGTACAATACTTTGCCTTCGGCTCCTTCAACTGGCACCGGAATTCCCCAGTCGAGATCGCGGGTTACCGCACGTGGGCGTAATCCATCGTCTATCCAGGATTTACATTGGCCGTAAACATTGGGCTTCCAGTCTTTTTTATGATCTTCCAGAATCCACTGCTTAAGAAATGCTTCGGAGCGTTCTAAAGGCAAGAACCAATGTTTGGTTTCCTTGAGAATGGGTTTTGCACCCGATATGGTAGATTTCGGATTGATTAAATCGGTTGCATTTAGCGACGAACCGCAATTTTCGCACTGGTCTCCGTAAGCTTCCTCGTGCCCACATTTGGGGCAGGTGCCAATCACAAAACGATCTGCCAGATATTGATTGGCCTCCGGATCGTAGAGTTGCTCAGTTACTTCTTCGATAAAATCTCCTTTATCGTAAAGGGTCTTAAAAAATTGGGATGCCGTATCGTGATGTACCTGCGCAGAAGTGCGTGAGTAATTGTCAAAAGAGATTCCAAATTCTTCAAAAGAATCTTTAATGATTTTATGGTATTTATCTACCACTTCCTGCGGAGTAATTCCCTCTTTTTTTGCCTTGATGCTGATGGCCACCCCGTGCTCATCGCTTCCGCAGATATAGGCAACATCTTTATCAAGTCCTCTCAGATAGCGTGCATAAATATCGGCAGGGACATAAACGCCAGCCAGATGACCTATATGAATGGGGCCGTTTGTATATGGTAAAGCAGCAGTAATGGTATATCTCTTGGGATCCATGAGGTTCAAAATTTTGTGCGGCAAAGATACCATTATGCGATTAAACCTACTAACCGCTACAGCTACAAATACAAAGTGCGTATATTAGTGGTTTGATGGGAATCATTATTTTTGATTGGCTCGGCCAAAGGGTATATTTCCTGAAGGCTTATCACTAAATCAAGACCAGGTTTCCTTTGGATGCCTCGCGAGGTTATCTCGGGGTAGTTCACTCTAAATTAAATTTGCAACTATGTTAACGCCACCCTTTTTAAAATCAGGAGATAAAGTAGGAATTGTGTGTACTGCACGTAAAATTGATCGTGACGAGCTTGATGATGGCATGGCAATGCTTAAAAGCTGCGGTTTAGTGCCGGTTTTGGGTAAAACAATTGGTGCTTCAGACGATCAGTTTGGTGGTGATGATGCGCTGCGGGCTGCAGATTTACAGGAAATGCTTGATGATGAAGACATACGTGCAATATGGTGCGCGCGTGGGGGATATGGCACCGTACGCATTATTGATGACATCAACTTCTATCAATTTGTGAAATACCCCAAGTGGGTAATTGGCTATAGCGATATTACGGTCTTACACTCTCAAATTCATAAACTGGGTTTTGAGACCATTCATGCGGTGATGCCTGTAGGTATTGCAAAAAACACGGCTTTGGCCAAGCAAACTCTTGAAAACGCCTGGTTTGGAAAACCTTTGCACTATCACGTGCCTGCATCTCCTTTAAATCGATTGGGACAAGGCCGCGGTGAACTTGTGGGTGGAAATATCTCTATTCTTTATTCGCTTTGCGGAAGTCCGTCAGCCATAAATACAGACAACAAAATTCTGTTTATCGAAGATCTTGATGAATACCTGTATCACGTAGACCGTATGATGGTAAATTTGAAACGTAACGGATTGCTGCGCAATTTACAGGGACTCATAGTAGGCGGATTGACCAAAATGCACGATAATACCATTCCCTTTGGTAAGACCGCTCAGGAAATAGTTCTGGATGCAGTTGCTGAATATGATTACCCCGTATGTTTTGATTTTCCTGCCGGACATATTAAAGATAACCGGGCACTTATTTTTGGCCGGGATACTTCTTTTGAAGTGACCGATACTACTGCGAAGGTGTATTTTGAAAATCTGGAAAGCGGAACCAATTAAGAGTTGCAATGAACCACAACGAACTCGGGAAATGGGGCGAAAAATATGCAGCCGATTATCTCGAGCGTAAGGGCTACGAGATCCTGGAACGCAACTGGTTTTTCGCAAAAGCGGAAATTGACATTATTGCTAAAAAAGAGAATGAACTTGTAATCGTAGAGGTTAAAACCCGCAATTCCGATTTTTTTGGTGATCCACAAGAATTTGTAAAACCATCCAAAATAAAATTGCTGGTTAAAGCAGCAAATGAATACATCATCTCAAACGATTTGGATATTGAAACCCGTTTTGATGTGATTGCGGTTCTAAAAAATAAAACCCAAGAAAAGCTAAAGCATTTTAAAGATGCGTTTTATCACTTCTAGGCAGATAGTATCTGTCGTCTAAAAATTTAATTCTCTACTGAAACACTACTCAGACGTTGCAGATTGCGCCTGCTTAGGCATCAAAGGCTTTAATAATTCAACAGCTTTATTTACGGAAGAAATTCCGGGAGCGGTGAGGAGTAAACGCAGGCCTTTTGAAGTTATCTTCTCTTTAAGCGTGACCCGGTTTGAATGCGTTTGTACATACTGAAGCACTCTGGAGAATGCTGCGCTTTGATAGAATTTTGAATTCTGGTCTGCAATAAAAAACCCGATCAGCTTTTTATTTTTCATCACCACTTTTTCGAGTCCGTAATGCGTGGCAACCCATTTAATTCTTACCGAATTCAGCAAATCTTCCGCCTGTGGTGGCAGTTCGCCAAAACGGTCAATCAATCGGGTTTCAAAGGCCGCGAGTTCTTCTTCGGTCTTTAGATTATTGAGTTCGGTATAGAGATTTAAACGCTCGGTAATGTTATTGATGTAATCATCCGGGAAGAGCAAGGAGAAATCAGAATCGATCACCGTATCCTTGACGTACTCTTTATTTTCGTCATCGGCGTTTTGCTCGGCATACAAATCGGCGAACTCATTTTCTTTGAGTTCTTCAATGGCTTCGTTCAGAATTTTTTGATAGGTATCAAATCCTATTTCGTTGATAAATCCGCTTTGTTCACCACCCAGGAGATCTCCGGCACCCCGAATTTCCAAATCCTTCATCGCGATATTGAAGCCGCTGCCCAAACTGGAAAACTGCTCCAGTGCGGTCATACGTTTTCGGGCATCTTCGGTCATTGCAGAGAGTGGTGGCGTAATGAAATAACAGAATGCCTTTTTATTGCTTCGGCCCACACGACCGCGCATCTGGTGCAAATCTGAAAGTCCGAAATTATTGGCATTATTGATGAAAATCGTGTTAGCATTCGGCACGTCAAGACCGCTTTCCACAATCGTGGTCGACACCAAAACGTCAAACTCCCCATCCATAAATTTAAGCATCAACTCCTCGAGCTTTTTACCGTCCATCTGCCCGTGACCGATGCCTATTTTAGCATCAGGAACCAGTCGCTGAATCATACCGGCGACTTCTTTGATGTTTTGCAGACGGTTGTGAATAAAGAAAACCTGTCCACCTCGTTGTATTTCATACGAGATCGCATCGCGAATGGTTTCTTCAGACAATCGTATAATGTGCGTCTCAATCGGGTAGCGATTGGGTGGGGCTGTGGTAATCGTACTCAGATCTCGAGCTGCCATCAAACTAAATTGAAGCGTTCTTGGGATTGGCGTTGCAGTCAGGGTAAGCGTGTCTACATTTTCCTTTATGGTCTTGAGCTTATCTTTTACAGCGACCCCAAATTTTTGCTCTTCGTCAACAATGAGCAAGCCTAAATCTTTAAACTTTACGTTCTTGCTGGTCAATTGATGCGTGCCTATGATAATGTCAACCCTTCCGTTTGCAAGTCGCTCAAGGGTTTCGCGTTTTTCTTTCGCTGTGCGGAAACGATTCAGGTAATCTACCGTAACCGGTAAATCTTTAAGCCGTTCACTAAAGGTCTTATGATGCTGGAACGCCAAAATCGTTGTAGGCACCAAAACCGCAACTTGCTTGCCGTTATCTACTGCTTTAAAGGCTGCGCGAATGGCAACTTCGGTTTTACCAAAACCTACGTCCCCACAGACCAGACGATCCATTGGGCGGGCACTTTCCATATCGGCTTTTACAGCTTCGGTAGCGGTGCTTTGATCGGGCGTGTCTTCATAGATAAAACTCGCTTCGAGTTCGTTTTGCAAAGAGGTGTCGGGACCAAAGGCAAAGCCTTTTTCCAGACGACGTTTTGCGTATAATTTGATAAGGTTAAAGGCAATTTCCTTAACCTTGGTTTTGGTTTTTTGCTTCAGTTTTTTCCAGGCGCCACTGCCCAATTTATAAATCTGGGGCGGCTTGCCGTCTTTACCGTTGTATTTGGTAACCTTATGCAGGGAGTGAATACTCAGGTACAACACATCACGCTCCCCGTAAATAAGTTTGATGGCTTCTTGTTTTTTACCTTCAACTTCTATTTTTTGAAGTCCGCCAAATTTCCCAATCCCGTGATCAATGTGTGTGACGTAATCCCCTATTTGCAGGCTGGTCAATTCTTTAAGCGTGATCGCCTGTTTTTTGGCGTAACCATCTTTGATTTTAAACTTGTGATAGCGCTCAAAAATCTGATGATCGGTATAGCAAACCAGCTTTAAATCATCATCTATAAAACCGCGATAGAGTGGAAGAATAACCGTCTCATACTGCTTGACGTTGAGGTCTGCATCGTTAAAAATATCCTGAAAACGCTTAGCCTGTTGCTCACTGGCGCAGCAAATATAATTGGTATACCCGGCCTCCTGGTTCTCATTTAGATTTTCAATAAGCAGATTGAATTGCTTATTAAACGCGGGCTGGGGTTGTTGGGAAAACTGTATTGTGGTTTTGGCTTGCTCGGTCGCGCTGTTGATTTGAACAAGAGTGAAATCAAGCAGTTGACGTTTGATCAGCGTCGAATCGCAAAACAGATCTTTTGGGGCTGTGCGTTTGATTTCGCTATCCAGTTTTTCAAAAGCTTCTTCGGCTTTGCGGAAATTGGTTTCTATCCGTTCAGCAAGTTGTTCGATATCCTGAGTAAAAATAACAGTCTCAGGCGAAATGTATTTAAAAAAGCTGTCGCGGGTTTCCTGAAGCGCTTTGTTTTCGACATTGGGCATCAGGCTGATTTTATTGACCTTGTCAACAGAAAGCTGGGTTTCTACATCAAAAGTACGTATGCTGTCAACCTCGTCACCAAAAAACTCAATACGATAGGGCTCATCGTGAGAGAATGAAAATACGTCAATGATCCCACCGCGTACCGAAAATTCGCCGGGTTCGGTCACAAAATCCACGCGCTTGAATTTGTATTCAAAAAGCATTTCGTTTACAAAATCGAGCGAAAGCTTATCGCTGAGCTTTACCTTAAGCGTGCTTTTATCAAGTTCTTTGCGGGTGACTACTTTCTCAAAAAGCGCATCGGGATAGGTGACGATCAACGCCGGTTTTTTACGACTGTTGATGCGGTTGAGTACCTCAGCACGTAATAAAACATTGGCGTTATCGGTCTCTTCAATCTGATAAGGCCTGCGATAACTTCCCGGATAAAAAAGCACATTGCTTTCTTTGACCAGTTGTTCCAGATCGTTTAGCACGTAGGCGGCCTCCTCCTTATCGTTGAGGATAAGCAAAAATGGTTTTGCGGTATTCTTAAAACTTTCAGCAATGGTAAGGGATAATGACGAACCAATAAGTCCGTTGAGGGCAACCCTATTTTGAGATACGGCAAGCGCATCCTGCAGATTCTGCAATTGCGGAGCCTGTGAAAAGATGCCGGTGATCGCGGTTTTACCCATAAGCCGGCAAAGATAATCACTTCGTTATTTATTTTAAGTGGACAAAACAGGAATTATCATTTTTGTAACACGCTTTTTTATGCAGGCGTTTAAGTTTTAGTAATTCACTAACAGCCTTACGCAAACTACTTGGGTATCTTTAAAAAAACTGAAAATGGACTTACAACTTAAAAATAAACGGGCCTTTATTTCTGGCTCTACGAAAGGAATAGGAAAAGAAATTGCCAAAACCCTAGCTGAAGAAGGTGCTATTGTGGTTATAAATGGGCGAAGTGAGGATTCTATCAACAAAGCGAAAAATGAAATCTTAAAAGAAGTTCCCGATGCGCAGATAAGCGGGATTGCCTGTGATTTTAGCAAAAAGGAAGAAGTAACGGCTTTAATTGAAACTTTAGGTACCGTAGATATTTTGATAAATAATGTCGGAATTTTCAAAGAGGTGGATTTTCTGGATACTACTGACGAATTGTGGCAGGAATTTTACAACCTCAACGTGATGAGCGGCGTGACACTATCCCGTGCTTTGCTTCCGGCGATGCTGGAGCAAGACTGGGGGCGCATAATTTTTATAAGTAGTGAAAGTGGACTTAATATTCCTGTTGAAATGGTACATTACGGAATGACCAAAACGGCACAACTCGCTATTTCCAGAGGTCTTGCTGAAATTACTAAAGGTACTCGGGTGACCGTAAATAGTGTACTGCCGGGACCTACTTTTTCTGAAGGTGTTCAGGAAATGACCGATGCTAATAATGGGAAAGACCGTTCTGATATTGAAGACGAATTTTTCGATAAAGCCCGCCCTACTTCACTTATTCAGCGTTTTGCAGAACCGCAGGAAGTGGCCAATATGGTGGCTTATGTTGCCAGCCCAAGATCTTCGGCGACCAATGGTGCGAGTCTGAGAGTTGATGGTGGTGTTGTAAAAATTATTTAAAGACTAATAACGAGGTGGCTCGTCAAAAATAATAATTATGGGAATTGAACATTATGATCTGTTTATTATTGGCACCGGCAATGCTGGCAAACACGTGGCTTACGATGCCGTTGATGCAGGTATGTCTGTGGCTATTGCAGATAATAGAGAGTACGGCGGAACCTGCGCCAATCGCGGCTGTGATCCCAAAAAAGTTCTGGTAGGTATTACCGAAGTTTTAGAACGCAGCATTGATATGCAGGGTAAAGGGGTTTGCGACTTACCCAGAATAGATTGGTCAGATCTAATAGCATTTAAAAAAACATTTACCGAAGCGGTACCTTTTACCACAGAGCGAAAACTGGAGGATTTGGGAATTAAGCTCTACCATCAATCTCCAAAATTTTTAGACGAAAAAACACTTTCTGTAGAAGGAAAGACGGTGACTGCAGATAAAATTGTGATTGCAACCGGAAACATTCCACTAGAGCTGAAAATCCCCGGAAGGGAACACTTGCTCATTAGTGATGATTTTCTGAAGCTTGAGGCCTTACCTGAAAGTATGATTTTTGTGGGCTCAGGCTACATCGGGATGGAGTTCGCCCATATCGCCGCCCGTTGTGGGGTAGATGTAACCTTAGTAGATGTAAACGACCGCATCCTTTCTAATTTTGATGAAAATCTGGCTACCTATCTCCAGGAAAATTCACGACAGTTGGGAATCAAATTTATTTTTAACGCCCGCGCCACGGCAGTCGAAAAATTGCGCAAGAATTACCGGGTTACCCTAGATGTTGACGGTAAAGAAAAAGAGATTAAAGCCGAGATGGTTTTTAATACTGCGGGTCGGGTACCGGCTATTGCTGATTTGGATTTAGAAAAAGGAAATGTCGCCTTCTCAAACCGCGGGGTTACCATTAATGAGTATACCCAAAGTACTACAAACCCAAATGTGTATGCCTGTGGGGACGTTGCTGTCAGCGGAGAATTACCGCTTACGCCCATAGCACACCAGGAAGCGCGTATTACCGCAAAAAATATCCTTAAGGGCGAAAATTATATGAAACTCGATGTACCGCCTACACCTTCGGTGGTATTTACGCAGCCCCAATTGGCGATGGTCGGGATGAACGAAAAGCAGGCGCGTGATGCTGGTTATGATTTTGTGGTCAAAGAGCAAAACGTACCCGACTGGTATAACTCCAAGCGCATGAATCAAAACTGCTATGCGTTTAAAACTATTGTAGACAAAGAGACCGGTTATGTATTAGGCGCACACCTCCTTAGCTGGGATGCCGCCGAAACCATCAACATGTTTGTAATGGCGATGTGCGGTAAGCTTGATGTAAACACCCTAAAGGGAATGGTATTTACCTATCCTAGTTGGGCGAGTGATATAAAGTCTATGATTTAGAAAACACCTATTTGCTTAAACCGTTCATATAACAGATTACCGATTAAGTAATAGCCTATTTCGTTAAAGTGGACGCTATCACCAAGAAGCTGTGGTGGACATTTACCGGATTCGATTGCTTGTAGATCCTCAGAGGTAGGGTTAAGTTGTGCGTCTGCCAGGCCTCTGTTGACCATATATTTTCTGAGGTTAAGATAATTTGCTCCAAATTCTTTTTCCATCAATAATTCCAATGGTTTTCTATAAGACTCAGAACCTGTATGAAGACCTAATATCAGATAATTAGGACTACCGCTGAAATCAATCATCTTTTTCAACTGAGTTGCTAAATCTTGAGGAGAAGACCAACCTCCATTTTGACCTATAAAGAAAATATTTGCATAATTGTTCCGAAAATTACGCATCGAAGAAGTGAAGATTATAGATCTTTTCGGAATATTAATAGTTTTATCAATATTTATATTTCTAGCAAGAGTATATGAACCATTGGGATCATTCCACGATTTTCCGGTCCACTTCAAAAAGTATTTATCGCCATCAATGATGCAAGAATTAACTGAAGAACTACCTCCTTGAAGCAAAGGTCGAATAGCAGAATCGTCATATAAACTCTGAATATTTGGCTGAGAAAAGTTGCCAACTATAATTTCATTAATCCCTTGCGGAAAATTTAAATCTTTTGACAAGTACATAGGTATTCCTCCTTGTCGTGCTGCTATTGTAAGCGAATTTTCTCCTCCAACTCCGGCATTTATTACATTATAATCTGAACCAATTAGGTTTTGAAGGATATCTGAATATTTATTTTTGCCTCCACCTGCAGTCAAACTATCTCCCCAACATACAATAATCTCCCTAATTTGTTTTTTAACTTCAATTGATGAGCCATCTGAAAATATAAATACAAGTTTTTCAGAGTCTAAATTATATAATGAGGTCAGAAATGTGACTGATTCACCTTGCGCGTTTTGACCACTATCCATTCCATCTATAAACCAGTTTCCATTTTGACCAATTTCCATTTTTGGAATATATCCATTTCTACCTCTTGATGGCCTCTCAGTATCAACGCCGTCGATATACCAATTTCCATTCTCTCCTATCTCAATTTTGGGAACAGATCCATTTTCACCCTGCGAAGGTTTTCCTGTATCTAATCCGTCAACATGCCAATTTCCATTCTCTCCTATAGTAATTATTGGAACATAGCCGTTAGTTATAGTGATACTAGTGTCGTCGGAAAATGAAATAATGTAATCTTCAGAATTATTTGTTATGTCAGTAATATAGATATTACTTTGAAGCTTCTTTATCAATTGAGAATTGAGTGCGACCTGCTCTTTGAGATTTTTAATTTCTTCTTTCCAACTCGTATCATCGCAAGATTGAAAAAATAAAAAAATAAAAATTACAGCAATATGCTTATACTTGCTCATGTTGGAATATTCTTTTGGGGGTTAGAAACATTATCAAGACTAAAACAAATATGAATTAAATTTTTACGATTTTCCGTAAAAATTAATTTTTAACATTTAATCGTTTCTTCAGCTTATTGAAAGGATTGGTTTCCCGATTGCGATAACCGTGTAAACCGGCGGCCACACTCAAAACTACGGATCCTGCAAGCGCATAATAGGCAATTGCAGCAATTTCACCATTATGCCTGATAAAAATGGCAAAAAGCGCCCAGGCACCTACCAGTGCAAATTCGCGCATATTGCGCAGGTTGATCATCAAATTGTTGAGGTAGACCGCGATGGTAATCATCACCATTGTAATCACGATCTGGGTAAGTTGTGAAAATTCGACCCAAAAACTGACTAAAAAAGCTGAAATATTAGCGATGGTTGCCACAGCGATCCAGCCACTATAAAAACAAATAGGCCACCAGACAAAAGTGATGATTTCAATTGGCGCATCCCAACGTTCCATATTGGTTTTGATGACAATTTTTAATAGCGAAACCAGTATACCCAGCATAATCAGGACAGAAAGCCAAATATAATCGTAGGTAAATGCGACAACCCAGGCGGCATTAAGCACATTTGCGATTGCAAACCAATATCCAGTTTGCTCGATATGCGGAGTCTCTTTTTTGCTAAAAAATGCCCGTCTGATGCCAAAAAGCGCGTAGCCCACAAGACCCAGAAAGATGAGTCCCCAAATCGAAAAAGCATAACCTGCAGGCGTAAAGAGATTGTCGTAGCGGGCACTCATTTCACCAATTGTAGTGTCATTCCAGCGTTGCGCTTGGGAAAGTCCGTTGACGGCTAAAACCAGAATAACAGAAAGCAAATTGAGTATTGCGAGTTTCTTTTTCATAATGCGTTTTTTAAAGTCCTCCCTTAGGGGGATTCAGAAGGGGTTCAACAGACCTGTATCACCTCATTTTTAGTCACGGCAAAAACCTGATCGCCCGATTTAGGTTCCAGATAATAGTTGCCCGTAAAGGTACCAAAAGCGGGTAATATCAACTGATTTTCAGTCTTAAAGAAACACGAAAGTTTCAATACCTGACGCCCCAGTCCGCCCAAGCGTATTCCGGGATGAATGTGCCCGCAAAAGTTGAATACCCCTTCGCGCTCCTCAGGATGGTGGGTGAGCAAAAAACCTTCGGTTATGATTTCCGAATAAATGGCAATGCCTAGCTTCTCATATTTCAACGGATTGATAATGTCGTGATTTCCGGCTACTAAAATGATTTTTTCCGGGCGGGAGTTGACCCAATCTTCAAAAAGTTTCCATTCAGTATTAAGACTGCTGTGGAATAAATCACCCAAAAAGCAAATGCTGTTTGCTTCAAAAGAATCTGTAATATGGGTAAGTTGTTTAAAATTTTCGGCGACAGCCTTAAAGGGAACCGCGCTGCCGTGTTTTCTAAAGTGCGATACTTTTCCTAAATGTACATCGGCAATAAGTAAGGTCGATTTTTCGACCCAAAAAATCCCACCCGAAGGATGTAAAATGAACGAGTTGTCGCAGATGGATAGGGTCTGATTCATAGCCCTGCAAATTTCAGTCATTTCGACGGGTTCCTCAACCCTACAACAAAAAAATACCGAAGCATTTGCTTCGGTATTTTTTATTCTTTTTCAATAGCAATTCGTGTTTACTAGTTCAGGTCAGCATTCAGCATCCAGTTTACACCGTACTTATCACGTACACGAGCATAAAATGCATTCCAGCTGGTTTCTTGTGGGTCTGCCAGACTTTGACCTTCGGCAGATAGTTTGTTAAATAAATCGGTAACTTCTTCTTTACTATCCAGATCCACTCCCAGTTGCACGGTATTTCCCTGCTGCACCGGTGTATCAGGTGAGGCATCATAGGCCATCAAATGAATTCCCTTTCCTTTTAATTCTGCATGCTGCAATTTATTGCGATAGCTTCCGGGAATGTCGATGTCTTTCCCTTCGTAAGTTTCCTTATTAATGATATCACCACCAAAGCAATTTTGATAGAAATCAAGTGCTTGTTGGCATTCTCCTCTAAATGTTAAATATGGTTTTACAGTTGTCATAACTTTTAATTTTTTAGTTAAACTAAAGATACGATCTGAGGCCACTATTTATGGGCTGTTGGATGTTATATTGTTCTTAAGTAAAGGCTAAAATCTGTTAATTTAAGGGCTAAATTTTATCCAGATAGCGTAGCATATTTTTGATGCGATCTTCCAGCTTTTCACTGCTTAATTTTTCCCGAAGTCGATCGGTAATAATAGGGAAGGAGAAGGGCGTAGCTTTCTCGCAGTTTTTGACAATAATTTCTTGTTTTTCGATGCGTTCCAGAGCGATACGCAAACGCCCTTCTTCGAGTTGGTGTTCAAAAGTCTCTCGGTAAGCTTGCTGAAAAAGTAAGTTTTCGGGCTCGTAATCCCGAAAAACTTCAAATAGCAATTGCGAGTTACTTTGTAGGTGTTTGTTTTTGACGATTTTTCCGGGGAAACCGGTAAAAACCATTCCGCTGATTACAGCAATATCCCGGAATTTCCGGCGAGCCATTTCAGTACTGTTGAGACTTCGTTGCAGGTCTTCAAACAAGTACGCCGAAGTAAATAAGTCGTTATCCAGGACCTGCTGCATATCGATTTTTTGGTCGGAAAGAATTTCGAATCCGTAATCATTAAAAGCAATGCTGAAGGTTATGGGCGAAAGCAAACTAATGCGGTAGGCGAGCAAACTGCCCAGCGCTTCGTGAACAAAACGTCCTTCAAAGGGGTAAAAAATATGATGATAGCCTTCCCGACTTTTAAAGGTTTCGATCAAAAACTGATCATTATTGGGGACGATCGATTCCAGGCGCTGCCGGTCGAAAATATCTTTCAGAGCCTGAAGCTCGCGGGTCTGTTGATCCAAAGGCAAGTTCGCCGAATATAATTCTTCACGCAGCAATTCACTCATTTGTGCCGAAAGCGTCAGTCTACCACCCATCCAACTCACAACGCGAGCCTGCTTTTTGGTCTTTGCTTTTTTGACTAAAACCTGCATGCCTTTGATGCGGTAGAGCTCCAGATTTTTTCCGGCAAAAGTAAACACATCACCGGGCGAAAGCTTGGAGATAAACCATTCTTCAACCGTACCAATGTAACCGCCTTTCAAATATTTAACCTGAAGCGCCGCATCGCCAACAATGGTCCCGATTTGAAGTCGGTGTCGCATCGCGACGGCTTTGCTATGCACTTTGAATTTACCGTCTTCTTCAATCTCTATTTTTTTATACTCGTCATATGCTTGCAGCGACTGACTGCCTTTGGTGATAAAATTGAGAATCCATCGCCATTGGTCTTCGGTCATTGCCTGAAAACAAAAAGTTTGCTTCACCTCTTTCCAGATTTCGGCAGGATAAAAACCGTCTGCTACGGCCAGCGTTGTCAAGTACTGAATCAACACATCAAAACTCAGTAAATAGGGAATTCGATCTTCAACCACCTGATTGATCGCAGCTTTGCCCAACGCTGAAGCTTCAATGAGTTCGATGGCGTGGGTAGGTAAAAAGTAAATCACACTTTCTTTACCGGGCTGGTGACCGCTACGCCCGGCTCTTTGCAGAAAGCGGGCAACACCTTTGGGGCCACCAATTTGAATGATGCTTTCCACCGGAGCAAAATCAACCCCAAGATCAAGACTTGAGGTGCAAATCACCGCTTTCAGGCTTTCATTTCTGATGGCTTGCTCCACCCAAAGGCGGGTTTCTTTATTGATGCTGCCGTGGTGCATCGCCATCTCACCGGCAAACTCGGGATGCTTGTACATCATCTTTTGAAACCAGAGTTCGCATTGTGCGCGGGTATTGGTAAACAGCAGGGTAGTTTTGCTGTTATTGATTATTGGCACGACTTCTTCCAGTAAATGCAATCCCATATGACCCCGCCACGGGAATTTCTCCATCGTTTCGGGGATGATGCTTTCTACCTTATACGTTTTCCCAAGATTGGCCTTGACTAAAATCGAATTTTGAAAAGCTTGAGAATCGGGTCCCAGCAATACTTCCCGCGCCTGATCCAGATTTCCAATAGTCGCCGAAATTCCCCAGATACGTAATTTTGGGGCGATGGCTTTAAGCCTTGAAAGTCCGAGTTCGGTTTGCACACCGCGTTTGCTGCCCAGCAATTCGTGCCATTCGTCAATAACAATAGCAGTACAGTCTTTAAAAACCTTCTCATAGCCTTTTGCGGTTAACAGCAACTGCAAACTCTCGGGCGTGGTGATGAGCAGATCGGGCATTTTACGTTTTTGCTTAGCGCGTTCCGCCTGAGGCGTGTCTCCTGTGCGTATGCCAACCGTTAGTTGGGTTTCCAAACCATCTGCAAAGCGCTGTGCTGCCTGCGCAATTTCTACCGAAAGTGCGCGTAAAGGCGTAATCCAGATTGCTTTAAGTCCGGCTTTATGCTTCGTTTTATAATCTGGATTATTTTTGATGTAATCAAGTACGAATGCCACCCAAAGCGCATAGGTTTTCCCGCTCCCTGTAGGTGCATTAAGCAACCCGTTTTTACCATCCAAAAATGCCTCCCAGGTCTCTTCCTGAAACGTAAAAGGTTTCCATCCTTGATCTTTAAACCAGGATTTTGCTAGGGTATGGAGTTGTTTTTTTGTCATGGTTTGCGAGCAAGGCGAAGCAATCTTTTGAATTCAGTTCAATTTACAAATAGTACTATTGTTTTAATTTTCCTTCTTTTAATGAGATTCCTTCAGCCGGCTTTGCCAGGCTTCGGAATCAATTGCTTCAAATCCTCAAGAGTATTCGCTTCCTCAATCTTTTTATCTTTTCGCCAGCGTAGCATTCTTGGGAAACGAGTGGCGACTCCGCTCTTGTGGCGTTTAGAAAGGGCGATGCCTTCAAAAGCAATTTCAAAAACATGATGCGGAGTGACGCTACGTACAGGACCAAAACGCTCTAGGGTGTTCTTTTTGATCCAGGCATCCAGACTGCGAAATTCTTTATCAGTCAATCCCGAGTAGGCTTTGGCAAAGGTGACGAGTTCTTCCTTTTCTTTATCCCAAAGTCCGAAAGTATAATCGGTAAAAAGATTGCTGCGGCGGCCGTGACCCCGCATCGCATAGGTGAGTACTGCGTCTATGGTAAACGGATCTACTTTCCACTTCCACCAGTCGCCTTTTTTTCGACCTACGAGATAAGGCGAATCCTTGCGTTTAAGCATCAATCCTTCAGACATGACTTCGCGGCTGCGTTCGCGCTCTTTAGCCGCTTCCTCCCAGTTTGAAAATTCAATAGTTTCTGAGAGGTGCAACGGCAATTCTTCAGATTGAACTTTAGTGTACAGAGTTTCTAAAATTTTCCGCCGTTCGGCGAAAGCCAGATCGCGAATGTCTTTGCCTTCCCATTCTAAAATATCGTAGGCTTTGAGGATTACGGGCGTTTTTTTGAGTTGGGCTTTGGTGATGTTTTTTCTGCCAATACGGGTTTGTAAATCATTAAACGTACCGATGGCTCCATTCTTAAACGGAAGGATTTCCCCGTCTAAAACGGTGCCGTCAGGTAAGGCTTCTACAAACGCCTCAAATTCCGGATATTTATCGGTTACCAGTTCTTCACCACGACTCCAGACAAAGAGTTCGTCTTCCCGAATAATCACCTGCGAACGGATGCCATCCCATTTATGCTCGGCAAACCACTCGTTGACATGACCCAGATCTTCGGGTGAGTCTTCAATAGCATAGGCGAGATAAAATGGATAGGGTTTGCTGAGGTAGTCTGCAGCGTTTTCTTCTAAAATTAATTCCTGAAACGTAATGGTTTTAGGATCCCAGTTTCCCATCAATTTATAGGCCAGTACGTCAATATCAATATCGGTTGCTTTGGCCAGGGCCCGGGTCATCAATTTCTGACTCACGCCAATGCGGAAACTTCCCGTGATGAGTTTGCTAAACACAAAGCGCTCGTAATAATTGAGTGCGGTCCAGTTTTCGTGTAAATAGGCGCGTTTTTCCTCATCCGATTTTTTCTTGAGCGCAATAATTTCTTCCAAAAACTGCGTCAGACTTTTCTCGGAAGATTCTTCTGAAGCCGGAATGATCAACGCAATTGTCTCTGCCAGATCGCCCACAATATGATAACTTTCTTCAAACAACCACAACGGAATCTGAGCGAGTTCAGTCGCCCATGTGCGCAGCAAGGTGGTGTTGACAGGTCTTGGCGGTCGGCGGTGCGAGAGAATAGCGATCGTCCAGACCTTGTCTTTGGGTGGCGCTTCGCGAAAATACTGCGTAAGCGCATCAACCTTTACATTGGTCTTGTTGGTGCTGTCTATTTTCCGGATTAGTTCTGCAAATGCTTTCATGTCCCCTCGCTGTCCTTCGGGCATCTCTCACAGAAAGAGAGAATCCCTGTTTTTTAATTGTCTTCTGCTTCTTCTTTTTTGTTTTCTTCCCCGAGTTCGCCTTCATATTGGGTGGCCTCGGTGCGGGCGTCGTAACCCTGCTCGAGTAAAAAGCGGGTAAAAATATCAGTATAGCCGTGGGTGCTGATGATTTTTTCGGCGCCGGTTGCTTTGATGCTTTCTAAAAGTCCCTGCCAATCACAATGATCACTCAATACAAAGCCTTTGTCAATCGCGCGTCTGCGGCGTGCTCCACGAAAGGTCATCCAGCCACTGGCAGAAGCAGTAACATACGGAACCATCTTGCGGATCCAGGTGCTGCCGTGAGCACTGGGCGGGGCGACTACAATATTGCCTTTGAGTTCTTCTTTTTTGGTTTCGCGAGTAACTCGCGTCGTTTCAGGCATTGGGGTAAGCGGCCTGATGACTTCGGTCATATTTTCAATGGCACCGTGGGTGTAAATTTTGCCGATATCAGTATCCAGGTAGCGCAATAAACGCTGGGCTTTTCCCAGCGAATAGCCAAAAATCACCGAGGTTTTTCCTTCGGCTTTATTTTCTGCCCACCAGTTATTGATGTCTGTAAAAACTTCGCTTTGCGGCCGCCAGGTAAATGCCGGAAGGCCAAAGGTACATTCGGTGATAAAGGTGTGGCATTTTACAGGTTCGTACGGGACCGCGATACCGTCGTCTTCGGTTTTATAATCGCCGGTAAATACCCAGACTTCGCCTTTGTGTTCCACGCGAATCTGCGAACTGCCAATGATATGCCCCGCAGGATGCAAACTGAATTTGACGTTGTTGATGACGAAAGTTTCGCCCCATTCTTTACCCGTCACTTTAATTTCGCCCAAACGGTGCTGAATGATAGGCACATTAGTGTGATGCGTGATATACGACTTGTGTCCCCAGCGGCTGTGGTCTGCATGACCGTGTGAAATGATTGCTTTGTCCACCGGTTTCCAGGGGTCGAGATAGACGCCTGCGGCAGCACAATAAATGCCTTTGTCGTTAAATTGTAAGAGTGGTTCTGCGATGATTATTGCCTTTTCGTTTAAAGTTACAATGCATAGCAGAAAGCTTTTGTGTGATTAAGAAAACATTAGCGTGGAATGGTTTGACGTTAATTGTTATAGGTTAATGGGTTGAAAAGAGAAAAGAGAAAAGAGAAAAGAGAAAAGAGAAAAGAGAAAA
>CETR01135865.1_pt1 | contig 62684 bp, 45 predicted proteins | sample 531281 | NCBI WGS metagenome assembly CETR01 (sample SAMEA2622568, study PRJEB7988) | marine metagenome | biome: marine biome (ENVO:00000447); feature: mesopelagic zone (ENVO:00000213); material: "saline water (ENVO:00002010), including plankton (ENVO:xxxxxxxx)" | depth 696 m
CTTGCAGTTTGGTGGTACGTAGGATTCTTTTGATTTTCGGTTTAAAAAACCACTGATGACTTCATACTCCTCGTCAAGAGCAAGACAGCGCTGAAAAAGAATGACCGTAGCCTCGGTATCTCCCTGCGCACGGTGCCTATCCCGATGCGGAATGTTTATCGAAGTGCATAAATTGCCCAAACTGTAGGAGAATAATCCCGGAATGAGTTTTTTGGCCAGGCGTACGGTACACAGGCGCTTGCGGTTAAAATCGATTCCTGCTTCAACAAATTCGGCACGTACCACATTGTAATCAAAGCCTACATTGTGCGCTACAAAAATACAATCTTTAGTAAGTTGATTGATTTGTTCTGCAAGCTCATCAAAATACGGAGCATCAGCGACCATCGCATCGTTAATTCCGGTTAATTTTTCGATGTACAACGGTATTTCCCGTCCCGGATTAACCAGCGATACAAAACGGTCAATCTCCTCGCCGTCCTGTAAAATAATGACGCAAATTTCGGTGATTTTGTTTCCCCTGATTCCGCCTCCTGTGGTTTCCACATCGATGATGGCAAACTTCGCCTCTTTCATAGTTGCAAAGTACCGATTTTTGCGGGTCTTTTAAAAGGAAAAAATCCGTTAATACGGATTTTTTCCAATAAATTAGTATCTGATGTTTTAAGAAAGCTTCCAACCCTCACGGTAGTTGCGTCTTACAAACTGATTGGCCTCCTCAAAATTAGTTACTCGCATGTTTTCGGCATCCCAAAGCATTTCGATATAACGACCGGGATACTCGTAACCTCCGCCCTCGCGCTCTTTACGAATATCGAAACCGCGAATCGCAAGATTGGCAATAAGCAGGGTTTCGGTAAGCGGACCGGCAACGCTAAAGGGTGAACTCACTTCCTTCTTGCCATATCCTGCAAGCGCTGCTTCTACCCATTGCTTGTAGTGTCCTTCGGCCTCACCGGGAACACGGTCGTACTTTTGAGGCACCATGGTTTCTTCAGTTTTCGAAGTAGGTAGGAGTTGCGCGTTTCTGCCATAAGTACCGCACATCATTTTACCTTTGGTTCCCACAATTAAAACGCCGTTACCACCATCGCCAAAAACCTCATTCGGTCCCAATTCTTCCGGACGTGTGGGTTGAATACCCCCATCCATCCAGTGCAGGGTAATATCACCTGAGGTTTTATCGGTTTTAGGGAAAGTCATGGTGACATGACTTGAAGGCGGGCAGCTGTCTGGGAAGTACCCGCGTTTGAATTCGTCAACATATACACTACCTACGCTACACTGTACGTTTTTAGGGTATTTGAGGTTGAGTACACGCACTGGTACTTCTACAAGATGACATCCCATATCGCCTAGGGCACCGGTACCGTAATCCCACCAGCCGCGCCAGTTAAAGGGTACCAGGCCGTCAACATATTCTTTATAGGGCGCGGTATTGAGCCACAAATCCCAGTCGAGCTCTGCAGGAATAGCACTTGAGGTCTCAGGCCAGGGGATTCCCTGTGGCCAAACGGGACGGTCTGTCCAACAATACACTTCGGTAACCTCACCGATGAGTCCGGCGTCATACCATTCGCTCATCAGGCGGGTACCATCATTAGAAGCTCCCTGATTTCCCATCTGGGTGACGACCTTGTATTTGTCTGCGGCTTCGGTAAGCGCACGGGCTTCATAAATATCGTGGGTAAGGGGTTTTTGCACGTAAACGTGTTTGCCCAGTTGCATAGCTGCCATCGCCTGCACTGCGTGGCCGTGGTCTGGAGTAGAAACAGAAACCGCATCGATTTTGTCGGCTTCTTTTTCCAACATTTCGCGATAGTCCTTATAGTATTTGGCTTTAGGGAATCGTTCTCTTGAAGTAGCTGCACGACGGTCATCTACATCGCATAAAAAGGCGATTTCTGCCAGACCCGAATCTGCAAAACTTTTGATATCGCTTTGGCCTTTACCACCTACACCTATACCGGCTACCATGAGTTTATCACTGGGTGCTGTAAAACCAACACCTCCCAGAACGTGCCTGGGAACAATGGAAATACCCAATGAGGCGATTGAAGCTTTTTTGATAAAATCCCTGCGCGGGACCGAATGTTGCTGTGTTTTCGGTTTCATAAAATTCAAAAGTTATAGATGTTGCTTGTATACAATTTTGGAATTAATGCATTGGTATTCTTAAAAATACACGTAATCGTTTAGTATTTCAGTAAAAACGAGTACCCTTTTTTGCCATTTAAAGATATTGAAACCTGTTTAGAATTACTCGCTTTTTAGAAAAATCGATCTGGTTTTGAGTGATGCAGGGGTCTGAATTTCGGAAGCAATAGTGTGTATGTACCATATTCAAACAAAAAATCCCGCCATTTTATGACGGGATTTTCTGAAAGTATGTAAAAAATATATTTTAGAACCGAAAGCCTAAAGTAAAGATAACCCGGTCACTTTCGTCGCTTAAGTAATAACCAATGTTTGCGGTTACAGCTTTAAATCCGTTGAGGAAGATTGAACCGCCATAACTGTGATGCCATTGATCGGAAGTATCATTATCTGTCCAAACCCTACCGTAGTCATAGCCCAGAGTCGCTCCCAGACGTAGAGGAACATAGCTGGTTTTTAAGTCAACGATGCCGGTACGCAGGTCAATACTCTGATAAAACATACGGTCTCCATTGAAGCGTTCATTTCGGAAACCTCTTAGACTGTTGTTACCCCCCAAAGTCGCACCGTGATAGAATTCGTAGTCGCCAAAATTCATCTGAGCTCCCAGTTTTGTGGCTAAAACTACAAATCCACTGGAATGTAAAGGGAAGTCAACGGAAAGGCTTGGTTTTATATAGGTAAATTCGTTATTAAACTCATCTTTAATAGCGGTCTTGTAACCCGCATCCAGATCAAACTGAAAACCTCTTCGTATAAACGCGATTTCACCGGTTTTGTTTTTATACTGAAAGCGCGCTTCTGCACCTCCATAAAGTTGATTTCGGAATACATCATCATCTGATGCAAATTCATCAGCAGTGACACTATTTGATCTGTTTTCGACATCAAAGTTTTCTATCAGAGGTCCTATACTAAACAGGATTCGGGCTTTAGCATACTTTAAAGCCGGCTTGATATTCCATTGCGCAATACGTACCCGGTTAAAATCCCGGCTGACATCGTCTTCATCATACGTGGTGTCGTTACCGGTGCCAAAGTAGTTAATCGCGTAATTAGGACTTGTGATGCGGGCATCTAGTCTAAAATTCCAGTTGTAGAATACGTGTGCAAACTCCCCCGAATAATCTAAGGACAAACCGCTGGTAGCCGAGTAGAAAGCTGCCGTAAGGGTTTGCTGCGTTTTAAACGGATTGTTTGCTAAACCATAGGTGGTGTAGGTATCGCGTAAACCTATTTTAAAGCCGGCATCGGGGTCAAAACCAATGCTTGGGAAAACCGTATTGGCTTTAAGTTTACGATTGGCATCATTGTAAGTATTGATGTCGTAACTGTCTACGAGCCATTTGCTGGAAGCTGGATTAGTAAAGGTATTTTTCTTGCTTTTATAGTCGTATGCTTTTACGCGTCTGGTATTTTGAAAATCGTACACATCATTGTTTTCACCACCCAAAATCTTCAGTGGAATGTAGTGATCGCCTTCCCCTTCTACAATAAAAGTATCCTCATCATCCAGACCGTATATCCAAATTTCTTTAGTGATGTCTTTGGTATAAGTACGTTCGAAATCGCGGCCGTTTTCAGTCTTTAAACTGATAATTGTCGCGCCGTCTGGTTGGCGGGTGATTCGGAATTCATCTTTATCTTCAGTACCCAAAATAATCTGATGACTCATCAAGTAGTCATAATAGCGTTTAGCAATAGATTGCAGATTGTCGCGGCGTAGTTTTAGATTCTTCTTGATGTTTGAGATGGTCTCATCCTGAGTAGTTTCGGGCAGGGTTGCAAAAGCGGTTTCAATGGTTTCATCAGTCAGGTTTTCCTGAATAAAATCAACCTGCTTTTGCCAGTCTTCCCAAGTAATTTCCTTTAAAAATGCCTGATCAAGCGGGTAGGCATAGCGGCTCATCCATTTGACGCTGTTTACATCCTCGTCGTATTTTTCCATAGAGCGAAAATCAATCATTCCCATTTTGAGAATGCTTAATATGATTCCGTCGTATTTTGGAAATGCCTGATCTCGGTCGCGGCGTATGGTTTTATATAATTTATTGCCGTCTTCCTGCTCGTATTCAGACCAGCGCCATTGGTCGTAGTGGCGGTCATAATCGCCTACCACAAAATCCATGAGGCGTACTTTGAGAAAATTGGACTCATCTACCTGATGCTTTTTTGATTCGCGAATATTCGCTAACAAATCCTTGGTACTGATGATGTCATCGGCATCGCCAAAACGTTCAAATGACTTGTTCTCATCTCCGGCGTGTGCCTCGTACATATAGAGTTTGTCTCCGTAATCTTCGTTATAAATACCCAGTTGCTTTTGTTTAGGCAGGTAATAGATTTTAGGCTCGGCATTGTAAATATCCAGGCTGTCAAAAATGGGATTCAGGGCAAAAGGTGCGTAGGGATGGGCTGTAGTATAAAAATCCTGCACTACATCTTCTGCGAGGGAGTTGCTCATAATATCCTGCACATAATGGTCTGTAATTTTAGATTGTATAAAGCGCACGGCACTTTTTCGGAGTTCGCGGGCGGTGTATTCGTGCTCCTCATCATCGATAAGGCGTAAGGAGCGCGATTGATTACCACCACCTTCTGAAATGGCGTGTACATTACCGGGCAAAGCCGAAAGGTCTAAAACCGGTGCCTCAATCTCACGACTGTAAACCGGACGGTAGTGATCTCCCCAGAAAAAACGGTAAAGACCACTTTTGCTAGTTTCTTCAGGAGTGTAGATAGATGCCTTATAAGTATCACCCATATTTGAAATGTCAGGAATAGTCACTTCGCTGAGTTTGGTTTGCTGGCGGCGAATATCTTTTTCAAAGAGTTTCTGAGGGGTTCCGTTACCGGTAGCAAAGAATTCTACTTTAGAGCTGCGGTCGTTGTAAACCGTGAGTCGTGCAAAACCATTGGTTTTAGATGCAAACTGACCGTCTTTAGTATTCTTTACGTTATCCAGTTTATCAGCTGCAGCCCCACTGATAATTTGCGGGATGCCGTCATCTTCTAGATACTGTAAATTGCGGTCGCTGGCCGATACAAAAACCACATCAGGAAAGAGAGTAGCCATAGTTTCCAGGTTTCCCGCAAGTTTTTGACGCTGCTGGCTGTAATAATCCTGCTTGCTCAATCCACCAATATTTTCAAAGAAATCCTGACGTGAGCGTGTAAGCACCGAATGGTAGATGGCGACAATTACAGTTTTATTCTGCTCGTCTTTAAGGTCATCTTTAAACTTCGCAAAAAAGTCATCGCGGGTTTTGATATCGCATTTGTTATTCAGGTAAAGGTGATCGTCCCAGTCTTCAAGAAACCATTGCGAATCTATCATAAGGAGCTCAACCTTATCCATATCCAGATCTTCAATCTCGCGCACACAGCCGTCGTTTGGCCAAAATTTCACTTTGCTATTATCCTGAATAAAGGATTCCAGATCATCAATATTTTCGTGGCCGTTTTTGTTCCACTCGTTTTTTCCGGGCATAAAAATCAGGTTACCGTTAAAATCTTTGAGTGGATTTAGCAGACTTTCTTTAATTTGTTCTTCTACTTTTTTACGGTCTTTGTCTTTAGGTGGGTAACCGTTATCGGTGATGTTTCCTAAAGCAACAAAAGTCGCTTTATCGTCATCCTGAGACATAGTTGTGATGGCGTTCAAAACTTCTAGTGACGGATTTTGCGTTTGCAAGTCTGTATTTCCGGTGAAGTAGAATACCTGTTCGATAGTGCGTTCCTGCGCCTGTGCCCCCAAAATAGAGAGGCCGAGGAGCATAATTACTGAGAAATAAAAAGGTAGGGTAGTAGTTGTAGTGATTTTCATAAAGGATTTGCTTACAAGGGCTGAAAATATGTTAAAATTACGGAGGAGCCCCAGACTTTAACCCTCATATAACACAGCTTTAAAGAAGTGTTAAGAAATAGACCTTGATCTTCGATTACAGATGTATCTCACAGATGTATCTCTTTGGTTCATTAATTAATTGCTCTGGATAATTAATTTTCTGAAATTTAAAGAATAAGCTCTGATACTTGTTTTTCACTTTTAAAGCGCGAAAGCTTAATAATAGGCTAAAAATGTGCTAATAAAGTGTGAATTGGCAATGTGAAATGTTTCCGTTAATATTGTTAATAATAATTTTGTAGAAAAATCTAATACTATGAAAGCTTCAGCCAATGGTCATTTTTCGCAAAGTTTGAATGTGCTTCTCAAACGATATAGTTTAAGTGAACACGAACTACTAAAACTGCGCACTATCGATGAGTCTAAAATTGTAAGTCTTGCCTATACCGAAACGGGTGGATTTGATATTACCGACGGAGCATTTTATGCCGAAGAGCGTGATGTAAACTACAAGCTTAAAATAGACTACCTGATCAAGGGAAGCGACCGCAAGCAAACCTTGATTTTGCTTCCGGTAGTAGCGGATGAACTCGGTTAGTTTATTCTTCCAGCGTAATTTCAAGCAGGGTTGCAACCCCGCCGGCAGCCTCGTTTGCGATAAACAACCGACCTTCAGGACTGAAGGCGATTCCTTCCGGCTGTTCAAAATGATAGCGGTTGAGGTTGTGTAAGGCTTTAACCTTACCACTTTGGGTCATAATAAGCAGCTTTAGATTTCGCCCGTCTACCAGATAGTATTCTCCGGTTTTAGGATGTATGGCAAGATCAGAAGGGTAAAAGTTGTCTTCAAGTTTCTTCTGCTTAATAGAATCAAGGGTTTTAGCCTTCATATCTATCATAAATAGGGGCTTTTCTCCCATTGTTCGGGTTTCTGGTGAGATGGCATACAAACCTTTAAAGCGGTCTTTTTTAAGTCCGCGATCTTTAGGTACGGTGACCAGAAGGTTTGTTTTTGAATTATAGGCTAGAGATTCCATATTATTCTGGGCATCAAAAGGCGTATCAAATGGCGAAACATCTATAGAGTCTAAAGTAAAATCATCAATTTCAAAGACGAGTCCGTCGCTGCGCATTACAAAAGCTTGCTTGCCATTAAGGGCGATGGCTTCATAGTCTGCATCGGTACCAAAGCGTACATCGTGTGTGATTTCTGAGGTGTTCAGGTTATAATTATAGATGATGCCTTTTTCATCCTGAATACAGGCTAAAATCGAATCGTTTACCCATGCTATGCCACTTACCTCACCAAGAATTTGAGGAAACTCCCAGCGGTTTTGTATAGTATAGGTGGCATTAGCCAGAATCTCACGTTCTTCACGTACTGATTTTTTATAAAAGAAAAAGGACAGGACGCCGGCAATGAGCATTATGCCCAAGATTATGTAGAGCGAAAGGTATTTCATCTGCTAAGGCTTTGATTTATTTGACTAGTTCAGGTTAAAAATAGAAACAAATCAGCGTGAAAAGTGTTAGCGTATTGTTATTTGGTTTATCCCGGGTATAAGTATTACGCATAGATGAGGAAAACATCTAGGAGCTTATTTGATTGAATCCTGTAGCAATCTAAATTTTCTCTTTAAGAATTTAAGGAATCCTCCTGATGAAAACCGGGGAGTTCTTCAAGGCTTTTATAATTGTTTACAAACTTACAGGGAATGTCTGTTAATCGTTTGAGATACTCAAAATTTCTGTAATCTGGTTGGTAATTTGATACGACAATTACCCATTGAAGGTGAGCTTCCATCGCTTTCCGGTAGTTAACCAAAAACATAGGATCAATAGAGTAGGTGGCACCAGAGTCATTAGTGACTAGAATCCCAATTTTTAAATTACCGTAGATTTCTTGCTTGATGAAATAACATTCTTCAAATGCTTTAGAATCAAAATGCGAGCCTTCATTGATTTTTATTTTAATGTAATTGGGTTTAAAGTCTAAATGATAATTACCGAGATTTATTGTATTCATCTTTTGGAGAGCGGGCTATTTAGTTTTTTGGAAGGGCGAAATTAATTAAAAGTGATTCTAAATAGTAGTATTTGTACTACATATTAGACTTCTTTAACAACTTTTAACAAGAGATATTGTTCTTCACTTTTATTTAGGTTTTTGCTCAAAGCCCTTTTTTGATTTAGTTTCTACTAGGTGTGTTTCATAATTTATAGATTATTTAATTTCATAATCCTAATAGCCAGCTTATATTGCCGGTAACAACCAAAACGTACACCATGGCCTCAGGTTTTTTTGCATTATTAGATGATATCGCTGCATTGATGGATGATGTAGCCGTAATGAGTAAAGTGGCTGGAAAAAAAACCGCCGGTATTTTAGGAGATGATCTTGCAGTAAACGCCGAGAAAGCTTCGGGATTTATGTCAGACCGTGAACTACCGGTGCTGTGGTCTATAACTAAAGGCTCACTACTTAATAAGATAATCATTCTGCCTGTAGCCTTTTTGTTGAGTGCCTTTTTGCCCACGGCGATAACGGTGATTCTAATTCTGGGCGGACTCTATCTGGCCTATGAGGGTGCCGAAAAAATCTACGAATATCTGGTGCCTCACGAAAAGCATAACGCTGTCGAAAAGCTTGATGAGATGAGCGAAGAACAGTTGCTGGCGCGTGAAAAAGAAAAAGTAAAATCAGCCATACTTACTGATTTTATCCTTTCGGTTGAGATTATTATCATCGCCCTGGGTACCGTTTCACAGGAGCCTATTGCCACGCAGATTGGGGTGGTAACCATAATCGCACTGGTTGCAACCGTTGGAGTTTATGGTATTGTTGCACTTATCGTACGTATGGATGAGTTTGGTGCTAAACTCATCAACCTGAACGAGCGGGATAACAGCTTTTCAGATAAAGTAGGTATGTTCCTGGTCAATGCGCTCCCCTGGGTGATTAAAGGTCTTGGGGTAATAGGTACTATCGCTTTGATGCTGGTTTCCGGGGGTATATTTGTACACAATCTGGAGTTCTTCCACCATTGGGAAGAGAGCCTGGGCTTGCCGGCCATCGTTTTTGAGTTTCTTGCCGGTCTGGTTATCGGTTTTATCGTGCTACTTGTCATAAATGGCGGGAAAAAAGCCTGGAAATCTGTAAGAGCCTAAGTTGGCTCATAGGTTGCCACAAGGGCTATTCATTGTTAATTCAAAGTTTCTTTAAGGTTATTAAGACGTTAAGTAAAAGGATAATTTTACTTTTGCAGGTCAAATCAGATTTGCGAAGTGCATGCATTTTAAACGTTCAATACTTTTTTTCATAATTTTTGTAATAGTCTTAGGCGCTTCGAGTTATGCTCAGGAGACCCATAGCGATTCAATCCCCCGTTGGGGAATAGCATACGGACCAAAAGGCATACTCTTTACTGCTCCCGATGATGCTTTCAGTTTGCATATACAGAGTCGGTTGCAGTTTCGCTTTGCAACACCGGGAGATAATGATCCTGTGAGTTTTAACGATTTTAATGATAGTGAAAACACAGTTTTAAAAATTAATCGGGCCCGTCTTAAAGTAGGAGGTCACGCATATAAGCCGTGGTTGAAGTATTACTGGGAATACGAATTGGGGCAGGGAAATCTGCTCGATTTTAGAATTATGATTGAGCGCTTTAAATGGCTTAATGTCAAGGTGGGCCAGTGGAAGGTTGAATTCACCCGCGAACGCCGCATAAGCAGTGGCACACAACAGCTGGTAGACCGCTCTATTTTAAACCGAAATTTTACAATAGACCGTCAACAGGGTATTGAACTCTACGGAAGGTTAGAAGGTCGCGGTTTGGCAGACTTTAGCTATTGGGCCGCCGTACTGACCGGATCGGGTAGGGGAGCGACTGAAAATGATGATAAAAACCTGATGTATTTTGGTCGTCTTCAATGGAATATCCTAGGAGATGCTTTAGGCTTTGGCGGTAGCAGCGACCTGGAGATTCACCAAAAACCCGAAGCTCAACTGGCATTTTCTGCCGTAACCAACCGCAGTCCGTTTACCCGATTTTCTTCCTCGGGAGGAGGTTCTTTAAATGGATTTGAAGAACAACAACCCGGACAGTATCGCATCAACCAGCGTAATTTTGAAACCGCTTTTAAATACAAAGGGTTTAGCTGGCAATCAGAACTGCACTATAAAGAAATTATTGATAAGCTAAATGCAGATGCAACCACGCAGTTACGGGGTTTTTATGCACAAGCCGGTTACTTTGGGCATCAGGCCTTGCATAGGTGGCCCAGACAGTTGGAGCTTGCAGCACGTTATGCCGAGTATAGTCCTAATATAGATCAGGAGGTTAATCTTGACGAAATTTCTGTAGCACTCAACTGGTTTTTTAAGGGGCACCGTAATAAACTTACCGCTGAGATTTCAAACTTTGACTACGAAAGTGAATTGCAAAAGATAAAGGAAGACTGGCGATTTAGAGTGCAGTGGGAAATTTCATTTTAATCAGAATATCCCTTTTTGCCAAATTCTAAACCAACAGGTGTTGGAGAATTGAGAGCAGATATAGCGTTTAAACTGGCAGCGCGCTATTTATTACAATTCTTTTAGCTTAATATCTTTAAATATTACACCCTGACCTTCTGCCTGAAGCCCGATATACCCGTTTTTTAAGGCGGTGCCATCTATTTTTAAGGCTGGGTCAAAACCGTTTGCCACTTCGCCACCTATCTGCGTTTGACTGTACCGAAGCACTTCTTTGCCATTTACTTTATGAATGATCAACGAATCGCTGTGCACAATCAAATCGGCTTCAACCCAGGTATCCCAGCCATAAGTGTCTGAAGTTGAATTGATACAGTGATCATTCGATTTTTCACCATTATAATACACATCGGTTCCCGGCGAACACATATTCCCGGTGGGTCTGGGTTTACCAGCTTCGGCTTCGGCAAGCATTTGATATTCCACCGAGATGGGCCAATCCTGTTCCTTTAAAATCGTTTCAGGTGCCTGGCTGTGAAACATTACCCCGCTGTTGCGAAAGGTGTAGGAGGGCGCATCTTCCATCCACTGGTCGGTAAAACGGTATTTAAATTTTAGGTGAAACGATTCAAACGGCTTATCGTAAAACAAATGCCCATAACGTTGATCAAAGGTGTCGTAATCGGAATAGTCAACCACAATGGCACTGTCTTTAACCCGGAAGGTATTGGCATAATTTTCACCGGTCTCGTGATGGTAGAATTTGGGCGTCCAGCCCTCGAGATCGGTACCGTTAAAGAGTGAAATCCATTCGGTTTCCTGAGGCTGCTCTTTGCAGGAATAAATTGTCAGAAGCAGCAGACCTGCATAAAAGATTCGTTTCATAGTTTTCCGTTGATGGCTTAAAAGTATTTAATTTTTAGATAAGCGGTAACGGCTTCGAAGAATAGGGCAGAACCTTTAATGTAAAAAAAAATCTTGATGAATCGCAACCGATCAACTGATTTCAGCGATCACTGGTTTTAGAACTGGACTATTTGGATGAAAATTGATCATTTGGCCGATTAATTTTATTGAATGTAATAGCTACTGTTTTCTTGCCCCATTCTTTAGCGGCTTCTTCATCGAGGCCCATATAAATATCAATCTTCTTCTCCCAGCGTCGGTTCATTTTATCCTTAACGATGTAGGTGCCTTCCAGCCCGTCAATTTCAACTTCTTCATTATGATCTAATCCCAAATTTATGAGATCCCGAGATACCGCAATGGCTTTTTCCCCGGGCTCTAACTGATCTCCCCAAGCTGCCAGACCGGGATTTCCTTTTTTGGTTTGATATTCAACAGCGTTGTAGGCAGTAGCCGTCACGGTTATTGTCACTTTGTTTTCGGGCTCAGTACAGCTTATGAGGGTGATTAGTGCAACAAGGAGTAGATGTATTTTAAATTTGGTAATTCGTGTTTTCGTTTTCATATACCTATAAAATACAAAAAAAAATATGTAAAACATTGATTTTTAGCAACTAAGGGTTTTCTTGACTAAACAAGTGAGTACTGCTGGTTTAGCATGTCCGGACTTCCAAGGACATTAACATCGTGCTAAATGAAACCTTAGGTGCCTTTCATGTATCCTAATCAAAAGTATGTGTAACCCCATCCAGGGGTCAACAAGCCCGTAACTTTCTAAATTACACCTGTAAATTCAAGGGTTTTTGAGCTTTTTGGGTAAGCCAATATTTTTTTACCTGATTTACGAAATCGATTTCTTAAAACCAACTAGAACCAGAATCAGGACATGTTTAAACCCTGAATCAACTAAACTAACCGTGAAAAATGATGGCATGAAAAAAAATTACATCTATTACTTAAGCCTGCTTTGTTTTTTGATACTGTCTAAGCTCAACGGGCAGGAACTCAATGCCACGGTACAGCTCGATGCAGATGTCCGCTTTCAGACCGTGACCGGGTACGGCGGTTTTGTGTGTAGTCCGCAGTTTGCCTACAATCACATGACCCCGGCACAGATTCGTCAGCTTTGGGGGGCAGATAGCGAACTGGGGTATAACATCATGCGACTGTACATTCCGATAGGCCGGTCAAATTGGCCACAGTCCCTGGCTACTGCTCAACTAGCGCAGTCGCTGGGCCTTATCATTTTTGCCAGTCCCTGGTCTATGCCTGCAGACTGGAAAACCAATGGCGATATCGCAGGTATTGTTACCGATGCCAACGGCAATGAGATTGAAGGCTTTCTTAAAGAGGAAAACTATGGGGATTATGCTGATTATCTTAATGATTATGTGCTTTATCTGCGCGATAACGGGGTAGATCTGGATGGGATTTCCCTGCAGAATGAACCCGATTATAAGGTGACCTATGCCGGTTGCTCCTGGACGCCACAGCAAATGGCCAACTTTATAAAAGATTATGGCGATCGTATCGACTGTAAAATAATAGCCCCGGAGACTGTGGGGATTTCTACACGCTACGCCCAGGCCCTTGCGGCTGATGGGGTAAAAGAACAATTCGACATTTTTGCCGGACATCAATATGGTGCAATAGAAACTGAAGGAATAGCATTGCAACGCAGTCAGGCTAAAGAAGCCTGGATGACCGAATTCTTGATCAACTGGAATGCCGGGAGCCAGACTCCGCGGGATTACAGCTGGGAACAGGACGCATTCAATTTTGCCCGAAGCATCAACACTGCGATGTTATCAAACGTGAGTGCCTGGGTGCACTACGCTTCCAAGCGCTATTATGGTATGATGGGTGACGGTGAGCGCGGCACTCAGGAAGGGGTGATTACCAAGCGGGGCTATATTTTATCGCATTTCGCAAAATACACTACTGGAAAAAGCCGTATTGCGGCCACCTGGCTTGATGACAGCGAGGAGCTTGAAGGCTCTGCTTTTATTTCTGAAGATGGAAATACCCTGACCCTGCATCTCATCAATGCTTCGGCTAATACCTATAATCTAACCACAGACCTTCCGTTTTATACTGAAAGCGGCACTCGCATTGTTACAACTAATGCTGAAAGTATGGCTACGACTGAGGTTTCTTTGTCTTCAGAAAGCTTTCGCCCACAGGTAAACATAGAGCCCAGCAGTTTTACCACTTTTGTTTTTGAAAAGAGCAGCGAGCGTCCCGAATCGCAAATGACTGGAAGCCCTGTGTATTATAACCCTATTGAAAACCAAAACCCCACACAAGCTGCTTTTGGAAACGGCTATGAGCTAAGTAATCGTCAAATGACCTTTAGTGTAAATAACCGACTTATCAGTTCAAACACTGCTTTAACTAATGGGTATCTGGCGCTGGATGACCGTTATACTAAGCTGGTTTTTCAGGTGAAGCATGTGGTATCTGCCAACCAATACAACTCAGACAATACTACGCTGCACTATGTGAATGCCGAAGGGCAATTGAGTTCATACAATTACGGCCGAATAGATATGCCTGCAACCGGTAACTTCGAATGGGAATTTGATCTTTCGCGAGAGGTGCTCAGCGATGGAATAACCGGGATCGTTGGGATTAGCAACACCAATTACAGTTCGGTGCTGACCATCGATTTTGGAGCGGTTTATTTTTTACTGGGAAACGAAAAAGCCTATGCTTTTGAAGGCATTTACAGCAAGGAAGACAGCGATTTGCTCGAGGCGCTTTCCAATGCAGATTATACCGTTATTAATTTTTCAAAAACCACAGAGGTACCCGAAAATCCCAACTGGAAAGCTCAGGCGGAAAATCCTAATCTGTTGTTTTATACCGCCGAAAACAGTGGTATTAAGGAGACCAATGTTGTTGCCGGAACTCAGGCTGCGCAGTTGGAGCTTGAAGGAAAAGGGAACTTTCAGGTGCCCGAAAGCTTTACGGCTGCACAGGCCAGCTATACCCGGGATTTTACTGGTTACGAACTGCTTATTTTACCTTTTGAAGCTTCTATTCCTGAAGGAGCAGACTGCTATACCATCGAACCTGCAGCAGATGAAATCGCGTGTAAACTCATCACCGAAGCGGTCATTCCGTCCAATACTCCGGTGCTGGTACTGGGAACTGGAAGGTTCACCTTTACCGGAAGCGGAGCCGCAAGTACGCCCAAATTAAATACAACCAATAACATAAATGGGGTTTATATCAAAAATCAGGCTGCTGCAGGCGCTTACACCCTCGTGGTTGAAAACGAAGACCCGGTTTTTAAACAGGTAGCGGCCGGCACGGCTCAACCCGTAAATCCATTTACGGCCTATCTTTCTGAATCTGCCGGTTATACAGCGGCACGTATTGCGGTGCGTTTTGATAAGCTAAGTCTCGCAGCGGTCGATTCATCTGCGGGCTTTTTTAAAGTATATCCCAATCCCGCTACCGATGTGCTTCGGCTGCAGTTGGATGAGACCACCGCATCACAGGCGATCATCTATGATCTTCAGGGACGTAATGTTCTGGGGCCTCTTGATGTTTCACAAACCCGTTCGATTCCAGTTTCATCCTTGAATCCGGGAGTGTATTTAATTCGTGTTTCCAATGGTGAGCAGAGTAGTACGCTTCGGTTTATAAAGGGATAACACGATCTTTAATGGGAGGGTAAAGTACCCTATTACAATACTCTCCCTATTTTAAAGGCTTTTAAATTACCTGTAAAACCACTCGTCTACACTTAACGACCACTCGTCTACACTTTGGGCAGGCTTCATCTAGGTTTGACTTTTTACAGCGATTTCTGATGCAATTTTGTAGCTTCCCTAACTTGAAACTTGTGATCACACGTAAAATGAATATCTTACTTATCGAAGATGACGCTATAGAAGTCATGAAACTGGAACGCGCTATTAGCAAACTGGGCGTCGAGCATCAGTTGATTAAAGCCCGTGACGGCGAGGAAGCGCTGTCGCTCTTGCAATCCGGAGGTGCTTTGCCAGATGTCGTTTTTCTGGATTTAAATATGCCCAAAATCAACGGGATTGATTTTTTAAAAATTCTAAAGGCTGACGAGCGTCTGCAATTTTTACCTACAATGATATTAACGACATCGGCAAACCGAAAAGATATGTTGGAGTGCTATAAGATTGGGGTAGCCGGCTATCTTATTAAGCCTCTTAAATACGACGATTACGTTAATAAAATTAAAATTGCTCTGGATTACTGGAGTATTAACGAACTTATAGATTCGTAATGAAAGGAATTGTTTTTACAGAATTTTTGGAGCTGGTAGAAGAACGCTATGGTCTTGAGATGGTAGACCATCTCATCACCGAGGCAGATTTACCTTCCGGCGGAGTGTACACTTCTGTGGGGACGTATCAATTTTCGGAAATGTTGAGTCTGCTTGTAGAACTCAGCGAACAAACCGGAACACCCATTGATTCCCTGCTCGAAGTTTACGGTGAGCATTTCTTTGGTGTGGTTTTAAAAAGTTATCCTGGTTTTATAGCTCAGTATACAGATCCATTAGATTTGCTGGCTTCTATAGAAAGCCACATACACGTTGAGGTACGCAAAATATATCCGGATGCCGAATTACCTGTTTTTCGCGTCCTGGAAAAAGACACCGATAAGCTTACTTTAGTGTACCGCTCCAGCAGGGCGATGTACGCTTTTGGTAAGGGACTCAAGCAGCGTACCCTGGCGCATTTTGGTCAGCAGGCAGAAATTCTGGTAGAAAAGATCAAAGAAGATGGTACCGAAGTGAAATTTAGTATCCGCATTCATGAGTAATAAACAACTGGAGCTATATGAAAGGGCTCTGGCCCGTGAACGTGCTGCCCGCAAAGAAGCTGAACGCATTCTGGAGGAAAAGTCGCGTGAGCTGTATTACAAATCAGAAGAGCTTAAAAAAACCAACCAGAAACTCGAAAGTCTCGTACACACGGCACATTCTGAGTTGCAGGGCGTCTTTGGCAATATTGCCGATGCTTATGTGATGATGAATCTGGAAGGGGTTCCTATTAAAATGAATTCGGTTGCCGAGGAGCTTTTAGGTTATACCGTTGAGGATCACATCAACTTATATAAACTGGTTGTTGAGGAGGATCAACATTTGGTAAGTAAAAGTTTTGAAAAACTTGTTACAACTGGCGCAATTACAAATTTTGAAATCAATATTCGCCGTTCAAATGATGAGATTCGTTGTGTGCAAATCAATGCCAGCGTGATTTATGATCCTGCAAATAAACCTTTGGCTGCGCAGGGAATTGTACGCGATATTACCCTTCAAAAACAAAGTGAACAGGAGTTGATTGATTCTCAAAATCGTCTTTCTACCCTTATTCTCAATCTGGAAAGCGGCGTGCTCTTGGAAGATGAAAACCGAAATATCGTGATCACGAATAAGCGTTTCTGTGATTTCTTCAGTATTCCGGTTCCCCCAGAACTCTTACAGGGTCAGAACTGTGAACAGGCTGCTGAGCAAAGCAAAGATTTGTTTGAAAACCCGGAAGATTTTGTAAGCCGAATTAATGAATTGCTGGTCAATAAAGAGCAGGTGCTTGCAGACGAATTATCGATGCGCGATGGCCGCGTGCTAGAGCGTGATTTTATACCCATTTATGAAGATGGGTACTATAAGGGGCATTTGTGGACGTATCGTGATGTTACTTTACGCCGAAAATACCGGGAGAGTATTGAAGCCGAGCGTCAAAAATACAGCAACATCATCGCCAATATGAACCTGGGCCTTATTGAGGTAAACAATGATGATGAAATCCTAATGATTAACCAAAGCCTTGAAGAAATGTCGGGCTATACCGAAGCTGAACTTTTAGGTGAAAAAGGAATGGACATTTTACTCTATCCCGGGGATCGCGATAAACTTAATGCCGAGAATGAAAGCCGGCAGCATGGGGCTTCCAATTCCTATGAGATTCGTGCGCGTAGAAAAAACGGTGAATTAAGGCACTGGCTTATCAGTGGTGCACCTAACTACAACATCAACGGGAAGGTGGTAGGCTCCATAGGTATTCATCTGGATATTACTGATCTTAAAAACCTGGAACTTCAAAAAGAAAACCTGCTTCGCAAACTGGAGAAGAGTAACGACGAATTGCAGGAATACGCTCATGTGGTTTCTCATGACTTGAAATCACCCCTGCGCAGTTTGAGCGCTTTGGTAGATTGGATCAGGGAAGACAACAGAGATTGCTTTGATGAGCAAACCTTCGCCAATTTTGGTTTGATTGACCAAACTCTTGAGAAGATGGAGCAGCTTATTTCAGATGTGCTCAACTACTCGAGCATGGGCATAGAAAATAGCAAACGCGAGCAGGTGCCGGTTAAGCAGGTGCTTGATGATATAAGAACACTGATCCACATCCCAGAGCATATAAAACTCACGTATCCCGAAAATCTTCCTGTACTATTGGCAGACCGGGTGAAGCTGCAGCAACTTTTTCAAAACCTCATCGGCAATGCAATTGCATATTGCGATAAAAATCCGGGTTGGGTGCAAATAAGTTGGGAGGAGCAGCAAAATGTCTATCTGTTTAAAGTGAGTGATAATGGAGTGGGCATTGCACCTGAGTATCACGACAAAATCTTTAAAATCTTTCAGTCTTTGCAAAAGCGGAAAGAGTCAACCGGCGTGGGATTATCGATAGTCAAAAAAATTGTGGAATTGTATAACGGTAAGATTTGGCTGGAAAGTACACCGGGCGAAGGAACCACTTTTTACTTTACCTTAGTCAAATAGCTTATGAAAACCCTACAACTACAACGAAAGCGTGATGAGGCCTGGCACTATGTTGGGCCTAGGTCAGATTTAAAAGAACCTCTGGTTTTAATATTTGGCAACCGTTTTTTGCTGGAAGAGGCTGCTACTTTTGAAGAAATACGTAAGCTTTTCCCGGATGGGCATCTGGTTTTTGGTTCGTCTAGCGGTGATTTGATTGCCGATTCGGTAAACGATGAGCATCTGAGTGTCACTGCTATCGAGTTTGAACGGGCCCTATTTGAAGTAAAAACCATCAATATAAGTACGGTAGCCTACAACAGCGAACTTGCCGGCCGCGAGGTAGTAAGCAAACTCAATCCCAACGGGCTCAAACACATTTTTGTGGTTTCAGAAGGCAGTTCGGTTAACGGTTCAGCATTGACTAAAGGGATGCAGGCTGCTGCTCCCAAGGTGTTAATCACCGGCGGTTTGTGTGGTGATGATGCGCGTTTTGAACGCACGCTTGCCGGTTATAATAAACCACCGGATGACGGGGAAATTGTGGTAATTGGTTTTTACGGTGAAAGCTTTGAAGCTAGTTTCTCGCTTTACGGCGGATGGATTCCTTTTGGTCCGCAACGCGTGGTTACCCGTTCTGAAGGCAATGTACTGTATGAAATAGACGGTAAACCAGCCCTTGATTTGTATCGAATGTATTTGGGCGAAAAGGCTAAAGAACTGCCGGGATCTGCGCTGATTTATCCGTTAAATGTTACCAGTACCGAAAACAATCAGGCTTTTGTACGCACCATTCTTCAGATTGACGAAAAGCAAAATGCGATGATTCTTGCCGGCGATGTACCCGAGCAGGCATTGGTACAGCTAATGATGACCAATATTGACAGCTTGGCGGTAGCATCAGAAACGGCAGCCTTACGGGCACTCGAGGGACGCACGACAAAACCCCAGTTGGCTTTGCTTATTAGCTGCATAGGGCGTAAACTGGTGCTCAATCAGCGGGTGGAGGAAGAGGTCGAGGAAGTCAGAGAAATACTGGGCGAGGAAGTAATTATCAGCGGGATGTATTCCTACGGAGAAATCGCTCCGTTTTACGGCGAACGCAGTTGCAAACTACATAATCAAACGATGACCATTACTTTAATAAGTGAATGATATGAACGAGCTGCTGAAACGTCAATTGCGAAAATACCTTCCTGAAGATCTTAAGGAGCGGGAGGATCTGCAGGCTTTTTTGCAGGCTGTTAGCGCTTCGTATGACAACCTCGAGGATCAGTTTAAGATGACCCAGCGGGCGATGAAGCTCAGTTCAGACGAACTCTACGAAGTCAACGTTTCTTTACGACAGGAAGCCGAAAAGCAGCGGGCACTCCTAAGTCGGTTTGAAGAGGTCGTAAACCGCGTGGCTCCCCCGACCGGCGCTCCCTTGCAGGATGGGAAAAACCTCTCTGATTACATCAGCCAACAGGCCGAAGAGCTTATAGCCCTTACCCAAAGACAGGAAGGTCTGCTGCAGGAACTCGAGCAGCAAAATCAGGAGCTGAGCGATTATGCTCATATTGTATCTCACGATCTCAAATCGCCCTTACGCAATATAGACGCGCTGGTTTCCTGGCTCCGGGAAGATTATGCAGATGTGTTGGATGAAAACGGACTGCAGCAAATGGACCTGATTAAAACACATCTGGGAAAAATGGATGCACTCATCGGCGGAATCCTGCATTACTCGACTATAGGCAGGGATAGTGGTACCGAAAGTAAGATCGATTTGAATGTGCTGCTTCCGGATATTCTGGATGGGATTCAAATTCCCGAAGGTATAGATGTGCAGGTGCACCGGTTACCGGTAATCACGGCCGATCGATTTAAGATTCAGCAGGTGTTTCAAAACCTGATTTGTAATGCGGTAACCAGTATTGAGCAACCCTCCGGAAAGATCAAAGTAGTAAGTCGGGAACTTGATAAAGGCCATCAATTTGAAATAAGCGATACCGGAAAGGGTATTGATTCCAATTACTTCGATAAAATCTTTAAAGTCTTTCAGAAACTGGAGCATGATTCTGCCACGACCGGGATAGGACTATCTATTGTCAAAAAGATTGTAAACTTTTATGGTGGAAGTATTTGGCTGGACAGTGAGCCGGGCAAAGGCACCACTTTTTATTTCACACTACCACAAACCGAAAAATAACTATGAAAAGCCCTAACCTTTCCTATATTGATAATTTGGCTGCAGACGATGAACGTTTCCGCAGTGAGTTTATCGCCATCCTGAAAACCGAACTTCCTTTGGAGGTGGAGCTTTACCGCCGATATATAGAGCAGGAGGAGTGGAAATCTGCCGCAGAGAGTGTGCATAAAATGAAGCATAAACTGGGAATTGCCAGTATGGACGAGGCATACGAAATCGCCATTCGTTACGAAGAAGAACTTAAGACCGGTTCCAAAAACTCACAAATCGCCTTTGAACGGGAGCTTAAACGACTTTCTGATTTTGTAAGTGACTTATAATTTGTAATTTGCTGTAGTACCTCAAATTTCAGATTGTGAACTGTATTATTGTAGATGATGAAGCCGCTTCGCGAATGATCGTATCACACCTGTGCAGTCAGGTTGATGATGTTACGGTAATTGATGAATTTCCCAACGCCCTTCAGGCGATTAAATTTTTGAACAAGAATGAAGTCGATTTTATCTTTCTCGACATTCATATGCCCGATTTTACCGGCTTTGACTTTTTAGATACGCTGGCTAATCCGCCTAAAGTGATACTTACCACCTCAGACCGTAATTTTGCCATTGAAGCTTTCGAATACGATTGTATCGTTGATTATCTGGTAAAACCCATTACCTTGCCACGGTTTATCAAAGCATTACAACGGCTTGAAAGTGCACCGGCTGCTGCTGCACCCGTGACACCTAAAGAAACCCCAGCAAATCCGGAAGCTTCCACAGAAAAGGAAATGTATGTAAATATTGACCGCCGTCTAATTAAAATCGAATTTGATAAAATCTTTTTGATTGAAGCTAAAGGCGATTACATTCTGATTAAGACCGAGCAAAAGAACTACACGGTGCATTCAACACTTAAGAAAATAGAAGAGAAATTACCGGATCATTTATTTGTAAAAGTGCATCGCTCGTATATCATCAACATCAAGAAGATTATTGATATTGAAGATAACAGTGTGCTCATCGCCCGTGACGTGATCCCCATCAGCCGGTCTAATCGGCCTGAATTGATGAAGCGTCTCAATCTACTTTAAAAAATCTAAAGTTTAAACACCGGCTTTGCTAAGAACTGCCATCTCAGTTTTAAACCTATTTCGGTGAACTCAAAACCTGCTGCTGTTGCTGAGGCCACGTTGCTGTACTTCGCGTAAAACCCTGCATCCAGACGATCAGATAGGGTGTGGTTGATGCTGGCTTCGAGTCTGAATAGCGTAGAAGCTTTGTCTTTTTCAACAAACTGATATCCACCTGCTGCATTGGCCGCATACTGCCAGTTTTTAATACTTCCATTTAAATCTGCAAAAAGCTCCACCGCCTGATAGCTCGACGGACTAAAATACAGCGTAGGCACCTGGTCTTTAAAACCGACATATTGATAGTTGATTCCCCCTTTTAAGGCTGGCGCCTTGGTAAAGGTGTAATAGATTGAGGTAAACAACAGCTTACGCTGGTTGCCATCAGTTTGTGGGGTAAACATAAGCCCGGTGTACCAGCCGAGATTTATATTCGTTCCCATATTGTAATTGAGCTTGTAGTTATTCATAAAGATCTTTTGATCAATCAGGGTGGCGTTAAAGTTTTGCAGTTCCCGACTGTAACCCAATTCTAAATATTGAAGGGGCAGGGGACGGGCTTTCAATACCACCGATCCGTTCACGTCGGTATAGCTGTTGACATCGGCTTCAGCCTTAAGGACTCCCAGGTTAGCTTCAATCCAGGTGTTGTTATAAATGCGGTATTGAACGCCAAAATTAAAACTGCTGTTCGATGCCTGTGCATTTACATCGGCATTAGCCGTTTTGCGGTAGTCGTAATTGATTTGCGTACGAAAGCGGTAGGACACCGGGAACAGAACGCTTAATCCTGTAGCATAAGCGCGGTTACCTCCATTATCCCGGGTGTAGGCCGCACGTGGCATAACCTGAGGAGCAAGACTGCCGGAAAGGGTTTGCATTAAGCCCAGCGCATCTTTTTGACCTTCATAATATTCGGTAGTTTTTTGGGCGAAAGCATGGGCTTTGTCAAGGTTACCCTGAGCCCGGTAGGCGTTTGCGATACCCAGGTTTCCGTCAAAGGAGGTGGAATCCTGCTCTAAAATGGACTGATAATGCGCAATACTGGTTTTAAAGGTTCCGGTATACATCCCCAGACTTGCTTTTAAAGCTAGAATACGCGGGGCATTGCCATAAACCTGATCCAGGCTGTCTAAGGTTTTACGTGCGGTTTTGAACTTTTGATTCCAGATCAGCGCCTGTACATAACGCTCACTGGCCTGTATGCTTTGTAGGGAGTCTTTCGGGCTGAAGGCTTTTGCTTGTTGTGCCAGCTCCAATGCTTTTTGTTCTGCTCCGTCCAGATGTGCAACCAGGGATTGCCCGGTTAAAACCGCAACCGAATCAGACATACGACCATAAGTTGTAAAGGCTGCATCGTAGTTTTTCTGGGCAATGTGGGTATTAGCCAAAACCTGTAAGCTGAGTGCATCTGCTTCAAAATCCTTAAGGTTTTCGTCAAGCAAAGCGAGGGCATTAGTAAAGTCGGCTTCACTGCTTAACTGGTTGGCTCTGCCCAGACGTATGTATTTACGGGAAACCAGCGCGTTGGGATTACCCGGCTGAATGCTCAGCGCCTGATTAACACGTTGCAGTGCCTTGTCATATTCTTTAAGATTGGATAAGGTATTGGCATAACCCAAAACCGCCGAAAAGCTGGTGCTGTCTGTCTTTACCAGATCTTCGTAAACCGTTTTGGCTTCGTTGAAGTTTTCGCCCCATAACAACGATTCGGCATAGTTGAGGGCGATTTCAAAATCCCCGGGGTATTCGGTTTGCAATTGGGTAAACAGGGCAGTGGCTTCAGCCGTCGCCCCGCTTAATCCTAAAGCTCTTCCGTAGCACAGGCGGGCAGTCTTGTTGGTGGGATATTCTTCCAGGATGTCTTTAAAAAAGAGTTTGGCCTTCACGTATTTGCCTTCTTCCAGCAAATTAAATCCGGAAGTCATTTCCTGAGCATAAGCCCAATTGGCGAAACATATACTAATAAAAAGAACCAGTTTTTTCATCGTCGTTATTTTATGGATGCAAGTTAGAAGCAGTTCGTACAGATTCAATCTGTAGTTCATTGCAACTCGTCGATACTTTTTGGTATTTGAAGGAAGTAGGAGGCAGTTGAACGTGAGAAATGAGAAGTGAGAGGTGAGAAGTGAGAAGTGAGATGTAAGATGTAACTACGGGAATGAATAAAGAACAAAGAGAAGAGAATAGAGAACATATAATAACGAACACCGGTCACCGAACAACAAGCCCTGCACCCGAAACACTCCCGACTAAATCGATTAACTGCATTTCAAAGCCGATTAAATACCATTCGTCTACAGCAGACTCCCGCTAAACGAAATTTGCAGGTATGCCTTTCAATCCCGCAACATCTTTGTACCAACAAAAACCCAAAGACTATGCGACTTATTTCTATGAGCTCTGAACCTAAATTAAAAGTGGTGCATAATGTTTACCGCCCCGTCACGCAAAACTTCTTACGTGTGGTACACCGCAAAGCGGAGACCCGTGTCATTTCATTAGTAACCTGCTAACACCTATTCTTATGCTTACGCTAACAAAACGCCTGCCTAAACTCCTCACCCCCGAGCAAATCTTTATGGCCAGTGCCTTTGTGGTCAATGGAGGTAACTATGCTTACAACCTGATTCTGGGCCGGGTACTGGGTCCGGCTGCATTTGCCGATGCTGCCATACTCATTACCATGTTACTGGTTTTGTCCTTTGTCGCGATGACCTTTCAGTTGGCAGTAGCCAAATTTACTGCCGGGTTTGAACCCGCCGCACGACAGATTTTTATTGCCAGTGCCCTGCGTTATGCGACAGCCGCGGGAATAGGTCTGGGGGTGTTGTGTGTGTTGAGCGCTTCGGCTTTACAACAACTTTTTAATACTGCTTCGCCAACTATGTTTGTGATTTTTGGCCTGGCCATACCCTTATACTTTGTGATGAGTGTTAACCGGGGCAACCTGCAGGGTAATCAGCTTTTTGTCAAACTTTCGGTTACCTACCAACTGGAAATGCTGGTGCGTCTTGTTTTGACCTTCAGCTTGTTATTGTTCTTTAAAGTCGAGGCGTCCTATGCGGTTTCCATAGCTATAGGCATCTCATTTATTGCGGGTATGTTTCCGTATAAAAAGAATACAGGCACTTCTGTATCCCAAACGGAAATCCCTCCGGAACAGTATCGACAAATCCTGAAGTTTTTTGCGCTTACCGCTACCTATGAACTCACTCAGATCATCTGCAATAACAGCGACATCCTTCTGGTTAAGCATTATTTTGAAGCTTATGATGCCGGGTTGTACGCTTCGCTAGCACTCATTGGTCGTGTGGTGTATTTTGTGACCTGGATGTTTGTGATGATCCTTTTGCCCAAAGTGGTGCAATTGCGTAAGGAAGGTCAGAATCCGTTACCGGTATTAAAGAACTATCTGGGATACATTGGTTTGTTGTCCTTGTCTATTACTGCCTTTACCTTTTTGTTTCCCGGGTTTTCAGTACGCCTGTTGTTTGGCAGTGCCTATCTCGCCGTATCGCCTTTGCTGGGTTGGTATGCGCTGGCGACCTCGCTTTTTGCGCTGTCTAACGTTTTTGCTTATTACTTTTTATCGCTTGATCATTACAAGCCGGTTGCCCTGGCGGGTATTTTTGGAGTGGTGCAGGTGCTGCTTATCGTATTCTTTCACGGAAGTTTGCTTGAAGTGGTCATCGCTCAGGTGATTGCAATGGGACTCTTACTGGGCGCGCAACTCACTTATTTTGTGTTGCATACCTTAAAACTGAAAAAAACCTCGTCGTAAGATAACTACCATTCGTCGACACCAAAGTTCAAACCAGCGTGCTTCGGCAAAAACTCTTGTTTTTCTAAACCATTTTTGTCCTGTATAAAAAAGTACTCCAAATCTTAAAACCTTTGATTATGAAATTAGCAATCGTAACCGCCTATCCTCCCAGCAAAGTAACCCTTAATGAATATGCTTACCATTTAGTAAAACATTTCCGCCAGCTTGAAGAAGTAAGCGAAATCGTCCTGTTAACCGATGTGGAAGCTGACGAGGCCGACATTCGTTTTGAAGAGGAAGGCTGCAGCGTAAAAGTCATCAACTGCTGGAAGTTTAACAGCTACCGCAACGTATTGACCATCACTAAAACCCTCAAAGCTCTGAAACCCGATGCCGTACTGTATAACCTTCAGTTTATGAAGTTTGGGGATCAAAAGATTCCGGCAGCATTGGGCTTATTCGCTCCGTTTTTTAGCAAACTGATGGGGATGAAAACCATTGTTTTACTGCACAACATTATGGAAGCTGTAGACCTGAACCAGGCCGGATTTACCTCCAATAAACTGAAGATCAAAATCTTTAACCTAATCGGTTCTGTACTTACCCGCGTGGTGCTTAAGGCCGATAAAGTTGCCCTTACTATTGGCAACTACGTCACCTTGCTCGAAGAAAAGTACAAGGCCAAAAACTGTATGTTAATCCCGCACGGCACTTTTGAACTCGCCGAAGAACCCACTTTTGAGATACCCGAAGGCCCTATGAAGATTATGACTTTTGGAAAATTTGGTACCTATAAAAAAGTAGAAGTGCTTATTGAAGCGGTAGAGCAGGCCCGTAAAATTACCGGGAAGGAACTGGAAGTGGTTATCGCCGGTACCGACAACCCGAATACTTTGGGCTATCTGGCCGGAGTACAGGCTAAGTATGCGCACCTGCCTAATATTCAGTTTACCGGATATGTAGCAGAAGAAGATGTACCCCGCATTTTTACCGAAAGCGCAATGGTGGTGTTCCCCTACACTTCAACAACCGGCAGCAGCGGCGTACTACACCAGGCCGGAAGTTATGGTAAAGCCGTTGTGATGCCTGATCTGGGAGACCTTGCACTCTTAGTTAAAGAGGAAGGCTACCGCGGGGAGTTTTTTGAGCCTGAAAACCCAACAAGTCTGGCGCAGGCTATCGCAAAGCTGGTTGTAAACACGGCTTATCGTACGGAGCTGGCTAAAGCCAATTTTGAAGCGGCCAATGCTCTGCCTATGTCGGTGATCGCGCAATGCTATCTGGATGCATTTAAACAAATAGAAATAGAAAGCCGTTCAGAAGAACTAGTGGCGGCCTAATCAGCGGTCTCTGATCGTATAATAAGCCGGGTCTTTCACCCCATTTTGATCAATAATACCAAAATAGCCCTGCTTGTTTTTACGCCAGGGAAGCCTACCGGCAACACGCTCTGGGACATCCCTAAAGTCGAAGAGCGTCCAGGAGAGATAGTTTATGCTGTCTCTCCTTTTTATTTGCATAAATTCGGTGTAAAAATCATCCTGACTTTTTGCACCAATACCGAAGCCATTCCAGATTCCGGAGTAGGAGGAGTAGCCTATTTCCTGAAGTACAACAGGCTTTGAGGTTTGCTGTTTCAGGTTTTGGTGGGCTTCAGCAAGGTCCTCAAGATCCCGGTAATAGTGATACGAAACCACATCTACCTCATTTTCGAGGAGGATAGCTGCTTCGGGTGTCGACCAGCCAATAGTTATCGGATGTTCGGCGTCAAGCTCTTTTAATTTCTGAATGCTTTGGCGAAGCCAAAGCAGAACCTCTTCTTTGCCCCGGGATTCAAAATCCAGATCGGGTTCGTTTTTCAAGTCCCAACCCCACAGGGCCGGATGCTCTTTCAGATGATTTACAATGCCGCTTAGGTGTTTGTTGGTCAGCGTATAGTCGTTGAGGTTGTAATTTCCATAGAAATCAAAAAGCGTCACCATCACTTTTAGCCCTGCTTTATCTGCCTCATCTAAGAGCCGAGTGAGCTTCTCCAACTTTGCAGGATTTAGGTTTGTTTTGCCAAAATCTTCATAGCCCACAAATACGCGAATGCAATTCAATTTTAAGTCGGTCACCAGTTTAAAATCTTCAGCAAGGACTGAAGGATCAAAGTTTTCACCAAAAGTATCCCACGGACTGTCCTGCGGATAGTAGTTGATGCCTTCTAAAACTTCCGCCTTCATTTGAATTGGATCAGCTACAACCGAATCCTGCCGGGCCTCCAGCTTTTCTAAATGCCGGATGCGCCAAAAGCCGTCTTCGAGCAGGAGTACCACCCGGTAATCTGCATTAAATCTGTGGGTTGTAATGAGTTTGTTGTTAGTATAGATTTTTTCGATCCCGCTTACATCACGGTCAGTAAGCACCGCCAGCTTGCCGTCTGCACTGTAAAACTCCAGACTGGGGTGGTGGGTCAGTGTGGTGGATTCTACTTTGATTCCGTTGGTCTGGTTAAGGGCGATCAAGTCTTTAAGCTTGACGCGGGCGCTTGAGGTATAGTGATCGTTTATACCGGTCTCGTCACCCTTAAACAGCGCATTGTTGCGCACATACCAGGCATCCAGATAATCCTGTTCGAGCCGGGTTTGGTTTGCGGGTTCCAGGGGTCTGCCGGGGTTTTCAACAGATTCCCAGATTACATCGGGCAGGTAATAATCCCCACGTTTGGCATCGAGATGAAGCATCGTTGATTTATCTGCACCCGTGTTGAGGTAGGCAATGATCTGGCTGATGCCATAGAGAATCCCGGCGTTGACCAGCACAAAAATGAGCAGAATGGCAGCTCTTAGTATGGTTTTGTTACGGTTCACTGCAGCACGATGGTTTTTTGGGTAGTTAAACCTAAAGCTTTTACGATAACGCGGTATTCTCCTGCGGCAAATTTTTCCGGATTGAGGTCAAAAGAAGCTCTGCCGTCTTTGGTTTTGAGGATTTGAGTTGTGTTACCAATTTGGATTTCGACACGAACTCCATCAGGAATTAACTGTCCCAGATAACTGGTAATGGGTCCTACCTGAATGCTTCGGTCTTTAAGAGAAAACGGAAGTTCGTTAGTCGCCGGTTTAAAGCTGACCTGGGCAGAACCACTGCGGGCGATCCCCTTGACGACTGCCTCAACCGTCCAGGTGGTGGGAAATTCCGGGTGCAGCACAGGTGCAAAGGCAAAACCGTTGAGGCTGGGTGCCGCAGTTTTCCAGCGGTAGCCGCGGTCGTCTTTCATATAAAAATAAACCAGAGTTCCATCGGTAATCACATTGCCGTGGCCATCTCTGATCTGATCGGTTTTGAAGGTGAGCAGCGCATTACCGTCTGCATAGGGATGCAGATGATCTATGCTGAGGTTGAAGTTTTCTGCCAGATCGGGATACACATCCGCGACGAGTTCGCGCGAGGCACTGTTGCCCAAAACACTGGCGGTGGTGATCCTACCGGTTTGCAGGGGTGCGGAGATGTTTTTCCAGGCAAAGCCTTTATCAATTGTGGCCGGGGTCGTCGTAATCGCATCCCGAAACTGATGTTTGATGAACAATGGTGTCCCGTTGGGCAGCAGGTTGTCGAGGTAATCGGTTGGCAGACTCACTAACATGGTATAATCGCGCTCGCTGGCAACAATGCTTCGCGGTCCCAGGTAATTTTCGAGTTCGCCCAATTGGGTCGTATCAGCCTGCAGATCAAAACGGCCTTGCTGAATCGTGCGGCTTCCTTCCTGTAATTGCCAGGAGATTACCCCGGCGTGTTTGGTCAATTCAGGTGGAATCTGGAAAACGGGAACATCATTAGTAAGCTCGGGTTTTAAAACGGTGGTACCATAGGTGCCTGATGCAATAAGGCAAATGGAATCCTTAAGCGGAAGTTCGTATTCCGAAATCCGAACGGATATGCCTTGGGGCGTGACTGTTTGTGAACCGGGAATTTCGAGTTTTAAAGCCTGCTGTTTTTGGTTCTGATCAGCAGATTGGGTCCCCCGGGCAACCCAAAAAAGACCCAGAATGAGCAAGGCTAAACCAATGCGGTATGTGTGTGTGGTTTTCATCGTGGATTTCCAATATACGCATTTGGCGTGATGCTCAGATATTGATAGGGCATCCCGTTTATTTCGATGAGTTCTTCGGCTTTGCCAAAATCGTTTCGGTAGGGTACAATTTTATCGGAAATACTTTGATTGGGCAGTCCGTTTACCGAAACCGTACTCAGACCTGAAGCACAAATCTGAGGCCATACGCCGGTATATAGAGTGATTTCAAAAGGCTGTTTGCGCTGCTGCCGCACGCTTTCGTCCACATAGGTAGCATCAACCCAAACCAATTGCTGCTCCCGGTTGTAATAGGAGGTGAGTAACTGCGGAATGGTTGCCGCTTCGGTGGTGGGGTTGAAGAGGAAACCGGTGAGTTGCGTCCCTTCCTGCTGCAGCTTGGCCGGGGAAATGGCCTGATACAAATCGGTTGTGGCGACATTGGCTTTTACCTGAACCTCAAAACTCTCAACTGCTTGAGGCAGGGAATCTCCCGGAATGGGAACAAAATCAATGCGGAAGGGCGTGGTTTCTTTGGGCAACAGCTTGTGTTTTACCAGATCTTGCGCGTTGTAGCGTGCCTCCTCCCGGTTTTGAGCATCGTACAGGGCTCCGGTGACCGAGATATCTGCGGGAATGTTGTCTACATTCTGAATTTCACCTACTATATAAAACAAGCTATCACGCTGAACGAGTTGGGCCGAAAGTACCTCGACCACAGGTTGCTTCAGGATGTCTTCGTGATAGGTTTGCTCTGAAGTTATCTTGCGTTTACCGTGGTTGTACCAGGCGGTGGTATTTTCAGTAAGCAATTGGTCTGGCGGAATATCGGGATCAACCGTATCGGCTCTTAAAAACCAATCGCCTTTGCGTTTTACCAGTTGGAGGCTGTCTATGGTATTGATGATTTTGAGCGGAGTGACCCATTCCGAACGGGCAACGGCATAGGCTGTTGAGTCGGTCGTGGAAAGCAATTCGACATCAATGCGGTCGAGCTTGGCATACGAACTCAGCAAACCGTCTGATACCGAAATTTCAAGCATAAACTGGGCGATGCTTTTTCCGCTTTGCGGATCGATATAGGAATGTGCCCGCTCAAACTCTTTAAAATCCATCGCATCGTAATAGGCCAACACGGCATTTGTAGGACTGAGCTGCTCTTCACTTTTGATATAAAACAGGTACATCCCAAAGCAAAAGAAACCGGTCATCAGCAGAACCCAAACCAGAGAAATTCGGTACAGTAATCCCGATATACGCTGTCTGGAGGGGACAAAATTTAAATAGACCGCTCTTTGTTCGTTACCTTTTTTAAAGGAGCGCGTCCACATGGATTTGAGGTGGAGCAGCAAGGCTATAATCACGGTCAAAAAAGGAATGGTGCCCCACATCAATTTTAAAAATAAGGCTACATCTTCTTTAGGAATAAAGCTGGGCAGGGGTTCTATGCCTGATTTTTCCCAAACCTGAATCCCGTTTTCGAGAACGCTAAGGCGGTGCCAGCCTGTAAAATACAGCAACGGATCGTAGAACTTATCGTTTGAAAACACGTACTTCAAATGGTATTTTTCGGGAACCGTAAGAAACTGTTGTAGGGAGCCGATGCCTTCTATTCCGCGATACTTGGAATTTTCAAGACGTTCTACCGCGCGGGAAGTGAGTTCGGGCAGGCGGCGTGCCGAATGGTAATCTCCGTCAACCGTGGTAGCGGGGGTAAGGGCCGAAAGCCAGGACATTTGATCGCCAAAGCCCAAAGGTAAATAGCGCCATTTATCGTGGTTGTCCTGATTGAGGAAGTTTACAATAGGCAGCATATTTAAAGTCGCTGGCTGGCTGGGTCTGAATTTACCCAGGGTAACCGTAAAAATGGCGATAGCGATAAATACACCGGCCAAAAAGCCACCCGATACCCGATGCAAAAGGGAACCCCATTTAGACTGCAGGTATTGTTTGTAATCGCCTTCTACAAAACGGTAGCAGAATTCTCCAAAAGCAGGAAGAGCCATAATAGATGCCCAAAGCGTAAAGCGGTCTAGCGTTAGGATGTTAAAGGCATTTTCGCCCAAAATTTTCAACGGAATGGGCGTGGTACCTCCGGTTCCCAATATCAATAAGAGGGTAAAGCTGATGCCAAAAAACAACAGGCGTTTGCTGTAATAGCGGTAAAAGAAGTAGGGTAGGAGCAACAGTAAAATTCCCCAGGGAATGATGAAAAATGCGAGTCCGGATGAGGTTACTTCCAAAAAATTATCCCGCGAACCGTGTGGGATGGGCACCTGGGTAATTGGGTTTTTTTTGGTGTTGATCCAATACGGAAGGATGCAGACTACGATCAGTACTAGCGACGAAGCACCAAAAATGATGATACGTTTAAGATGACTCCACAGCGTTTTAATAAATAGGACGAGGGTAACCTCCCGGTTGCTGCAAACCTTTTCGCGGGCGGCATCCATAATTACCATTCCGATTAAGGGAAAAATAAAGAATACCATCCCAAATATAGGCGTGACATGGTGTGAGGTAACGGTGACCGAAAGCAGGGCAAGGGCTTTAAACAAATGCCTTTTGCGGGCGGTTTTAAGCCACAGGTAGATTTCCGGCAGGGCGTGCATCAGTACTGAAATGCCAATGATGCTGGGCAGTTGCCCAAAAATATGCAGGGTTTCCACAAAAGAGGAGGAGAATACTGCAAGAATGGCGGCGTAACCGGCTACTTTTTTATCGGGGATTAGCACCAGCGTAAAACGGTATACTCCGGTAATGAATAAGACAATGCCTACAAAAGCCAGGGTAAACATTCCAAATTTGAGTCCGCCCACGAGCGAAAGTGCCCCAATGATCTGGTGTACCAGCGGCGGATAGCCCATTACGGTAAAGCCGGTGTACCAGCTGTAGCTCCAGGGTTCAAACCAACTGGTCGCGTAATGGTTGGCAAAAAAGAGGTGTATGAGGGCGTCGTAGGTACGTTCCAGCGTAAAAAAGATGGAAGTACCGTGCACAATGATACCCAGCAGTACTGCGGTGACCAGGTATTTATTGGTTTGATTTGCCTTCATCACGTGTTTCGGTGCTTTTTGTTTTGCTTAGGGTAAAGATAGGATATTCGATAACTGGTTCGTCTGTCGACGAATGGTTTCCGTCTACAGAAACGGTTCAGTCACAGAGAAACTCCATTTTTCGTCGTGAGACGCAGGTATGTTTGTACGGTAATTAATACAAACCCAAAAATCTACTACGATGAAAACAGGTATCATCATTCCGTGCTACAACGAAGAAAAACGTTTAAATCAGGAAGCGTTTGTACGCTTTGCCCAGGAGCACGAAGACTATCATTTATGTTTTGTAAACGATGGCAGTAAAGACCGCACCCTAAATGTATTGAACCGTATGCGTGCTCAGGCACCTTCAGGAATCAGTATTGTAGACGTCAAGAAAAATTCAGGCAAAGCCACTGCCGTTCGTGCCGGTGCCCGCTACTTATATACGCTTGATGAAATTGCCTACATAGGTTTTATGGATGCCGATCTATCTACCGATTTTCGGGATTTTAAAGATCTGGTAACTACTCTTAAGCGCGAGCGCGTGTCTATGGTTTTTGGTTCGCGAAATTCGGGCGGTGGGGGTATTGAGCGTAATTTTATGCGCAGCCTTTTTTCCAACTTTATCAAGCAGTTTATCCTGCTCATTTTAGGCTTACCTATCAGAGACACGCAGTGTGGGGCCAAAGTATTTACCCGTGATATTATTCCGGTGCTTTATGAGCAGGGTTTTGTAAGCAAATGGCTTTTTGATGTCGAAATCTTTTTAAGACTGAAAACCTATTTGGGTAAAGAACAGACTCTAAAGCAAATCATCGAGCAACCGCTGATGCGTTGGGTGCACGTAGACGACTCCCGATTGGGTATGAAAGACGCCATCGAAATCCCAGGAAAACTCGCCCAGATTTGGTTAACTTACACGATGCCTGGCCTTATGCAAGCTTCAAGACCTGTTGCTGAACCAGCTTTAGCGATTTATGCCGGAGTTCCTGAATTGCGTGTTGCAGCTTAAGGTTGGTTGTAAGCGAAATAAGAAATACAAAATCAGTAATCGGTATTTAGTCTCAATATGCAGTCTGCAGTGCTTTCCCTGGAAAATAAAGCATTGAGAACTTACTTCAGATTCATTTGAAGTGTATTCTTAGCTGCAATTTTCCTGAGATTGAATCATTTTGAATCCAGTTGGATGAATACGAAATAGGAAATCAGGGACGCGTTACCTGTGGAATGAATTTAAAATTCCAGATAGAAGTATTTTTTATATGAATCCATAGTTTGAGCGGTCCGGATGTTGCCCAAAATGTTGAGTAACAGCATTTGTATCTGTTTTTATACATTTACAGAACCCCTACCGGAATCAAATCAGAATATGATAAAATTTCTTCAGCAGTATTGGTGTCTGGTTGTGCTTTGGATTGGGGTCCTGGGGTGCTTTGAGCCTGTACATGCACAGCTCAATCAACTGCAGTATGCCGAAAAGATTTACCTGCAAACCGATGCTGATGTTTACACCTCGGGAAATCAAATCTGGTTTAAGGCCATTGTTTTGTTGGGTCCCAATCATATACTTTCTAAATCGAGTGGTGTACTTCATGTAGAATTGATCGGTCCCGATCGCGAAGAGGTAGTCTCCCAGCTCATCAAACTGCAAGATGGAATCGGTGCCGGAAGCATCACTTTAGATCCTGAACTTGCTGAAGGAACCTATTTTCTGCGGGCTTATACCCGTTGGAATCAGAATTTTGAATCCGATTTTATCTTTCAAAAAACCATCCCCATTTTCAGTCCGCAGGGACAGGTATCGCGAGCCACACGCCCCTTACAGATTACCCAAAAAAACACTAATGATGACAAAAGCCTTACTGTCCGTTTAGACCCCAAATCGGTTGATAGCCTGCATCGCGGTAAGCTGGATGTTTTTATCAATCTGGACGGAAAGCACGATACGCTGGCCGTTCGCCAGAAAGAAGGGGACTTTTATGTGCTTGAATATCCATTGGAAACAGATAGCGATGTGCTCAGCATCAGCTATCGTACTGATTCCGGTAAAAAACAGTACCAAACCATTGCGCTAGATACTTCAAAAATCGATCTACAATTTTTTCCGGAAGGTGGAGATTTGATTGCAGGTATTCCAGCACTGGTGGGCTTTAAAGCGGTAGGTTATGACGGTCTGGGACGTCAGGTTTCCGGTACGATTACCGATCAAAACGGAACCGAGCTTACTACATTTACAAGCAATGTACTGGGAATGGGCAGTTTTCGCCTAAATTCAAAAAGCGATACACTAAATTATTTTGCAGAGCTACAACGTCAGGATGGTTCTATTAGAAAAATTCCGTTACCAAAAGTTCAGGCTTCGGGGAGTACCCTTAGTATTCGGAATATGGGAGCGGGATTGCAGGTTCAGGTGTTGTCCAATCAAATTCCCAATGATACAATCCGGCTGCAGCTCAGCAGTCGCGGTAAGACGTACTATAATTTAAGGGAACCTCTGAATAAGGGATTACTTAGTGCAATTTTTCCGGGAGCTAAACTTCCGTTTGGTATTCTAGAGATTTCGCTTTTTGACAATCAGAACGTGCAGCTGGCGCGGCGCCTGTATTTTAATGATTTTGGGATGGCACAACTGAAGCTTGTTGCTAACCAGGATCAGGAGGTCTATGCTCCCCGGGAAGAATTGCACCTGCAGCTAGAGGTTACAGACACTGCCGGGAATCCCCGGGCTGCCCATGCTTCGGTTTTGGTACTGGATGAAAAGCAACTGGGTGGACAGGCCGAAAACCGTACAAATATCCTGTCCTATTTTTTACTACAGTCTGAATTGCGGGGTCACATCGAGCAACCGGGGTATTATTTTGAGGGCGACCGTATACGCACTGCCGATATTGATAAACTGTTGCTTACACAGGGGTGGGCGCGTTACAAATATGACCACACCGTGACTTCCCGTACATTTTTACCGGAGCCTGTATTAATGCTTTCCGGTACGGTAAGCGCAGCCTTTAACAAAAACAAGCGCCGGGATGATATAAAACTTACCCTGATGAGTTTTGGCGATGATATCCTGTTTCAGGAACAACACAGTGATAGTCTGGGCCGCTTTAATTTTAATCTGGATAACCTGAGTGGAGGCTATCAAAATATGGTGCTGCAAACCACCAGTGAGAAAGGAAAAAACAAAGATTACAACCTGAATTTAAAACAAACCAAAAAGCCAGAAATACGGGTGCAACAGCAGCAGGAATTTGTGATTGCAGACACCACTATTGTAGAGGCCGCCCTTCAAAAGATCGATAAGCAGCGTATACTACGCGAGGCCATACCCTTTGGAGGCGAGGATATCGCGCTGGATGAAGTTTTGGTAAACAGTTATAAAATGACGCCGAAGCGTCAGGAAGTGGCCGATAAATATGGAATGCCCGATGAAGTCATAGATGGCAAGGCCATACAGGACAAAGAGGAAAAATGGTCATATGGTCTCTACAGTGTATTGCTCTTCAATTTTCCGGATAAGATACGTATTGTTAGAAAAGCGGGTGTGCTTCGGGCAGAGGTGAGTCTTTCAGATACGACTCTGGTACTGGTAGACGGTAAACCTGTTTTAGGCTATAATTATGATTTGATTCCCAACTTGCCGGTTAGCGAGGTAGAAAGCTTTGAAATTATTGAAATGGCAAAAAACTTTTCCAGCCTGTATCTGGAAGCCTATCCCAATGCGAGTCCGCTGGAGGCCCCTCCCTGGGGTCACGTAATCGCGATTTATACCTATGGCGGCAACGGTCTGTTTGCTGCCGAACGCCCCAAGGGTATACTTAAGGAACGGGTACAGGTATTTTCAGAACCGGAAGCCTTTTATACGCCGAAATACGAGACGCAGCAGGATTTGAACCGGTCTGAACCGGATTTAAGGAGCACCCTGTATTGGGAACCAGATCTGCAAATCGACGAAAACGGCAAAGCAGCTGTTGAGTTTTATAACCCCGATAATACCGGGACAATGTTGCTTTATATCGAAGCTGTTTCCCCTCAGGGAGAGTTGGGGTATAGCTTAAAGCGCTATCAAATACTGGAGGAGGAGGATCCTTAATTAGTGGGCAGTTGCAGTGGGTAGTAATTCGGATTCTAAATTTACTATTTGAGAACAGAGAACAGAGAACAGAGAACAGAGAACAGAGAACAGAGAAATCGCAAGCTTGAATCATTCTGGTTACAAGTGAGAAGTGAGACTTTAGAAGTGAGTAGGCAGTCGCTGTTGGCAGTGGTGCCTATTCAAGGTTTTTACCTTTTCAGCGTAAAGTGGTTTTTGTAAATACGACCGTCTCCCCCAAGTCTACGTGAAACCAGTAATCGTCTGAAGGTAAAGTTTAGTCTATAATCTCATACGAATGCTTCCTATTTAGCTAGGGATGTTAATATTTTTTACTATTTTTTCATCTTTAAGACCTTCCCTAGAGTCTGTAAGCTCATTCCATGATATATTTAAAATACCTGCTTAGCCTGTTGCTGCTGGTGGCTGCATCGGGTAATGCACAGGAGGGGGTGCTCAAAGGAACACTTCTGGATGATGAGGGTTTACCCTTGCCTGGCGCAAATGTACAGGTGAAAGGAACCCCCAGAGGAGTACAAACCGATTTTGATGGCGTCTATGCGATTCCCTGTGAGGTCGGGGATACGCTTGTCATTACCTACGTGGGTTATGCTACGCGCGAAGTACTGGTGACCCCGGCCATGTTTAATACCGGTGATGTTAAACTAAACCAACTTAGAAAGGCTGTACAACCCATTAGGAGTAGCGCGTATGAGCAGGCTATCAGGCAAAACAATCCCTCTTTTCACGGGATTCCCGATTTGAATTCCTCTTCATTAACCTACACCGTTAACCGGAAGTATTTAAATGTCAATCGCATCAAAGCTATTAGTACCCGCGATAGTGTGGTAAAGCTGATAACCTTTGCAGATGATGCTTTTTTTGAAATAGGGGTGAGTCAGCGTTCCGGGTTACAATATGTGCCCGATCGTAACCTGCCGCAAACCCAAAATCGTTATGCCCAGGGGCGCTCGGTTGATGGCAGTCTGACTTACAGGGGGCCGGAGACGGGTGAACTTTTCAGTTACGGGCCTTTACTCAGCACGCTTGAATATGATGAAAGTACCTATCTCTACGATCGCAACGGCAGACCGGTTGCTGCAGGTGAGGGTTCCGGAATGCCCGTCAGGCCTTATTCAAACTCGATTTTCAATACCGGCTTTAATACCGCTACGTCTGTACAATTAGGTATTTACTACGATATTCACAAACTGCATTTCGATTTTGCCAATGGGAGGCAACGGGATCTTTTTGATCAGGATAAGCAAATCTATAACCGCTTTAATTTAGGGTATCAAAAAATCAATTCGTTGTTTAATTATTCCCTACAGGCAGCTTACAGTAACTCAAGTACCGGAAATGCAAACCTCAATGCCCTTCACAACCAGATTTACTACAGCAATCTGATTACTCCGCCTACTTTTTCAAACACTCAGGGTATTCGGTTTGATAATAGTATGCAGCGTAGCTTTAACCCGGGCAATTACAATAATCCCTACTGGTTATTGCAAACCAATCAAAATCAAATTACTCAGGATGCTCTGAGTTTGCAGGGAACCGGTAGCTATTCCGGTGAAAAATTTAAACTGACATTCAAAGCGCATTATGACCGAGCCAGCGAAACACAGGAGGTAAATCTCCCTCCCGGTACGGCCGGGTTTGCAACAGGTTTGCGTACTCAAAAGGATTTTAAAAGCCAAAACCTGAATACCGAAGCAAAAGCAGCCTGGACGAATCTGTATATCACCGATTTCTTAAATTTTAGTCCTTCGTCAACCCTACAATATGACAACAGTGTATTGGATTTTGAGTTTCTGGAAACAGGCAGCATTTCTAATAAGCGTAAGGAAGAACCTTCCAAGTCAACCGTGCAAATGCTCAATTCTCTGAGAGCTGATGCCGATTTCTACGATTTTAATTTGAGCCTTAATCTACAGCAGAAGTTTTTTACCAGTTCTTTGCAGGGAAGCGCGTGGTGGCTGCCCGATCTTATTTTAAAAGCAGATCTGGGAGGGCTATTTTACAGCGACTTTTTAAGGCAACTCCACTTTACGGCAGCCTACAGCAACAACGTGGGGGATCTCTCGCTGTATTACTCCAATTACGGGTACAACAGTCTTAATCTTCGGGTCGCAGAAAGTCAGCAGTACACCACCAATGCCGATTTGTTTAATAATTCGGCTTTAAAACTTGAGACTATTACCGGCTTCGATTTTAGCCTTGAAGCCTCGTTGTGGTCTCAGGTACAGGTTAATCTGAGTTATTACCGTACAAAGACTGATAACGCCATATTTCCTGTTTATGAAAATAACAGCTGGCAACTTGATAATGTTGCGAGCCTGCGCGATGCGGGATTTGAAGCAAGTATAGAACTGGATACCTATCACTATTCGGACAAAAGGGAGTTCAGGTATACCACGGCTTTGAGCTTTAGTACACACAATCCTCTTGTGCTTGGCTTAGGCAGATCTCTTGCCGGAAGATTACCCATTGCCGGTTTTGAAGAGATTTCCCAAAATTTAATACCCGGTAAACCTGTAGGCGTATTGTATGGTTCTGCTTATTTACGGGACGAGCAGGGCAACCGGCTTATAGCTGCTGACGGGTTTCCTATACTGGATTCTGAACCTCAGATTCTGGGAGATCCCATACCTGACTTTAATCTGGGATGGAGTAATACGCTGCGCTATAAACAGTTTCTGCTGAAGTTTAAATTAGACTGGCAACAAGGAGGTGAGGTATGGAATGGTACCCAACAGGTTTTAAACTATCTGGGAACCTCAGAGGAGTCTGCACGGGATCAAAATATCAGCAATTATATTTTTGACGGGTTAGCTCCTGATGGTACACCCAACACGCAAGCCGTTGCTTTTGCCCCAACCGATGCCCCGGTAACCTCCAATCGCTGGGTGCGCTATGGCTATGCCGGGATCGCCGAAGCGGCTATTGCCGATGGGAGTTTTCTCAACTTACAAAGCCTGAGCTTTACTTACGATCTTAAACAGGAGACCAGTAACCTATTCAAGGAGCTTAGTCTGAGCCTGTATGGCAACAATTTATGGAATAGCGCCGGTTTTAAGGGTGCCAATCCGTATAGTAACTTGTTTGGGACTTCTGCCGGAAATGCCCTCAATTATTTCAATATGCCTTTGGCTTCGGAAGTGGGTATTCATTTAAATTTTAAAATCTAATGCTTCAGTATAATTCTATTTTCAGGTTGTTTGTTTTACTGCTAATCTTCGGGATAACAAGGACTGTAAAAGCACAGGAATACCATACGATCGAAAAGATGTATACCCATACTGACCGGCCGTTTTATTTTCCGGGAGAAACCATTTGGTTTAAAACCTATGCGGTTGATGAAGCAAATATTCCTTCAGCTATAAGTGATGTGGTAGTAACCGAGTTGATTTCGCCATCGGGTGATGTGGTACAAACCAAACGTTATTACCTCAATCTGGGCTATGCGTATGGCGAGTTTCGACTAAAGAAGGAATGGGTTGGAGGCCGGTATACGCTACGCAGTTACAGCCAGTATATGCGTAATCAGGGCGAGGAATCTTTTTTTACGAAAGAAATCACCGTGCAAAAAGTCGTGGTGCCTCAATTGCTGGTTGAGTTTGAATTTGATCGGGAAGCTTATGGTAAAGGCAGTAAGGTAAGTGCAGATTATACGCTGGAAGATCTGAACAATAAACCTGTGGCGGGTGCAGATCTCGTAGCCGCTTTATATCTGGACGGTCAGGTTGTGGCCGAGCAAAAGCTGCAAACCCCCGCAGATGGGAAACAGAAAATAGGCTTTAAGCTTCCTGACGACCTCAATACTGTGGATGCCGTCGTGGTGGTAAAGGCATCGCATCAGGGGGTTGAAGAATCGATCTCCCGCAGTGTCCCGGTACTGCTTGATAAGCTGGATCTTCAATTTATGCCTGAAGGAGGAAAACTGATCTTAGGGAGTGTCAACCGGGTGGCGTTTAAAGCCCTTGATCCCTTTGGGAGACCCGCAGATGTAAGCGGCAGTATTGTAGATGAGACCGGAAAGACAGTCGTTCCTTTTAGCAGCTTCCATGACGGTATGGGGAGTATACTTTTAAACCCTGCTACAGGAAAGCGTTATTTTGCACAGGTCAAAAAGCCTTTTGAGTCTGATTCCCTTTATGAGTTACCGAAAACGGAGCTTATGGGAGCCAAATTGAGTAGGGTAAAACAGGAGCACGAAAACCTGATTTTCGACGTATATACAACGGCTAAATTTAAAGGTCAAATCGTTTTAACAACAGCAGACCAGCAAGATTTGGATACAAAAGCTATCGTTGTAGAAGAAGGTACAACTTCCCTGAGCATTCCCATTACTAATTATGCCCGGGGGATTGTAAAACTGCAATTACAGGATCGCTTAGGAATGTTTTTGAGTGAACGGCTGGTGTTTATCAATCCCCGAAACGGTCTGCACATCCAATTAAAACCCGATAAAGAGCAGTATTTGCCCAGAGAACCGGTCAATCTGGAGATCCTTACAAAAGATGCTGCGGGCAAGCCCCTGAGCACCAACCTTTCGGTGGCGGTTGTTGATAATGCCCTGTTTACCCTGGGCGATGATAAACAGGATCGTATAGACAGTTATTTGTTGATGAGCAGTGAACTCAACGGACGTATTCATGAGCCCGCTTTCTATTTTGATGAAAAAGAACCCAAACGATTTGATGCCCTTGATTTGATCATGCTTACACACGGCTGGCGCGATTATCTCCAAAACCCCGTGCCACTGGGAAAAGCACTTACCTATAATCCGGAGCGCAGGGATATTGTATACGGCCGTATTGAAAACAGCCGGGGAGAACCTGTAGCAGCAAACATATTGGTTCTCGATCAGCAGGGTAAAAAAATACTTACGTTTAAAACAGATCCCGAAGGGAATTTTCAGTTTAAGCCGGGCACTGTTACCTCCTATGTGGTAGCCGCGTATACGGATGACCGCAAGGTACTGCGTATTCATCTGGATGAAACCATGGAGCAGAAATACGGGAACGCCGGTTTTAATTTCAACAGAAACCGACCTGAAAAACCGACTCCCGAGGTTCAACTGAATGAGCCGGTATCGCCTTTAGCCAAACCTATTCAGGAGCGAGCTTTAGACCTAAGTCTGGCTGACGATAAGTCCGCACTTGATGAAGTTGTAGTCGTAGGTTATGGTGTATATGAGCGGGCCAGCGCGACCGGAGTTGTACAGGTTGTTAATCGTGAAGAGCTCAATGGAGCAACCGGTAGTGTGGCGCAGGTATTGCAGGGCCGTGTTGCGGGCATAAAAATTAAGAAGGCTAACGGAGCAGCAGATACTCAGGTTAGCATACGTGGTACAGCCAGTATACGGGGAGATAACAATCCATTAATCATCATTGATGGGATTCCCGTTAATTCAGGGGCAGGGCCTGATGATTTTAATCTATCCCAACTGGATGCAGCACAAATTGAAGGGATAAGCGTGGTAAAAGGGGCAGCAGCTACTGCGCTTTACGGTACCCGGGGCGCAAACGGGGTGATCCTGATCACTACCAAAAATCAGAATTACGGGAATAACAAAACCCTGTTTTCCCAGAAGTATAAAAACTATGCCGTTACGCAGGTTTATAACAGCGGTAGTGCTGTAGAACTCGATCAGCCTGCCCGGTTTTATATACCGGTATATGATCAGAAAGATCAACCGGAAGCGCGTACTGATTTTAGAAAAACCCTGTATTGGAATCCGGTAGTTCAAACCGATGCCGCCGGTAAGGCCCGTCTTCGTTTTTACAATTCAGACGCCCTGACTTCGTTTAATGTTATTGCCGAAGGTGTTGCCGCTACAGGCACGGTAGGGCATTCTGAACACGCGTACAGCGTTTCAAAACCCCTGAGAATCGATGTTAAATTACAGGCCTATGCGAGTATAGGTGATACCCTGCAGATCCCACTGCGCATAAGTAATGAAAGTTCCAAATCGGAAACACTAAACCTGGACCTTCAGTTTACCGAAGAATTGTCATTGCTTCATGCTGCAGCAGTACCTAAACAACTCGTGCTTGCGGGAAATTCTTTTGAGGTGATTGAACTCCAGATCGTGCCTCTTAAAGCCAGTGCTTCGGTCACATTTCAGGCTTCAGTAACGGGGGAAAGCAATTCAGACGCTTTTGTAGAACAAATCACTGTAGTTAGTCCGTATTTTCCTGTGGAGACCAGTATAAGTGATAGTCAAAATGGGGACTATCGTTTTGATATTGTAAATGCGGTACCGGGAAGTGTTGAAGCAGACTTCAGGCTGTATGTTGATGTAGTGGGAGATGCAATGAATGGCATTGCCGGTATGATTCGCAAACCCTATGGGTGTTTTGAACAAACTTCTTCAGCTACTTATCCCAATATCATGGTACTTCAATATTTAAAAGCTACTGGGAAATCTAATCCAGATGTTGAAAAGCAGGCGCTTGAGTACATCGATCAGGGTTATAAGCGCTTAATCAGTTTTGAAACCAGGGAAGGCGGTTTTGAATGGTTTGGTAAAACACCGCCCCACCAGACCTTAACCGCTTTCGGAATTCTGGAGTTTACTGAAATGAAAGCGGTCTATCCCGGCGTAAGTGAAGCCTTAATAGATCGCACGCTTAAATGGTTACTGGACCAGCGGGATGGTCAGGGTGGTTTTTACAAAAGTAAAAAAGGCTATGATAGTTTTGCGAGTTCGCCGCCCTTAGTAGCCAACGCCTATATTGTTTATGCCCTGAGCGAAGTAGGCGTAACTACTGAAATCACTTTGGAATACGAGCAGGCATTGAAAGAGGCCTTAAGCTCTAAAGATGCCTATCAACTGGCTTTAATGGCTCTGGCAGCGCATAATTTTAAAGACGATAAAAGCTACAATCAACTTTTAGGTTTACTGACTGAACAATACGCGCGTACCGGTTTTGAATGGAATACCGATGCCACCATCACGCGTTCTTATGGCAATGCCAAATATTTAGAGACTACAGCTTTTGTGATTCTGGCGGCATTACGTGAACATAGAGCTATAGATCTGGTTGCAGCGGGGGTACAGTATCTTGTGAAAAACAGAAAACGGGGAACCTTTGGCAATACACAAACCACGGTAATGTGTTTAAAGGCATTGATTCATTATAATCAGGTACAAACCGCAAAAGCGTTACAGTCTGAATCCTGGGTTAGCCTGAAGCTCAATGAACACGAACTCGATTTAAAACAGGTTGCCCTTAAAAACGGAATAATACGGTTAGACAGTCTTCAAAGCTACCTTAAACCCGGAAGAAATGCATTTAGCGTTTTGTTTTCAGATGCTGGGCAGACCTACCCATTTACGCTGAATTGTTCCTGGAAGAGTAGTTTGCCAAAAAATGCTGATGAAACCCCGGTAGTACTTAAAACCCAAATGAGCGAGGCATTCGTGAAAAAAGGAGATTTAGCCCGTTTGCAGGTTGAGGTACAGAATACAGATCCAATCGGAAAAGGGATGATTACTGCCATTGTCGGTATCCCATCCGGAGCTTCTGTGCAGCCTTACCAGCTCAAAGAATTGATGGAAGAGGAACAAATCGCTTATTACGAAGTTGTTGAAAACTATGTGGTTTTATACTGGCGCTCCATCGAATCTTCCGGAGTAAAACGCGTTAATCTAGATCTTAAAACCGATGTGGCCGGCAGGTATACTGCTCCGGCAAGTACGGTATATCCCTATTATGGAGAAGAATTCAAATTTTGGACCAGGGGTGTTGAATTACATATTGAAAATTAGAGCTTTTAAATGCGAAATCAGTGGGCAGTCGCAGTTGGCATTTTTTGAATTCGAAATTTATGATTTGCGAGCAAAGAGCAAAGAGCAAAGAGCAAAGAACTGAGAATAGAGAAATCGCAGGCTTGAATCACTCTGGTAACAGGTAAGTGGTAAATTAGAAATTAGAAATACAAAATTAGAAAGCAGTAGGCAGTCGCAGTTGGCAGTGTCACCGATTCAAGGGTTTTACCTTTTCAGCGTAAAGTGGTTTTTGTAGATACGACCGTCTCCCAGGTCTACATGAAACCAATAGTCGTCTGAAGGCAGTTTTTGGTCTGCAAAGCTACCATCCCATCCGGTTGCCTGCGGACTCAGCTCTTTAAGCAGTTTGCCAAAGCGGTTGAAAATATAGATTTTAGCATCAGGAAAGGCTTCCGCCCCTTCAATCTGCCAGTAGTCGTTAAAACCGTCCCCGTTAGGCGTAAAGACTTTCATATAATCTACCAGAATGACTTCCTTGGTTGCAAAGCCACAACCGGCTTTGTCCCGTACGCTTACCTCGTAAACCCCGCCTTTGATATAATCAAAACGTCTGGAGTCCTGCCAGGTGCTGCCGTCAAGACTGTATTCAAACTCCCCATCCCCGATTGTACTTATTTCGATGAAATTGTTGTCTGACCAGTCGGCAAAATCGACTTTAGTAATTGTGGGCGGTTGGGAGCGTTCCAGACGAAAGGAGTACGAATTGGTACACAGGACGCCGTTTTGCAGTTCGCCTACGCTAAGGGTGTATGTCCCTTCCTGAGTCAGGTAGACTTCAGCCGTTGTAGAAATGATACTTCCAGCAGGGTCTTCCCATTCCCAGGAGTCAAAAGTTTCCGAACGCGAGAGTTGCAATCCCGGTTCGTTATCGCAAATGACAAACGTATCCTCAATAAGAACTTCAGGAAGTGCGTTAACTTCGAGATCAACATAGGTTTCGCTATAACATAAAGCATTGTTTGCATTTTCCACCCGTATGTTGATACGCTGTGACCAAGCGGTTGTGTTTTGAAAATCTGTGGAAAGCGGAGCCAGCATTTGTGTTCCATTTGCATCGGTATAGGTGATGCGGAGTCCGGTTTGAGAACCTATCAATTCCTGTTCGAGATCGGTCAAATCAAAGCTTGAATACCCATTTCCGGCATCGCAGGCAAAACGAGGAGCAGGTTGGTTGATTTGCGGTTGGGCAGCCGTGTGCAGCGTTAAAAGCGTTTCTGCATAGCAGCCCGACTGCGTGTTGCTTACCCGCACGGTAAGCGTTTCGGTATTTGCTGTGGAGTTGGTATACGGGTTGGGTAAGGGATTCGGCAACATATTTCCTGCAGCATCATAATAGGTCACTTCCATTCCGGTTTGGCCGTTGAGGACCAGGGTTTCAATCTGGGAGGTATCAAAATATTCGGAAATGCCGTCGTTGTTATCGTCGCAACCGATGAGGTCGGGGAGGGTGTGGGCAATGGGCAGCGGAGAAACCACCAACTGTACAAAGGTCTCGGTACTGCATCCGGTCAACGTATTGGTGACTCGCGCGGTTAGGTTTTCAGCATTGGGCTTTTGATTAATCAGTGTTGCAGGTAAAGGCATAGTCACTTGCTGGCCGTTTTCGTAAAACAGTTCCAGATCCAGATTAGGTTGGTTACCTATCAGGTCGGATTTCAAAGTACTGATGTCAAAAAGTGCCTGACCATCGGTATCATCATCGCAGGTGATTAGGTCAGCTATGGTATTTATTTCGGGAGGGGTTTGGGAAGTAAAACCAAAGCTTGTAATGGAGTAACACTTTGAATTGGTGACACTTTGAACTCTGACATATATACTTGAAGGTTTATTTTGAAAGTTATATGGTGTAGGTAGTCTGTTTAGATTATTTTCTGCATCAGAGAAGGATCCATAAAAGAGGATTTTAAAATCTTCTTTCTTGAGTCCATCAAGAATTTCTGAATCTTTTAAAGCATTGAGATCATATTGATTTTGAGTAGAGTTATTGCAAACGAAAACGTCGGAGGGCTTTTTAATAACCGGCGGACCTGTAACAAGAATATCTTTAGTTAGAGTATTGCTTAAAGAACCTTTAGAAAAAGTAGCTTTAATTTTATACTCACCGGGCATTGAGAAAATATGGGAGGGAGTATTAACTGATGATTTATTTTGATTTCCAGTTAAAGGGTCATCAAATGACCACTCAATAGAATCAAAATCATTATTTAGTGCAAATGAAACACTAGAGTCGCAAAAACAACTTTCTCCGGTTAATATTTCAAAAGGGACTTCATTATTAATGAGCGTGTTTTCATAAATATAGGTGACTTCATTGTCCCTTGGTACCGTTGTTCTGCCGTAGTACAAAACGTCTAAATCTGAGTCGTTATCAAAGTCACCCAATTCAATACCTCCTGACCATCCTTTAGGTAAATTATGATTGACTTCACGAAATGTATTGTCTTTATTATTTAAATAGATTTTTGTGATTTCTGAATAGGTACCCCAGGGTCCAGTACCATAATTTATGGCATCAAGATATCCATCATTATTTAAATCTCCCAGCTCAATATCGTTTTGTAAAACGCCGTCATTTTCATTTGTAAATGAATTTTGAAAAGAAAGGTTTCCCTGATTGATATATACGTAGAAATCACCGTCTCCATCTCCAGTGTTGTTACTATAATTAGGACTTCCGGTAAATACTAAATCTGCTAAGTTATCATTGTTCACATCACCTATATCAATTGCCAGAGCGGTTATGTGCGGTAAAGCAATATCTACTTTTTCGAATTTAAAGTCTCCCAGGTTCTTGTAGATATCAAATGAAAAATAATTGGGTGCTCGCGATGTAATGACTAAGTCAGGTTTCCCGTCATTATCGAGATCGTGCAATCTTGCAATTTCTCCTGGAAAAGCTGTGGTGGTATTTTCATCATCTATAAAGGAATAGTTTTGATTTACAAAATCACCTTTTCCGGTATTTCGATAAATTTCAACCTTGAGTTCGTTAGAGGGAGTATATCCTGTTAAGAAAATATCTAAAAGCCCATCAGAATCTACATCTGCCCATAGTGAAGATCCATTTGTTCTTCCGGGTAGGGATATATTTAATTCTCTAAACTCACATCCATTATCAATATTTTGAAAAACTTTGGTAATTCCATCAGCAGGAAATCCGCTTGTGGTACCTGAATATAAGAGATCTAATGTGCCATTATTGTCAAAATCTGCCCAGGCATAATCTCCATAAATAACGCGAGGAATATTCGTGATAGCGCTCTCTGTAAAGCTGTTATCTCCATTGTTTTTGTAAAATACAGCATTTGAAAATCGATTTTCAAAGTCAACACCTGTTACAAAAATGTCGAGATAACCGTTATTGTCATAGTCTACAAATGAGCTAAAACCATTATAGCCTCCTTTTAAATTTTGGGTTTGTAGTCGCTTAAAATTTTGACTAAAACATACCGTGGTGAATGTAAAAAGCGATAGGAATAAGAATGTTGCCTTCAAATAGAATAAAATTTCAGGCAAAATAATTATTCTATAAAAATAAATTAACTTGAAACGCAAATTAATAGAAAACCCCACCAAAAAAAGCAGGGTTCTTTTCTCACTATTATTTTTAACCCCTGCGTCTACGTCTTTTGTTCCGCCAGGGCGCGTTCTTTTGCCAGTCGCCGGCCATTATGCAGCCGTAAGGCAATACCTCGTCGAGTACGGTACCCAGGTTGTACTGTTGCATTTGAGCCCGAACGGTAGCAGCCGGTTTATAAGCACTGGGCAGTTCAGAAATATCGATCTCTTTGGAGAAAAACCGAATGTCGAGTCCGGCGGTTTCTTCTTTAAAGATCGCTTCATCAGCCTGCTCGGCCAGGTTGCGCTTGTGCTGGCTTCTGCTCATATTACGCCCGGCTCCGTGAGGGGCAAAGCCCAGATTGGTTTCCGTCGTTGCTCCTTCTACAATCAGTACGGGTTCGGCCATATTCAGGGGAATCAAACGAGGCCCCGTAATATCAGGCATAAATTTGCTGTCGAGTGGAGTAGCCCCTTTAGCGTGGTAAAAGGTATTTCCGTCTTTAAACACAAAGTTATGCTCGTTCCAAAACCGGTTTTCGATGCTTAAGTCCAACTTTTCGGCTACGCCATCATGAATCAGCGTATGGTTCAGTTTAGTCCATTTTCTTATGGTTTGCAGCGCTACCCAATAGTCCTGACCTTCTTCGGTATCGAAGGGAATCCAGGCGTTTTGCTTTAGGGTTTCGGGAGACAGTAATTGTCTAAAACGTTCCGCAATATGCATGCCTTTGGTGTACAAACGCGCTCCGGGACCGCGGGAACCGTGATGGGTGATCATCATGGTGTTGCCGGTTGCAGCCGAAGTACCCACAAATAAAAAGTGGTTTCCGTCACCCTGGGTACCCAGATGTTCACGGGCTATCGAGATGGACTTTTCATCAAACAGAAACTCGTTGCTTTTAAAGGCTTCGAGCAGGGCATCGGGAAGTTGAAACTGCTGTCCGCGGGGTCTGCCTCCGGGTCCAAAATGGGTGCTGGCGTGCGCCGCGTCAAGCACTGCTTTAGGATCTGCACTGCCAAAGTCGGTCAACATCACTGAGCAGCAGATGTCTGCACTGTGCATTCCGGGGTGAATGGCATTGTGGGCAGCCACCACACCCCCTACGGGAATGGTGCCTTCAGGACCGGCAGGGCAGGCGTCGGGCATCACGGCTCCACCAAGAACAGTGGGGGTACGCATCACGGCATCCATCGTTGCTTTGACTTTAGCCACATTGTCGAGCTCCAGGTCGTTTTCGGCAGCCAGGTTAAAACTGTAAGCAACCGGCTGCTCGAATAGTTTCGTGGGTTCAGGGAGCTTAAATTGCTCCAGGTAGGCTTCCATTTCAACTTTTGAAAGCTGCTCGCTGTTGATGTGCTCAAGGGCACGACGGTACCATTTTCCGGGAGGGTATCCCATGGCTTTTAGATGGTGACCGGTAATGTGGTTAGTAGTTTCCATAATTGTAATTTTATATCATTGTCCGGACTTATTTGCTCCGGGGCCTTTTTAAGGCCTTTGTTAAGCCCCACCAACTCCTCGTTTGGCGGGGCGCTACCTGAACCGTGATTCCAAAGACAAGGTTCGTTATTCTACCTTACAAATATGCACGCACTACTGCGCAACCTTTTTGCGTAGTCAAATAATTGATCTATTTTTCTTTAAAATTTAGCTAATGGCCCTTACCAAAAATGCCCTGATTCGATACAAAACCATCGACAAATGCCTGCAAAATCCGTATCGCAACTGGAGTCTGAATGACCTGATGGAAGCCTGTAGTGATGCCCTGTACGAGTTTGAGGGGCGGGATGTAAATGTGAGTAAGCGTACGGTGCAGCTCGATCTGCAGGTAATGCGCAGCGATAAGCTGGGCTATAATGCGCCTATTGAGGTGTATGAGCGCAAGTATTATCGGTATAGCGATCCCAATTATACCATAACCGATATTCCGCTGACGGAAAATGATATGAATGTGCTATCGGAAACCATGCACATGTTGAAGCAGTTTCAGGATTTTTCGTTGTTTGCTGAGTTTAAAGGAATCCTGAATAAGCTGGAAGATAAAATCTATACCGAAAAGAACCACAAGCAGGCGATCATTCACCTGGATAAGAATACCGATTTAAAAGGTTTGCAATGGCTTGACGAACTCTATCAGGCGATTTTAAAAGAGGTCGTGTTGAAGGTGATGTACCAGTCTTTTAAAGCGCAGTATCCTTCAGAATTTATCTTTCATCCGCATTTGCTGAAGGAATTCAATAACCGCTGGTTTTTAATTGGTCGCAAGACCGAAAGTGACCGGGTGCTTACGTTTGCCCTGGACCGTATTCTGGGGGTTGATTATGATTTTCAGACGGAATATATCCCGATCGGGTTTGATGCCGATACCTATTACGCGCATACCATTGGGGTCACTGTTTTAGAACAACGTCCACAACAGGTAGTATTTAAAGTAGACCGGCAAAATGCCCCTTATGTAGCAACCAAACCCTTCCACAGTTCGCAGCAACTCGAAGAACACTATCCGGATGGCAGCATTCGCTTTAGTATGCAGGTACATCACAATTTTGAACTCGAACGCCTGTTGCTGGGTTTTGGAAATAGCCTGGAGGTGTTGAAACCGAAAATACTGAGGCGCAATCTGAAACGCAAGTTGCAGGCTGCTGCGGACCTGTATTCGTGATTATTGCTATTGCTATTGCTGGAAAGATGTGAGATGTGAGATGTGAGACTTGAGACTTAAGACGTGAGACGTGAGAATTGAGCTTTGAGAAATACGCAATCGGAAATAGAAATAACAAATCTGTAAACAGAGAACAGAAAATTTGTAGCAGTCTCCATTTGCATTGCTTTTGCCGGAGTTTTGCATTAACCAATTGAAGTCCTTAACTTCTAAAGGCCTACGAAGCAACCGGTAATATTAGGGCTGTTCTTTTCGATTAATGTACCGGATTATAATTGGATTCCGGTTTTAAGGTATGCGTATAACAGGGGCCAGTTTTAGTTCATCAACATATTGACCTCTTTAAGCTTTTCAAGCGTAAGCGGTTTTTCTAAGTAGGCCACGACGGAAGCATACTTCTTTGCCATTTTTTTATCTCTGGGATGGGTGGAGGAGGTAAGCATGATTACTTTAGCATCGAGGCATAAGGCTTTCATTTCTTTTTCTTTTAAAAATTCCCATCCGTCCATCACCGGCATATCGATGTCTAATAGAATCACGTCCGGACAATTTTGATGAATGTAATGGTAGGCATCGAGACCGTTTAAAACTTCGCTTATATCGAGAATGCCTGCACTATTGAGCACTAGCTTATTGATGAAATTTGTGGTTTCGCTATCTTCAACCAGTAATACTTTGGGAGTCATAAACCTGCATGCTTTAAATAAATAATAAATTCTGTTCCTTCGTTAGGCTTACTTTTAACTTCTATTTCGCCCCCGTGAGAATCGATAATCGATTTAACGATATACATTCCGACTCCTATTCCTTCTACGTGAATGTGTAAGCGTTTGAATAGTTTAAAAATTTTGTGTTTGTATTTCGAAGCGTCAAAACCCAATCCATTATCAGTTATGATGAAGCAGGGGCAGCCTTTATCCTCCCGGGTTTTAAGTTGAATAATTCCTTCTTTCTCGGGGTCTTTAAATTTGATGGCGTTGGTTAACAGATTTTGAATGATACTTTTCAAATGAATCTTTGGGTATTTGATTTCCGGACATTCTGAAAAGTCGGTTTCTATGCATACTTTTTCGTGATCAATTTGCTCTGAAATACTGTTTGTGATCTCTTCAAAAACGTCCTGAAATAGCAGATGTTCGTTTTCGTAATCGAGTGTTGCCTTAAAATTGAGTACCTCATTCAAAGCAAAGACTTTGGTTTGAATCTGGTCGATGTTTTTTTTGAGGTTATTAAAAACCGGGCTTTTATGCTGTGTCGGCGTCATTTCCGCAAGCGCCATATCTGAAAGAATGGAAAGATTGGTAATGGGGGCTTTTAAATCGTGCGCCGCTATGTACGAAAAATCTTCAAGTTCCTTGTTTTTGAGTTCAATTTCTCGTGAATACCTTTTCACCTTGGCTATTTCAGCTTCTAAAGCTACGGAAGACTCCAGTACTTGTTTCTCTGCTAATTTGCGTGCGGTAATATCCTGAATGAATACGTGGATCAGGGGTTGGTGATCGAGCATATATTTACAGGGCGTAGCCTCTGCCATAAATACGGAACCGTCTTTTCTTTTAAAACTGGTCTCAATACTGAGTCTGGTTTCCTGTTTCATCCTCTTGCGTATCTCATTGGAGTGTTGCAATTCTGTTTCGGTATGTAGCTCAGACACACTTTTTTTTTGCAGCTCATCATATTCATAACCAAATAAGGCAAGCGCGCTGTCATTTGCGTCCAGAATGTTCATTTCCATATCATGTACCAGGATGGGAATTACCGAGTAGGTAAAGATCTGCTTATAGATATCCCGATCTTTATCCAGGTATTTGAAATCATTTTGCTTGGGTGTTTTCATACAGGGCTAGAGGTACATACGAATCAAAACGCTTTGGTCTAATTCCTAAATTTAAAAACTTATGTGCACACATACCTTTAAAATTCTGAATAATTTTTAGTCGGGAGGGGGTTATTTTAAGAAAGTCGAAATCAGTCGGCAGTCTCAGTTGGCAGTTGATATTCATATGGAAGATGATAGCATGATTCAATAAGCCAGATTCCAGATGCATCTGTAGAAAAATGGATTAGACCTTAGTAGCTTCTGTTGATTAGCACGGGAGGTATTTATTAACAGGAAATTGGGATGCGGTACTAAAGTTCTCTCAATTAGCAGTGTTCCGAGAGGTATTACTTTAAATAATCAATACTTTTAAAGTACAACTAAAAACAATAAGGTGTTATGAAAAATTCTCCAAACAGTCACTTTAAAAGTACCCTAGCCCAACTCGAAAAGCGTTACAGTTGTTCTCAAAATGACTGGAAACGCCTGAAGCAGGTAGGTTACAGCGCTATCTGTAAAATATCGCATACCGAATATGGTGGTTTCGAATCCCAAACGGGTTCATATTTAATGGACGAACGATCCCATACTTTTAAAATCAAAATCGATTATATCGATCAGCAAACCCGGGCTTACAAAAAGTTATTCCTGGTACCCAGCACCCGAGAATAGCCTGGTACGCCTGCAAGCTTGCTGCCTGAAGAGCTATCCAACAAAAACACGTTATAAACCATTAACTTAATACTTACTGTTATGAGCGATAAGAAAACAGAAACCAAAAATGATCAGAAGGAAGAAAAAGATTCTATTGACAAAGGGCCAATAAAAGACGAGCACGTCAATCAATACGGTTCTACCGATGATGACTCCAAAAAGCGCAGAGCCTGATTCGTTTAATTTTTAAATCTACAACAACCATGACCAAACCTAAGAAATTTCCCGAACAGGAACAGGAACTACCGGGTAGTGAACAAGCGATGGACCCGCAGCCTGAAATTGTAAGATCCGGTTATACAGGTTCCGATAAATTAAAAAACAAAGTAGCTTTGATTACCGGTGGCGACAGTGGCATAGGTCGCAGTGTAGCGGTGCATTTTGCTATTGAAGGTGCCTCTGTGGCAATTATTTACAAATCTGAAACGGAAGATGCATTAGACACTAAGAAACTGGTTGAAGAACAGGGTCAGACGTGTCTCTTGATTGAAGGGGATGTGCGGGACGCTGACTTTTGCAAAGAGGCTGTTGCACAAACCCGCGCAGAACTGGGCCATATTCATATTTTGGTTAACAATGCAGCTGTACAATTCCCAAAAGACCATGTATCTGAAATTGAAGACGACCAGCTCGCAACTACTTTTGAAACTAATATCTATCCTTATTTTTTCTTTGCTAAAGCTTTAGAGAATCAGTTTAAAAGTGGGGACTGCGTGATCAATTCCACTTCGGTTACGGCCTACCGCGGGTCTTCGCATTTACTGGATTACAGCAGTACAAAAGGAGCCATTACCACCTTTACGCGCTCGCTGAGTAAGATGTGGGCGCCAAAAAATATCCGGGTAAACGGAGTCGCCCCGGGCCCTATCTGGACCCCGCTGATTCCGGCTACTTTTGATGATGTGAGTGATTTTGGTCAGGATGTACCTTTAGGAAGAGCGGGACAGCCCAGTGAAGTGGCTCCGGCTTATGTTTTCCTGGCTTCGGCTGATAGCAGTTATATCACCGGGCAGGTGATTCATGTAAATGGTGGTGAAGTGGTAGGCGCCTAGGTACAGGGATAAAAAACAGGTATAAAAAGGCTGTCAATGGACAGCCTTTTTTCGTTAAGGAAGGTTCTTCTATCTAAACCGCAATCGCATCTGTCTGTTCCATACGCTCCCAGTTTCTGTGCTGAGCAATCCCTTCTATAAATTTCTGAGGTTTAGCCTCTATAAATACCGCTTTATCCTTTTTATAATCGGGTAGACCTGCATTTTTAAGCAGTTTTTCCCCAGCTCCAAGTGCCGCTATGGCTTTACAATGTTTGTAAGCTTCTCTTATAAATTTAGTAAACTTAGCGGTTTTAAGAAGACTTTTAACCGACTCGTCTCCACCGGGGATCAGAAGGGCATCAAATAAAACACTTTCGGTGGTCATAATCGCTGCTGCGACAATATGTTTCATATCCTGATTACAATTGATATTCCCACCGTGAGGAGCTACAATTTTCACTACGGCTCCTGCTTTCTCCAGAGCATCTTTGTAGGGTTTAAAGGATTTCATATCAAAACCATCTGCAGCCAGCACGGCAATCTGACGTGTGGCAATACTATCAAATTTAGTTTTGGCCTGGCTCAATGCCGGGTCTTTCTTCAGGTATTCTTTTTTAGGCTGGGGTTGAAAATCATCAACATCGGCATCGGCACCTATTGCCTGGTTGACAGGCTGCTCGATAGATTTCGGAATTTGCAGACCCAGTCCTGTAGCGACTTGTTTTGCTAATTGCTGATCGATCTGGCTGATTACCCACAGCATGCGTTCCTGAATTTCTTGATGATTGCATTTACCCAACTCAAAGGTGTAGGCGTCCGCTACATGTTGCTGCTCCCATTTGGCCAAACTGCGGTAAAACAAGGCCGGTTGCGAATAATGATCGCTAAAACTCGTACTGCGGGAGCGTATTTTATGCGCGTCTATGCGTTCCTGATGGTGGGTAAAACCGCCTTCGGCCATTTTAGCGAGATGCGGACATCCCATGCTCAACGAATTTGGAAAATAAGCCGTTTGTCCTTTTGGGATTTCGGTCTGCATATGTCCATCGCGCTGGTTGTTGTGACTGGGTACCACGGGTCTGTTGATAGGGATCTGGTGAAAGTTAGGACTTCCCAAACGCGATAACTGGGTATCGCGATAGGAGAATAAACGACCCTGAAGCAGCGGATCATTGGTGAAATCGATGCCCGGTACGATATGTCCGGGTAAGAACGCGACCTGTTCGGTTTCTGCAAAGAAATTTTCAGGATTCTTATTGAGGGTCATCTTTCCGATGATTTCTACAGGAACCAGTTCTTCCGGAATGAGTTTAGTAGGATCAAGCAGGTCAAAATCGTATTTATGCTCTTCTTCTTCCGGTACCACCTGAATACCAAATTCCCACTCCGGAAACTGCCCGTCATCGATAGCATCCCATAAATCCCGGCGGTGAAAGTCGGAGTCAGCCCCATTAATTTTTACGGCTTCATCCCAGGTAACCGAGTGTACTCCCAATATAGGTTTCCAGTGAAATTTTACAAAATGAGATTTACCTTCCTCATTGATGAATCGAAAGGTATGAATCCCAAAACCTTCCATCATCCGGTAACTGCGAGGGATTCCCCGGTCGCTCATCACCCAGATGTGATTGTGCAGGGTTTCGGTAGCGCGAGAAACAAAATCATAAAAGGTATCGTGTGCCGAAGCAGCCTGGGGAATTTCCTTGTTTGGCTCGGGCTTGACCGAGTGAATGAGGTCTGGAAACTTCATCGCGTCCTGAATAAAAAAGACCGGCATATTGTTACCTACCAGATCCCAGGTTCCTTCTTCGGTATAAAACTTTACGGCAAAGCCCCGGACGTCGCGGGCAAGGTCTGGAGAGCCCTTAGAGCCGGCAACGGTTGAAAAACGTACAAAAACAGGAGTTTTACGCTGCGTATCGGTGAAGAGGCCGGCTTTGGTATATTTTCCGATGCTTTTGTATAATTCAAAATACCCGTGTGCTCCGCTACCCCGGGCGTGAACAATACGCTCGGGAATGCGCTCGTGGTCAAAACTGGTTATCTTTTCGCGCAGGAGAAAGTCTTCGAGAAGTGTGGCCCCGCGTTCACCGGCTTTGAGCGAATTGTTGGTGTCATTTACTTTAAGCCCCTGATTGGTTGTAAGGGTTTTGTCTTTAAAATCTTTAATGTGTTCCGCAAGCTGATCCACTTTTTTAGAAGTTTTGCTGGTTTTTTGTTTGGCCATAATAAGTAAGTATTGGTTAGAATAATATTTAAAGTTAAGCGGATACTCCGCTATATCAGATAAATAAAGGTTAAAGTATTTTTTAAATTAAATAGAAATTGTCTTAAGTAATACACAAAGACGAAGAGCTACGGTATTAGGCTAAAACCTGATTAAAACATGGAAAGTGCCACAGCAGCAAACACGATATGAGCTATTAGCAGATTTATATAGTACGTAAGCAACGGAAGATTTTCCGGTTTGTGCGCAAGCCAAAACAGCACTTGCCACATCCCGATACCCATCAGGCCTTCAAGCAACCCGGCCCACAGCATATTAAAAGCAGGAAGGGAGGTAAGCCATGGTTCCAAACCCATTAGGATGTACAGGAATCCCAGACCAGCTGTGTAGTGTAAAATCCATCCCAACCCGTGTTTTATTGTCTTTTTATGCAGGATTACCGCGTTGAGCCAATACGGTTCTAACATAGGTTTGCCCAGAATCGCGCCGAGCAGCAGGCTAAACAGGCTCATAGCCGTAGTGCTGAGCAGGGAGATGTATATAAACTGAAATACGGTCATAGCAGAAATGCACTAAGATTGCCCGTTATTTTCCTCATGCTCCTGCTCGGTGTCTTCAACCTCTTCCTGCGAGATCAGGTAATGATCCTTTTCCAGACCTACAATAGCGATGATGTTTGTGACGGTAGTGTATAACAGCAGAATTACGGTAACCATCATACCACTAATCAGCGAGGAGAAGAACAGGGTGGCCCAGTACAGGTATTTATACCATTGGGTAGGGACCTCATCAGATTCGGTAATGGGAATGTTGAACATCTGAAAGAGGATGAGCGCGGTTATAAAAAGCACCGTGTCTATTTTGGCAATATTGGAAACCTGAATGTAATGGGCTTTTTTAAGGGTTGAGTTTGAACTCGTGCTGATACCCAGTAAGGTAAGCAGCAGGGTAAGTATGGTGGCTGAGCCCAGGACAATGGTATTGCAAAGCATATTGATACCCGAGAGCGAAGCTTCAATAAGCGATTTGGCCTCGTAGCCACTGATGTTTCCCAAAAGAAAGGCTGAAAGCGCTACAAAGATAAAGGTGATCAGTCCACCCAGGATTGATCGTTTGTTTTTAGAGAGAAAATCGGTCATGGTTTTGGTTGTTTTGGATTTGAATAAACCAGTTTTACGTACACCATTGCCGCATTAAACAGGAATGAGAGTCCGTTTGTAAGTATAATGGGCCAATCGTTTTTCAGGATGCCGTAAACCGTCCAGGAGCCTACGCCTATTAGAAGGCTTGCAAACATCCATAAGGAGATATCTTCAGCCGATTTGGTTTTAATCACTTTATATACCTGAGGTAGTACGGCAATGGTTGTAAATATACTGGCGGTTATTCCGGTTAGGTTTTCAAACATAGGCTGTATTTACTTTTCCGGGTTAAAATCCTGAGGCTGGTAGGGACCATCCGGTTTCTCGACAGACAGGTTTGTCGCCCGTTCAAAGAGGTGGGCTTCGGTTTCAAAAAAGTGCATCATGTATCCTGCGGTATTTACAAAACAGACTACATCACCCGGTTTGGGGAGTTGTGCCAGCTGTATTTTGCGTTTGAGCAGTACATCGCGTTCCAGACAATAGGCCCCGGTAAAATAGACGGCTACGGGTTCGGCCTGTGGATCCGGATTTTTGAACGAAACAAAGGGATCGAGTAAAAAGTCGGCACTCGAGCTTTTCAGCTGCGACATGTTCATCTCGAGACCTACGAGGTGATCTCCACGAGAATCTTTTTTGCGATGCACCACCCGGGCCAGGGTTACGCCCACCTGATTGAGCAAACTTCTGCCCGGCTCGAGGCGTAATTCTCTATGTTCCTGCTCCAGCCGTTGCGCAACTGTATTGCCACTGGCATCAGGGGTTTCCAAAATTTCCTTCAGGAAGGATTCTTTGGTGTATTCGTTAAAATAGGGATAGGTAGCCAAACTTCCTTCTACCTCCCCATCCCGAAGCGTAAATCCGAGTCCGTCGTTACCAAAGGTTATAGGCATGCGCTCACCGCCAACCGCCTCCTTCAATGTTTCCTGAAAAATGTTCCACTCCTGTTGGGAGCTCAGGTAATTCATCAGAACACCACCGCCTATATCAATAAATACAGGTTCTTGCGATTTCAAATTCAGCCTTATAATCAAATCAAGCGTTTGATGCAGGGCTGCGCCGCGTTGGGCGGTGCTGTAGCCATCCAGGTGAAAATGAAAACCCCTGAGGTTTAGCTGTGAACCGGCTTCCGGGGAGTCGCAAAAGCGGTGTATGATAGCTTCCACCTCATCGATATCAAAACCAAAGCGGCTGTACAGTTTTTCCCCTTTAAAGTTAAATCCCGAAATGCGAATGCCTATCTGAGCCTGCTTGTTCAGGTGTGCGGCAACCCGCATAACGTGTTCCAGCTCATCGGTATTATCCAGAATAAGCAGCACCCCATGCGTTACGGCAAGAGTGATCAGGCGGTCTTCTTTGATCGCAGCGGTTGAAATAAGCTGATCTGCGGGTATACCCAGCTCCAGACATTGTTCCAGTTCACGGAAACTGGCGGTGTCTATGCCGGCTCCGGCATCCACCGCGGCCGGAATGAGATTCTTAAACTTATTGGCTTTGCGGGCAAAAAAGATACGGCTGTTGAAGTTGTAGGTATCCAGAATTTGCCGATACTCCCTGCAATTTTCCTGAAAAGCACCCAAATGGTGGATGTTGAGCGGCGATTGCCAACGCTGTACCAGCGCTTCCTGAAGCTCAAAATCAGCAACAAGCCGGTGCATCCAGGGGGACGTAAGCGGTGTTAATGGCGGTAAATTGGGATTCATCGGTTTTGGTTTTTTTAGCTTGTTTTTCATGTTGTGAAGTACAGTTCGCATAGCGGGTGTTTTTAATTGATGATGAGTGTATCTTTTTGGATCAGGCGATCTGCTGTTTCCTGAGCCCAACGGCTGGCGGTATCGTTATGTTCCCGCGACAGGGTATCGTTATCAAAAAGACGGGCTTCTGTAGGAGTGCCGTAAAGCACCACACGGGTTTCGGTACGGTCTGCAGCATTTAGCGGATGTCCCTCGCGCGTACAGCGCAGGTTGCCGGTTGAAGGATCGGAGCAGCTGAAAAGCTCCGGGTCTGCATTAAAAAGCAGGGAAGCTTTTTTAGAAAAGCCCCGTGGGATACGGGCATCGAGGCTGTAGTCTATCGCGATCGGTTTGCTATTCCGGGTGAGTTGCAACTGCGGATTTGTCGACAATTCCGCTCCCCGGGCATAACTGAAATCGAGGATGCCGGCCCGCATCAGCGCCCGCATTTTTTTGATGTTTGCAACCGGTGGGCCATAAGCCGTGCGGTTAAACAAGCCAAAATAGTGTTGCTGTATACGGATTTCTGATTGGGCCGACAGCAAACCGGCGCTGTAGAGTTTGTTGAAGTCTTTGGCTAAAAAGCGCCAGGACGAAGCTGCTGCAGCGTAAGCGCTGTTTTGTTGCTCCAGTTCGTTAAGCCAGAAATCCCAATAGGTGGCAACCGCCTTTTGCTGATCTGTATCCGGTTCCAGTTTTGGGAACCAGAGGTTGTTTACGTCAAAAGCTTCGGCCCCCGGATTTAGTTTATGAAAGGCTTCCTGCAGTTGTTGAAAGGCTACCCGATTGTGTACCGGGTTAAAATCAAATCCATAGGAATCGAAAAGGGCATAGTAATACGAACATTCCAGATCCTGAATGATGTAGGGGAGCACTTCGGTTTCAAAATCCAGCTGACGGCATCCTTCGGGAAGTTGCGCTACAAAGTTATGCAGGTAAAAGCTGGTTTGGGTGTATGTATTGGTTTGTCCCCCACGTGGAATGATGGGTATGCCTGAGCGGGAATAGGGGAGGATGCGTGCGGGTTCGTCTCCGCTTTTACGATACTGCAATCCGTCTTCTTCGGTTTCTACAAACTGCCCGCCTCGGCCTTCGGTAAGACCGAGTAGGGTATCAATTGCCGTGAGTCCCATTCCCTTGCAGGCCACCACCGCGCCCGGAGGAATGTGACCAAGCCTTTCCGAAAAGGGATAGACAAAAGGAATGTGACGGGGATGCGGAGTTTCGGTTTGTAACTTACTATTTATGGAGGTACTGTGCCCGGTGGTCACGAGGACCGATTCAAAACACAATTGGTCTACACAGGCATCTGAAGTCTGTAGTTGAAAGGTGGTGTCGTTCCGGCTTATCCCGGTTACCCGGGTGATGTGTTTACTGATGCTGAGGTTTGGGAGGCGCATTGCACTAAGTTCGTCAAAATATTGCTTCAGGTAATGCCCCACTTCGTTACGGGGTGCAATTAAGGCCGCTTCCTCCTCCGGAGTTCTACCAGTTCGTTTGCTGCGCCATTCGGTAAACGCAGGCAGATCAATAAGGGGTTTGGGTGGGCTTTCTGGTGCTATGCTGATGTGCCGGTTGGGGTAATTCATCAATAAGTAATCGGGCTGACCGGGGTTATAGATCCATCCCGTAGCCCAATGCTCCGATTCGTTAAAGAGGTGCAGGTGTACGGCTGGGGTATGTTTTGCCTGCCCGAATGTGGCAAGCAGGCGTTCCAGGCCATAAAAGCCTTTGGGCCCCAAACCTACGATTGCTATATGTACGGATTGGGCGCTCATATACCCAGATTTTTTGCAACCCAGGCGGGGTTGTAAATCGTGTCCAGATAGCGCTCACCGCGGTCGCACAGGATGAGCACACAAGACGCAGCTTTTGGCATATGAGGTGCTAACTTTAGAAAAGCGGTAAGCACCGCTCCGGACGAACCTCCGGCTAGAATGCTCTCGGTTTGCAGGAGTTTGTTGCAGCCTGATACGCATTCGGCATCGGTGATGTGCACGACCTGATCTACCCGATCGGGATCCAGAAATTTTGAGGGTAAACCTGCACCATGCCCGGGTATCAGGCGTTTGTTGGCTTTAGTGCCAAAGATCACACTGCCGCAGGCATCAACCGCAACGAGTTTGGTTTGCAACTGCTGTTGCTGGATGTAGTTTGCGCAACCCATCAGGGTACCGCAGGTACTGGTGGCTGAAAACACATAATCTACGCCGGGCAATTGCCGGTGTATTTCTTCCATGGTATGAAAATGCGTTTGGGGATTGGCCTGATTGCCGTATTGATTGGTCCATATCGCCCCGGGAGTCTCCGCGAGAATTTCCTGAACCCGGTTGAGTCGGGCTCCCAGAAAACCACCTTCGGGATCGGGGTGAGTAACCTTGTCAATGTGTACGCCGTAGGCTTTTAAGATTCTTAGGGTGTGTGTATTGGCTTTGGGATCTACCACAATGATAAGCGGAATGTGATAGTAGCCGCAAACCTGGGCCAGACCAATAGCCATATTGCCGCTGCTGCTTTCCACCAGAGTAGTTTGCGGGGTAATGAGGCCCTGTTGAATTCCTTCTTCAATAATACTTAACGAGGTGCGGTCTTTGACACTGCCGCCGGGGTTGGCCATTTCCAGTTTACCGTATACCTCAATACCGGCGAGCGCTGAAAGCCGCTTCAACTGAACGAGGGGGGTGTTGCCAATGGTTTGCAGCACCGAATTGGCAATGCGGGCTGGTTTTTCTAAAGCGGTAACTGGAGACATAGCGGAATTGATTTGGTTAGTTGATTGAATCTGAACTGAAAATTATATTGTTTTAAATCATATAGTATTAATTATAACAGGATTTAACAGAGAAGCGTTAAATAAATAATAAGGTCTCTGGCGCCTGTATAAGGAGCAGTAGCTTTTGCTATATTACAGGCAAACAACCAATTTAATACTTATGGAGAACTGGATTAGTGCCTCAACCCCCTTATTGCTGAAAGTCTTTTTTTCGGTTTTAGCAATATTTTCAATAATTATATTTATTACCCGGGTATCGGGTTTGCGCACCTTTGCCAAGATGTCGAGTTTTGATTTTGCTTCTACTATTGCTATAGGCTCCATCCTGGCCTCAGTGATTCTAAATACCAATCAGTCGTTGCTGAAAGGGGCCATTGCCTTAGGCGGAATTGTCCTGTTTCAAAGTGTGTTTGCACTTGTGGTACGTAAGTCTAAAGCCATGAACCGTATGCTTACCAATGCTCCCACAGCACTGATGTACAAAGGAGAGATCCTGTATGCTAATCTGTCTAAAACCAATGTTGGTGAAGCCGATTTGATTGCCAAGCTGCGGGAGGCCAATGCGCTTAACTTTCAGGATGTGCACGCCGTCATCCTGGAATCTACCGGGGATATGTCTGTTTTACACGGGGGCGAAGATTCGCAACTTGACCAACGTTTGCTGCATAGTGTTCAGGGTTTACCGGAAGAGGCGGGGAGTTAGACGTGAGATTTTAGACGTGAGATTTTAGATTTTAGACGTAAGATGTTAGAAATACAAAATCAGTTTACAGTCGCAGTAGGCAGTTGTTTGGATTCGAAATTTATAGTTTAAGAA
>CETR01104886.1_pt1 | contig 59503 bp, 31 predicted proteins | sample 531281 | NCBI WGS metagenome assembly CETR01 (sample SAMEA2622568, study PRJEB7988) | marine metagenome | biome: marine biome (ENVO:00000447); feature: mesopelagic zone (ENVO:00000213); material: "saline water (ENVO:00002010), including plankton (ENVO:xxxxxxxx)" | depth 696 m
TCTTTATTAATTTAGTAAAAATCTAACTCTATTTTTGCACAATTATGAAAATTAAAAGCAAACTTTTGCTAATCTCGTTTTTGTTGTTTCAGGCCGTACTTTTGGCACAAAACAATATAACGATTTCGGGAACGGTCTTGGATGATCTAGGACAACCGTTGCCGGGGGCAAGCGTAGTGCTTCAGGGCACTACTACAGGAACCCAAACGGATTTTGATGGAAACTATCGTTTGGAAAACGTTCCGAGTGACGGAACCTTGATGTTCAGTTACGTCGGATTTACAACGCAAACCGTACCTATTAATAGTAGGACTACGATTGATCTTACCATGCAGGAAGATACCCAAGCCTTGGATGAGGTAGTGGTTGTTGGTTATGGTACACAGAAGAAGGCGGATTTAACAGGGTCGATTGTCACGGTTGATGCCGAGCAGATTGAAAAGACCCCATCTGCAAACCCAGTTCAAGCTTTACAAGGTAAGGTTGCTGGTGTCCAAATTGTGACACCGGGGTCTCCAGGAGCATCACCGACTGTTAGGATTCGTGGTCTAGGTACGTATTCGGATGCAACCAGTCTTTTGTATGTGGTGGATGGAATGTTCTACAGTAACATTGACTTTTTGAACCCCAACGACATTAAGTCGATGAACGTGTTGAAGGATGCATCTTCCTCCGCAATTTATGGGGTAAGGGCTGCGAACGGTGTAGTAATCATTGAGACCAAGTCAGGTAGTAAAAACAGAAAACCCACCATTGAATATAATGGATATACAGGGGTGCAACGGGCCCAGAATGTTTTACAGATGGCCAATGCCGAACAATTCGTGACCATGGCGGTTGAATCTGGTTCAGATGCTGACGTTCAGTTTATCCTCGACGCAATGCAGCGTTACGGAAGAAGTAGAATCAATCCCAACGTACCTGATGTAAACACGGATTGGTACGATGAGATCATCCGTGATGGACTTATCCAAAACCACAGTATAAGTGTTACCGGGGGAACCGACAATGTGTCGTATTCCTTGGGAACCAACTACTTCTCACAAGAAGGTCTGTTGGATATGAAAAACGACTATGAACGATTCAATATCCGTTCAAAACTGGATGTGGACGTTATGGATAACCTTAGAATGGGGGTAAATACCGTATTTAGTAACGCCACACAGCAAACACCGGAAAACTCAGCTTGGTTCAAAGCATATTTTGCTGTTCCCATTCTTCCTGTTTTTGATGATTTGAATACAGAGGCGACACCAACGCGCTATGCCAATGCACAAGCGCTTGGATACAGGGGAACCCAGAACCCTTTTCCAGATATGGATTACAACGATAACAGGCTGAAGATTCGTAAGCTATTGGCCAACATTTACTTGGAAACAGATATTATCAAGGATAAACTGACTTTCAAGACAACCTATAATATTGACTTTTCTGCTTTGGAAGAGCGCTACGTGAACCTACCGTACAATATGGGCTTTGGAGATCAGCGGATATCTTCCATTAATCGTCGTCAGAACAACTACTACAACCAAATATGGGACAACTTGCTTACCTATACGGATACCTATGCCGAAGATCACAATGTAACCATAATGGCAGGGACGTCCTTTAGGGATGAAGCCTCCAATCAGTTTCAGGCAACAGGTAGTGACATAGCAGGTATCAATTATGAAACCTCTTGGTATCTAAATTTTGCTGATCCCTTGTCATTTAATAATAATGTGGAGGAAAACAATCGTAGGATTTACGGACAATCTTATTTTGGAAGGGTATCCTATAACTTTAAAAATAGATACCTTTTATCGGGGACATTTAGGGCTGATAGGTCTTCCAAATTTACCAAAGAACAATGGGGTTATTTCCCATCCATTGGTGCCGGTTGGGTCGTATCGCAAGAACCCTTTATGGAAAATGTAGGTTTCTTTGACTTTTTGAAACTAAGAGCTGCTTGGGGACGTTTGGGTAACGATAACGTGCCGGCAAGCTCCGGGGCAAATACCATTTCCAATCAAACTGTGGATTTAGGGGATGTTCCTTATACAGGGATTACCGCAACCAGTACTTTTACCGATCTTACATGGGAAGTGGTGGAAGAGTTGGACTTTGGATTCAACATGAATATTTTGAACAATCGCTTGTCTGTGGAGTCCGATTACTATATCAGGGACACCAAGGATGCCATTATGCCCGTGTATATCCCAATCGCCAACCAAACAGTGTCGAGAAACTCAGGGGTAATACGTAACTCTGGTATTGAGGTGGCCTTGAACTGGAGCGATGAAATTTCGCCTGACTTTACCTATACGGTCGGAGCCAACTTTACTACTGTAAAAAATGAGGCCATAGAGATCGAGGACGAAAGTGGTTATATTGATTCAGGTTCTGCGGAGTTCAGACAGCGAACTATGGTAGGGGAGCCACTCTATGCGTTTTACGGTTACGAGACCACAGGAGTTTATCAAAACCAAGCACAGATCGATGCCGATCCCGTTGCGCAAAGTGCTATTGCAGAAGGTCAGAATATTCAACCTGGATATCTCATATTCAATGATAGGGATGGAGATGGGGCCATTACGGATCAAGACAGAATGGTGTTGGGGTCTTTCCTTCCCAAGTTCACTTATGGTGGTAACATTGGATTGAATTATAAAGACTTCGGTTTTTCCATGAACTTTTATGGGCAAACGGGCAACAAGATATTGAACAGAAAACGAGGTGAGGTCATCTTTACCAACGACACCAATATGGATGCCGATCTGGCCAAGAACCGTTGGCATGGAGAAGGTACGAGCAATACGTATCCTTCATCGGCAGGACTACGAGATAGCTGGAACCAAAGACTGAGTAATTTTTGGGTGGAGGATGGTGATTTCTTCAGAATACAGAACATTCAGCTGGCTTACACACTTCGAGGTGATAAACTCAAAGGCAATATGCCTGACTTTAAATTCACATTGACTGCAGAAAGACCGTTGACCGTTTTCAGCTACAATGGATTTAATCCAGAAGTTTCTGATGGAGTGGATCGTCAGACATATCCTGTTCCATCGATTTACACCATAGGTGTTAATGTTAAACTATAAAAGAAAATTGAGATGAAGAATAGTAACCTATTATATCGAATAGTATTTGTCCTGGTTGCGATACTGGCTATCCAATCATGCTCAGACAAGTTTGAAGATATCGAAGGACAGCTCAATGCTGATGACCTGGATTATTCGGCGACCGAGGATATGGTTCAGGCATTGATCGGTTCCTACTATGTGATTGCCACAAGGGGATGGGAAGAGCCATTGCTGCTTTCCGTTCGTGGCGATGATGTAAATGCAGGTGGTTTGGGCGACCAACAACCCTTTGCTGATACCGATAATTATGTATACGCCCAAGGATACTGGATGTACAACTCTTTGTGGAACGTACACTATGGAGACATTGTACAACTGAATACCGAGATTGAATTGATCGAGAATTTCAAGGATTTCGCAGATGAAAGCGGAAAGGCAACAGCGGACCAATACATTGCTGAAATCAAGGTAATGAGGGCATGGTTGCATTTTAACCTGGCTAGGGTTTGGAGCGATGTGTTCATCATTGAATCCACCCAACCTGATGCCGAGATAGCCAATGGGACCGCTACCAAGCAGGAAATCATGCAATATATCTCCGATCAAATGGATGAAGCCATTCCATTGTTGCCCAATTTGAGACCAAACGAAAGGACCGATATCCCAGGCGGAGTTACTCGCTACACTGCATATGCACTCAAAGCGATGGCCCACATGGAAATGGAGGATTATCAAGGCATGGCGGATGCCTGTGCTGAGATCATCAACTCCAATAAATTCTCATTGTACCCGGACTTTTACAGTCTGTTCAAAAAACCAGGGGAGTTAAGCGACGAGAGTTTGTTCGAACTGCAGTTTTCCGATTATGGTTCAAGTACGGGAGATACCTTTTATCACTTATACGCTCCGTTTGGTCCACAAGGATGGACACCGGCCAGGGAGAATGCCTCTGACGGTTGGGGCTTTTATGAGCCAAGCATGAAGTTCATCAAGTTCATGTTGGATAGAGACGAATCCGTACGTTTGGAAACCAGTGTACTTTGGACGGACCGGGGAATTACAGAATTACAAGCAGACCCGAATTATGCAACGCTTCCTTCATTCGTTAACAATACTACACGAGAAGGTGATGTGATCAATGACTACGCTAGAGCATTGTTTGCCAGTGGTAAACACTATTTGCCATCCGTTCAACTTACAGATCAGCGAAATAACTATGGTGGAGGCAAGAACATGATTGTAATGCGCTACGCAGAAATACTGTTGATGTATGCCGAAGCGCTGACTCGTGGAGCCAGTGGTTCCGGAATGACGGCAGACCAGGCGGTAAACCTTGTTCGCAGCAGAGCTGGAATGCCATCCATATCTGGAGTTTCCTCTGATGATGTGATGGACGAGAAGTTTGCCGAATTGGGCATGGAATGGGGAATCCGCTATTACGACATGATTCGCTTGGACAATTATTCCGAACTGAGCTATGACGGACGAACCTTTACTGCAGACAAAGAACTATTGCCATATCCACAAGCACAAGTGGATGCACTCCCAACCTTGGGTGGCGGTAGTAGCGATGACTAACACTAACTAAATAAACTACAAAGATGAAACATATAGTTAAATCCATATTGATGCTGCTGGGGCTACTGGTGGTTTCATGTAACGAGGGTATCGATCCCATCACGGCAGTGGATGCCGGGGTGGATGAAACAGCGCCCCAGGTTACGATAACTTACCCAACCGAAGGAGTGGAATTGATGCCTTTTGAAGAAGAAACTTCAATTGATATCACTTTTGAGGTCACTGATGATATAGAAGTATCGAATGTTGCTGTATCCATGGATGGGTCGCAAATAGCCACGTTCAACTCCTTTAAGGATTACAGGATTGTATTGGAGGAAGTGACTTACGAAGGATTGGGGAACGGCGATCACACAGTTACCGTAGCTGCAACGGATATCGAGGGCAAAACTACGACCGAGGAGGTCAACTTTGCCAAACTGGCGCCCTATAGCGCACAATTTGATGGGGAAGTTCTTTACATGCCCTTCAATGCAGATTATATGGACTTTATCAGTTTCCAAGAAGCCGGAGAAGTCGGTAATCCAGGTTTTGCTGGTGATGCCTTTTTGGGAGCCGATGCCTTCCAAGGAGCAGCAGATTCATACCTCACTTTCCCCATGGATGGTTTGAAAAACAGTGAATTTAGTGCAGCATTTTGGTACAAAGTAAATCCAACACCGGATAGGGCGGGAATTTTGGTAGTGGGCGACGATGCTGATGACAGAAACCAAGGATTCCGTTTGTTCCGAGAAGGTAATGCCGATGAACAGCGAATCAAATTAAATGTAGGTACTGGTGCAGCAGAAAGCTGGAATGATGGTGGAGTTATTGATGTGACCGCCGGTGAGTGGGTTCACGTTGCAGTTTCCATATCCCAGACCCAGAGTACCATTTACTTCAATGGGGTTGAAATGTTGAGCGCAGATTTACCCGCACCTATTGATTGGACGGGGTGTGAAGAACTGCATATTGGTGCTGGAGGTCCAACCTTTGATTATTGGGACCATGGCTACGATGCCAGTCCAATGGACGAACTCCGAATTTTTGATAAGGCGTTGACGCAGAGCGATGTTCAAATCATGATGAATGCCGCCAATCCATACATTCCTCAATATGATGGAGAATCTTTCTACATGCCTTTTGATGGGGATTATATTGATTTGATAGGAAGTAAAGCGGCAACCCAAGTAGGTTCACCAAGCTTTACCGATGAAAGTCAAGTAGGAGATCAGGCTTATTTAGGGGCTGCGGATTCCTATATCAATTATCCAGCAGAAGGATTGATGACTTCCGAGTTCAGTGGTTCCTTCTGGTACAAAGTCGATGCTAGCCCAGATAGGGCGGGTATTATCACCATAGGTGATGATGCCGCCGATCGCTTCCAAGGATTCCGATTGTTCCGGGAAGGAAGTGCAGACGAACAGCGCATCAAACTCAACGTTGGAACAGGAGCCGGAGAAAGTTGGAATGATGGTGATGTAATCGATGTAAATGCAGGCGAATGGGTCCATATCACTTTTACGATATCAAATAGTGAAAATGTTATCTATTTCAATGGAGCAGAAGTTCTGTCGTCCGCCATGTCGGCACCGATCGATTGGACGGGCTGTGATACCTTTACCATTGGTGCAGGTGGACCGACCTTTGACTATTGGGGGCATGCTTCCGATAATAGTATTATCGATGACCTGAGATTCTATAGCAAATCGCTTTCTCCTGAAGAAGTGGCTGAAGTTTACGGCGGAGAGGTTACGCCACAGAACTATGGTTCCACATTGTATATGCCTTTTGAAGGGTCCAATGTAGATGATAACTCTGGTGCAGAGGCTACCGTTGTAGGTGCTCCCGGTTTTGCAGGCGAAAGCGCTGTAGGCAGCGATGCCTATGCTGGTGCTACGGATTCGTATCTCACTTTCCCGATTGATGGATTATTCAACAATCAATTCAGTGGAGCTTTTTGGTACAAGGTCAATGCTGACCCGGACAGAGCAGGTATTTTAACGGTAAGTCCACCAATGAACGGTACGGACAACGACCTTTCTGCAGGTTTTAGGCTTATTAGGGAAGGTACCGCCGATGAGCAGCGTATCAAATTACATTTGGGTACCGATGCTGGAGACGTCTGGAACGATGGGGATGTTATCGATGCCACTGTAGATGAGTGGGTACACGTGGCGTTTACGGTAACGGAAACCCAAACACTTATATACTTGAACGGCGAGCCAGTGGTCAATACCGGCGATATGGATGGAAAGACCATAAGCTGGGAAAACTGTTCCATCCTATCAATAGGTTCAGGAGCACCTAACTTTATTGGTTGGAACCACCTGTCCGATTTAAGTTATATCGATGACCTATACTTATTTGATAGGACATTGACCCAAGAGGAGATTCAAGAAATCATGAACAATTAAGGTGTTTTTAATGAACACTTCACAATATTTGAGTTAGTTAGTTTAGTTTATATGAGGTTAATTATGTTGCCATTGGCCATTGCCGCGCTACTTATAGGGTGCAATGGCCAAAAAACTAAGGAAGAGGCAAAAAAAACATCGGAAATAAATACGGATAGCTTGGCCAATGCCGACAAGGCTCTATTGGACTCCGTGCAGTACCAAACCTTCAACTATTTTTGGGATGGGGCGGAACCAGTTTCAGGATTGGCCAGAGAGCGTATCCATTTGGATGGAATTTATCCTAACCACGACAAGGATATTATAACCACAGGAGGTTCTGGATTTGGCCTTATGGCCATTTTAGTAGGAGTGGAAAGGGATTTTATCTCCCGCGAGGAAGCTTTGGAGCGCTACGAGCGTATTGTGGACTTTTTGGAAAAAGCAGATCGTTTCCATGGAGCATGGCCGCATTGGTTGTTACCATCGGGAAAAGTGACCCCGTTCAGTAAAAAGGACAACGGAGGGGATTTAGTGGAGACGGCCTTTTTGGTCCAAGGGTTGTTAACGGTCCAAGCCTATTTTAAAGATGGAAATGAGCGTGAACAGCAATTGGCGGAAAAAATCCAAGAGCTCTGGGAAGGCGTAGAATGGGATTGGTACACCAAAAATGGCGAAGATGTACTGTATTGGCATTGGAGTCCCGAATACCAATGGGAAATGAACTTTCCCGTAGGAGGCTACAACGAGGCCTTGATTATGTACATTCTGGCAGCGGCATCCCCAACACACTCCATAGACAAATCGGTTTATGAAAAAGGATGGGCCTTGGACGGACAGATTGCAAAGGACACCACCTACTACGGTCTGGAAACGGAACTAAACCATTATGAGCATAGCGATGCACCCGTAGGACCCCTGTTCTGGGCACATTATTCCTATTTGGGTTTGAACCCAAAAGGGCTAAAAGATCAGTTCGGTAATTATTGGAAACTGAACCAGAACCATGCAATGATTCATTATAAATATGCTGTGGACAATCCAAAGGATTATGAAGGCTATGGAGAAGATTGTTGGGGCTTGACCTCCAGCTACTCCATAAAAGGCTATGCCGGACACCGCCCAGGAGAAGATTTGGGCGTAATATCCCCAACAGCTGCACTTTCCTCAATGCCCTACACTCCCGAAGAGAGCAAACAGTTTTTACGGTTCATGTATAACGAACAGGATAGCTTAATAGGTAAATACGGACCATACGATGCCTTTAGTTTGGAGGATGATTGGTATTTGCCACGGTATTTGGCCATTGACCAAGGACCAATTCCTGTAATGATAGAAAATTACCGAAGTGGCCTATTCTGGAAATTGTTCATGGACAATGAAGAAGTACAAAATGGCTTGATGAAATTGGGTTTTGAAAGCCCGAACATGGAACTTACAAATGATTAAAAAAGTATTATATCCAGTTTTCTTTGCCGCACTGATTACATCCTGCGGGGGAGGGGACGATTACACTTACGTACCCACAACACCGGAACTTCCCGGTAATGGCTCCGATGATGATGACGATGAGGAACCAACAATTACGGATGAGGAATTATTGGACCTGACCCAAGCAACCACCTTTAAATACTTTTGGGATTTTGCCGATGCCGATTCCGGTGGGGCAAGGGAAAGATATCACCCGAACGACCCAGGCAATAGTGAAGGCGTTGTAACTGCCGGAGGCACGGGATTTGGCCTCATGGCCATTTTGGTCGGAATGGAAAGAGGATATATCTCCAGAACCGAAGGGTTCGAACGGTTGACGACCCTCTTGGATTTCTTGGAAAATGCCGATCGCTTTCACGGAGCATGGTCGCATTGGATCAATGGTTCCACAGGGGCTGTGATTCCCTTTAGTGATTTGGATGATGGAGGGGATTTGGTGGAAACCGCTTTTTTGGCACAAGGACTTATTTGCATCAAAGAATACTTTAAAAATGGTTCTGATGCTGAGCAGGCTTTGGCCCAACAGGCAGATGAGCTTTGGAAAGGTGTGGAGTGGGATTGGTATACCCAAAACCAAAATGTGTTGTACTGGCATTGGAGCCCAAATCATGGTTTCGATATCAACCTTCAACTAAAGGGCTATAATGAGGTATTGATTACGTATGTGATGGCCGCGGCCTCGCCGGAATTTGGTATAGAAAAAGAAGTATATTCCAATGGCTGGGCCTCGGGTGGAGGAATCCAATCGGCAAACACGCAATACGGTTATCCGCTTTTGGTTAGGCACAATGGCTCTGAACAGTTTGGTGGACCCCTGTTCTGGGCACACTATTCCTATTTAGGGCTGGACCCTCGAAATCTTTCCGATGATTATGTGGATTACTGGGATGTAAATGTCAACCATACCATGATCAATTACGAATACTGCGTGGACAATCCCGATTTTTATCAAGATTATGGTGAAGATTGTTGGGGATTAACGGCGAGTTACTCCCGAAACAACGATGGAAGCATCGGATACAACGCCCATAGTCCCAGCAACGATACCGGGGTCATATCTCCCACTGCAGCTATCAGTTCTATTCCCTACGCGCCCGAAGAATCTTTGGATGCAATGCATTACTTTTATAGAAATAGAGATGATTTGTTGGGCCCGGCAGGGTTTTACGATGCCTTCAGCCCAGAATACGATTGGGTAGCAGAAGCATATCTGGCCATAGACCAGGGACCGCAGATCATCATGATTGAAAACTATCGGACTGGTTTGCTTTGGAACTTGTTTATGGGTAACGAAGATGTTCAAGCTGGTTTGACCAAACTTGGATTTTAATATGACAAAACAATTATCATTTTTTCTTTTGTTCTTGGCTTGTAATTTGGTCGCTGCACAATGGCAATCAAAATACGAAGCCAAAATGCTTATTGATGGGAACGATACCTTGCGATATCGTATTATGTATCCCAAGAATTTTAAAGAGGACGGAAACTATCCCGTAGTACTTTTTCTTCATGGGGCAGGAGAGCGTGGAAACGACAACGAAAAACAACTATGGAATGGTGGCAAACTGTTCGCTACCGATTATTTACAAGAACGATATCCGGCAGTTGTTATTTTCCCGCAATGCCCTAGGGAAAGTTATTGGGCCAGTGTGGATGTGGATAGAAGTTCCTATCCCATCAATTTGGACTTTACCTACAGCGAAGGACCAACAAAACCGTTGGAAATGGTAATGGATTTGCTCGAGACCACCATAGCGGAACCTTATACCAAGGACGATCAAGTCTATTTGATGGGACTTTCCATGGGAGGCATGGGAACATTTGAATTATTGAGTAGAAAACCGAACACGTTTGCGGCCGCCGTACCCATCTGTGGTGGTGGAGAGCCGGAATCTGTTTCAGTTTACGCCAAAAACACGCCATTATGGGTGTTCCATGGAGCCCGAGACAATGTAGTACATCCATTGAAATCCGTGGAAATGGTCTCGGCCTTGTTGAAAGCAGGGGTACATCCAAAGTTCACGATGTACGATTTTGCCAATCACAATAGCTGGGACCCAGCATTCGCAGAACCCGATTTGTTGCCTTGGTTGTTCGCACACACTAAAAAAACAGCACAGGAAACATCAGAATAAAAAGCATACAGAAAACAACCTGATCATGAACTATAGAAAATCACTCTTCGCCATTTTGGCCCTCGTTTTGGGAAGTGCCAATGCCCAGCAGCAAATTCCAGAAGTAGAGGAATTGCTGCAAAAAATGACCATTGATGAAAAAATTGGTCAATTAAATCTGTTGACGCCCGGAGGCGGGGTGGCAACGGGTGAGGTAGTGAGTGAAAATGTAGGAACCAAGATCAAAGAAGGGCAAGTAGGCGGACTTTTTGGTGTTGCCGGTCCCGATAGGGTAAGAAAAGCCCAGGAATTGGCGGTAGAAGCAAGTCGATTGGGCATTCCTTTGCTCATTGGTTCCGATGTCATCCATGGGTACAAGACCACTTATCCCATTCCGCTGGGCCTTTCGTCCAGTTGGGATATGGACATGGTGGAACAAGCTGCACAAATGGCAGCCAGGGAGGCTACGGCAGATGGTATCAACTGGAATTTTTCTCCAATGGTCGATATTGCTCGTGACCCACGTTGGGGGCGAATTGCCGAAGGGGCCGGAGAGGACCCATACCTTGGTTCCAAAGTTGCCGAAGCCATGGTGAAAGGATATCAAGGCGATGATTTGGCCGCGGCACATACCATGTTGGCCTGTGTGAAACATTTTGCGCTATACGGGGCGGCTGAGGCAGGCCGTGATTACCACTCGGTGGATATGAGCAAAATCAAAATGTTCAACCAATACATGCAACCGTACAAAGCGGCTATTGATGCTGGCGCCGCCAGTGTGATGAGCTCTTTTAACGATGTGGATGGTGTACCTGCAACAGGAAACAAATGGTTGTTGACCGATGTGCTTCGTGACCAATGGGGGTTTGATGGTTTCGTGGTATCCGATTATACATCGCTCAACGAAATGATTCCTCACGGATTGGGAGATCTTCAAGCAGTTTCGGCCTTAGCTTTGAAAGCAGGATTGGATATGGATATGGTGGGCGAAGGCTTTCTGACCACATTGAGGAAATCCTTGGAGGAAGGCAAAGTTACCGAAGCAGATATTACCAATGCTTGCCGAAGGGTATTGGAAGCCAAATATATTTCTGGACTTTTGGATGATCCCTACAAATACTTGGACTCCAAACGCCCTGAAAAGGATATTTTAACGGACGGAAATAGGGCGTTGTCGCGGAAATTGGCGACCCGTTCCTTCGTGTTGCTCAAAAACCATAACAATATACTTCCGTTGGCCAAGGAAGGTAAGATCGCCTTGGTCGGTCCATTGGCGGATAGCAGGGAAAATATGCTCGGAACTTGGGCGCCCACAGGGGATTTTAATCTGGCAGTGACAATTTTGGAAGGGTTTAACAATGTGGCTTTTGGAGCAACAATACAATATGCAAGAGGAGCCAATATTTCTGATGATGCCGATTTTGCCAAGAATGTGAATTCTTTGGGAGAACGAATCCTAATCGACGAGCGTTCCCCGGAAACCATGCTCCAAGAAGCGGTGGATTTGGCCAAAACTTCTGATGTTGTAGTGGCAGTCGTCGGCGAAGCCACAGAAATGAGCGGAGAATCCTCCAGTCGTACCGATATTTCCATACCGGAGAGTCAAAAGAAATTGATCAGGGCATTGGTGGCAACAGGCAAACCTGTGGCCTTGGTCTTGATGAGCGGTAGACCCTTGACCATTCCTGATGAATTTGATATGCCCGTGTCCATCTTGCAAGTATGGCACCCAGGTGTGGAAGCAGGAAATGCCATTGCCGATGTTGTTTTTGGCGATTACAACCCATCAGGAAAATTAACAGCTACATGGCCTGTGAACGTGGGGCAGATTCCAGTGTATCACAGTGCAAAAGTTACAGGTAGACCTGCTCCTGAAAGCGGGGAGTTCCAAAAATTCAGGTCGAATTACTTGGATGCGCCAAACGCACCTTTATTGCCATTTGGTTATGGGTTGAGCTATACCACTTTTGAGTATTCAAATCTTAAATTGGACAAGAAGGAGTTCAATCAGGGTGAAACAGTATCCGCCACGGTAACCCTTACCAATACGGGGAATTATGATGGTGAAGAAGTGGTTCAATTGTACCTGCGGGATGTGGTCAGAAGCATTACACCCCCAAAACGTCAATTGAAAGGTTTTCAGAAAGTCATGTTGAAGAAAGGGGAGAGCAAGGAGGTTACGATTACCCTTTCGGCAGACGATTTAAAATTCTACAATGCACAACTCGAATTCGTTTCGGAACCTGGTGACTTTGAAGTCTATGTTGGGACCAATTCGGATGCCGAGTTGTCCGAAACCTTCACCCTGAAATAAAATATTATACTATGCGCATTGGATTAACGCTTCTTGTATTGCTCTTAATCGTTTCTTGTAAGCAAAAAGAGAAGTCTAAAGAAGAAGTTGCTCAAGGTCCTCCAAACATTATCTTTATTATGTCGGATGACCATGCATTTCAGGCAATCAGTGCTTATACTCATGAATTGGGCAAGTTGGCTCCGACCCCGAATATTGACAGGATTGCCAAGAATGGTGCCATTTTTCAGAATAACTTTTGCACCAACTCCATTTGCGGCCCCAGTAGAGCCGTGATTTTAACAGGAAAGCATAGCCATATCAATGGGTTTCGGATGAACGGCGAACGGTTTGACAACAGTCAGCCAACTTTGCCTAAACACTTGAAAAAGCTAGGGTACGAGACTGCTATTGTCGGTAAATGGCATTTGCACGGAGAACCCACGGGGTTCGATTATTGGGACATTCTCAATGATCAAGGTAATTATTACAACCCTGAATTCATTCGAGGCGAAGATACCACTGTGGTCGAAGGATATGCCACGGACTTGATCACCGATAAAAGTTTGGAGTGGTTGCAACAACGAGAAGATGGTCAAAAACCTTTCTATTTGATGGTGCACCATAAAGCTCCACACCGAAATTGGATGCCAGCTTTGCGTCATTTGAACGTTTACGATTCCATCACTTTTCCGTTGCCCGACACCTATTTTCCGGAATTTGAGAATCAAACTGCGGCTGCAGAACAACAACAGACCATTTACGAGGATATGTATGAAGGGCACGATCTAAAAATGAGCGATGGATATGGTAGTACGGATTTGGCCCATAATCCTTGGACCACCGATTTTGAACGTATGACCCCAGAACAACGAAGGGTTTGGGATGAGGCCTATCTACCAAAGAACAATGCCTTTTACAAAGCTGATCTACATGGAAAGGAATTGGCTGAATGGAAGGGACAGCGGTATCTGCATGAATATTTGGCCACCGTCAAATCCGTTGATGAGGGGATTGGACGTATTTTGGATTATTTAGAGGAGACAGGTTTGGACGAGAACACCTTGGTGGTCTATACCTCCGACCAAGGTTTCTATTTGGGTGAGCACGGTTGGTTCGATAAACGATTCATGTACGAGGAATCGATGAAAATGCCATTGTTGATGCAATTGCCGGGTGTAATCGAACCCGGAACCACTATAGACGCTTTAGTGCAGAACTTGGATTTTGCCCCGACTTTTTTGGATTTGGCAGGAGGACAGCAATATGCCGCCCATATGCAAGGGGAATCGTTCAGAGGTCTCTTGGAAGGCACCCAAGATGATTTTAAGGATGCGGTATATTATCATTATTACGACTTTCCAGCATTTCATATGGTCAAGAGACAATACGGGGTTCGAACGGATAGGTACAAGCTCATCCACTTTTATGATGATATTGATGAATGGGAGTTCTATGATTTGGAGAAGGACCCAAAGGAATTGCACAATGCCATCAACGATGAAGAATATAAAGATATCATAACCTTGATGCACAAAAAATTGGATAGTTTGCAGACGTATTACAAAGTAACTGACAAAGAGTTCGAGACCACTCCTAAGGAAAAGGTGGATAGAACGTATGAGGCCTTTGAAAAATTAAGAGGAACACCTATTCAATAAGCCAACTGGCTCCTTTTGTCCTTACGAATCGAGGAGAAAAGGAGTAAAGCGAAAAAAGGAAAGCCGGAAAATCAATGTTTTCCGGCTTTTTGTTGGCATCCATGGAGAGGATGCGCCCTTTTGCAATGTGATTCTATGCGCTGGTTAAATGGGTTCAGGAACCATTGGGCCCAACCCTAAAGAACCTTGGTCTGCCCCGGTATCGGTACAGGGTAGTTGCCATTGGCATCTGGGCTTGTCGGTGTCGGTGAATCCCAGTTGACCTCTTCGGGCATCAGCTGAAGATCGGATGCCAGGGCCTGGTCCCAGTCAATGACCTTTCCACTATAGGTCGCCATCCGGCCCATTATCGCTGTCATTGTGCTCTTGGCCCCATTAAAGGCATCGTTGATGACCCCTTTGTTTCGAATGGAGGCAAAAAGCGCATTGTGTTCCTCTTGATAGGGGTTGTGCCCCATGGAATTGCTCACGGTTTGGATCTCATTCCCGGATAGATCGTGGATTTTCGCCACCCCTGCATCGTTGGTGTCCACTCTTCCGTTGGTCAATTGAAAGGCCTCTCCGACCCTGTACATCGTGTTGGGTTGATGGCGGCATTGACTGGATATCACTGCACCACTTGGATAGGTGAACTCGACGAAATGGTGGTCAAAGATCTCACCGTGGTCGGGCCCTTTTCGGACCATCCGTCCTCCCATACCTTGGGCGGAAACGGGATATTCCCCGATGTACCAGTTGGCCACATCGATATTATGGATGTGCTGTTCCAGTATATGGTCCCCACAGATCCAATTAAAGTAGTACCAGTTCCTCATCTGATATTCAAGCTCGGACTGTCCGGGCTTTCGTGGGCGTACCCATACGCCCGCACTGTTCCAATAGACCTGCCCCGAGACGATTTTTCCCAAGCTGCCATTTTGGATGAGCGAATTGACCTTGATGTAATTTTCTTGGTAATGTCGTTGGAGCCCGACCACCACGTTCAGTTTCTTCTGCTCGGCCAACTTCGCTGTTTCAAGCACTTTGCGGATGCCTGGGGCATCGGTTGCCACAGGCTTTTCCATGAAAACGTGTTTGTCGTTCTCAATGGCGTATGTGAAATGGTAGGGCCTGAATCCCGGTGGGGTGGTAAGGATTACGACATCGGCTTGGTCAATGGCCTTTCGATAGCCGTCAAAGCCAACATATTTATGTTTTTCCTTTACATTGATTTTGCCGGTGTCCTTGTACTTTTCGTACAAATGGCCATAACTCGAGTTCAATTGATCTTCGAACAGGTCGGCCATGGCGACCAATTCCACATGGTCATCGGCTTCAAGAGCCTGGTTTGCGGCACCGGTCCCACGTCCGCCGCATCCCACCAAGGCGATTTTCAGTTTTTTCTCGTTGAAGATATGTGCCATGGGGTTGGATCCCAGGTTCGGCATCAGTAATGCACCAGAGGCCAAAGAGGTGTTTTTGATGAACTTCCTTCTTGACTTGGTATTCGATTGGTCTTTCATTGTGTTGTGATTTTAAAATTTCAGTATTAGTCTTTTATCCAATAATCATAATAGTTTTCAGGTGTGGGAGGCGTCATTGGGCGAACGATCCGGAAACCCACAAATCCTGCATCGGTAAACCACCATTTACTTTTGGGAAACTGCGGATCCCTTTCTTTCCAGATGGGATTGGAGGCCAGTCTAGAGGCACTTCGCAGTTCCAATGGCCCATCCCTGAAGGAACCACCCCTGATAGCGATCGGATATTCATGTACCACAGGTTCGAAAGGAAGTCTGGCTTCTTTGTACCCATCTTCATGGTATTGGTCCAAGGTCCATTCGGCAACATTGCCGTGGATGTCGTAAAGTCCCCAGGGGTTTGGTTGTTTCATTCCCACCTTATGGTAGGTCCCTTCGCTGTTTTCGTCGAACCATGCATGGTCCTTGAGTCGTGATACCTCCGACCCAAAATGGTATGGGTCCGAACTTCCCGCACGCGCGGCGTATTCCCATTCCGCTTCCGTCGGTAAACGGTAATAATGCCCCGTAACCGCGGAGAGCCACTCACAGAATTTGGATGCCGCCCTTTGGGTAATGTTCACTGCAGGGTAGTCTTTGTCCCGTCCCATGCCCAAGCTCATATCCACATAGGGGGTGGTGGCCCCCGATATGGCATCGGTCGACAGATTTACCTCTTGGGCCCGGTTGTCATTTTCAATGTCGTCCAAGGCCCTTTCAACAAAAAGGTTGTACAGGCCCCAGCTTATTTCATACTTGGATATCCAAAACCCTTCCATATCGATGTTCCGGACAGGTCCTTCGTCGGCTTTTCTTCCCAACTCATCACTTGGGCTTCCCATCAGGAATGAACCAGCGGGTAGGGCCACCATTTCCAGTTCAACATCAACTCCTGGAAGTCCTTGGGTATAGTCGGATGCCTTTTCTTGCCCATATCCCATCACGATGGTGCCCAAAAGAGCATGGATAATTCCAATTTTTCTCATGTTCGTCATATTAAAGATCAAAAGGAGTCACTGGTTTTGTAGGCATCGATTACAGCTTTCTCGCCTGCTTTGCCCTTTTTGGAATTGCCATGTTCCATTCCCACGATACCCTGGTATCCCTTGGAATGGATATGTTTGAATACATTCAAATAATTTATCTCGCCCGTGGTGGGTTCATTCCTTCCTGGATTGTCGCCTACCTGGAAATAGGCAATCTCTTCCCAAGCGGCATCTATGTTTGGTATGAGGTTGCCTTCCTGGATCTGTTGGTGGTATATGTCAAAAAGTATTTTACAGGATGGACTGTCGACCGCCTTGCAAATTTCATAGGCTTGGGGACTATCGGTAAGGAATAGCCCCGGGTGGTTCCTGAAGTTCAACGGCTCCAATACCATCGTCAATCCATGGGGTTCCAATAGTGCACTTGCGCGTTTCAGTGATTCCACCACATGGGCCGTTTGATACCCTTTGCGCAATCTAAGGTCCACATGGCCTGGCACCACGGTCATCCATTTGGCGTTCACTCGTTTGGCAACAGCAATGGATTCCTCTATCTCCTTTAGGAATTTTTCACGCAACGCCTTATCGCCATTGGTAAGATTGGGTTTGGCCCAGGAAATTTCATGGGCCACAAAAACCCCCATGGAGATACCTCTTTTTTCCATGGTGCCGGCCATCTTTTTCTGTAATTCCACGGGACGTTGCTTCATATTGTTGTCCTCAAAGGCCGTAAAACCCATATCCGCCATGAAATTGAGTTGGTCAATGGGGTCTTCCCCCGCGGATTCCTTGAACATCCCCAAGTGTGGGGCGTACTTGAGGTTAAAGGTGGGAGGGGAATCGAACATGTGGTCTTTCTTATTGGTATGGTGTGCAAACACGCTTGGTATCCCTAGGCTCAAAGCTCCGGAGAGCATTAAATTGTCCTTTAAAAAATGTCTTCGTTTCATCATTGGTTTTTATCGTTTTGTTTGTGTCAATCCCGTTTTGTGGATGTGGTTTCCAAGACATGGCTTGGGTATATGTCAAAAGTGAAGGATGCTTTGTAAACATCCAGTTTATAGGCGTCGTTGGCCAATCCGTCCATGCTCCAGCTATTATCCCCACCAACGCCTGTTTGGCCATAATCCACATGGAGGTATATGGCTTCCCTAGGTTGTATATCACTGGTGTGCCGTTGAGCCTTGGCATTGGTCCCGGGATCAAAATCGGACATCGGGTTGTGATGTGCCGAAAAGGAAAAGGGGGCGTTTTTTGCAACGAATTTCAGGCCATTCCCCAATTCATTGGTAAACGATACATGGCGGACGTCGGTCCTATTTCCGTTTTCCTGGGGCCTTATATAGGGCACGTAAAAATCCGAAACCTTGGATTTGTATAGCCCCACAAATGAAGCTGTTTTTCGATCGGTGTAATTTTCCCATGGTCCCCTGCCGTAATACACTGTATTTTGGTATTGGCCGTCCAACACGAAGATCATTCCATAGCGGGGCATGTATTTATGGTTTTCAGGATGTTCGGCCGTCAATCTGCTCGACACCGTCAGGCCACCACTTGTGCCGACGGTATATGTAATGGTGTTTGTTGCCTGAAGCTCATCGTAGTTGAACTGGTAGGTCAGGGTATGGGATCCATCTTTGTTTTTTTTATGGTCTAATGAGACGAGTTCCTTTTTGTCCGCGGCATTTCTATAGCTGAAGTAATCCACATCCTTGGGGGCATCCCAAGAGTTCCACGCACCGAAATCATTGTCCGTGGGAGCCCGCCAAAAGGTCATTTTTGCCGGTTCGAGCAATAGGTTTGTGCCCTCCTTTTTTATGGCATCCAGGCCAAATCCCCTATCGCTGAATTCATACCTGTAATCCCCAACAGATAGAGTGTAAGATCCTTGTTTCATGGTACTTTTTATTTTATGTGGTTCATTGAGGGCATGGAACCTTACGCTACCATCCTGTAGTTTAAACTGTTCCGAGGCCAGGACTTCGCCTTTGTCCAACAAAGGGGTGTCTTGGTTCAGGACGCCCAACACATTGAGGTAATATTCTTTTCCAGGGTCCATATCGTAATCAAAGTCTATGGATGTCCTGTGTTTTTGTTGTGGACCGATAGGGGAAAGGGCAAGTATCTTGGAGGCTACTTCAATCCCATTTTCAATCAAAACAGCCTTGAAGTCATAGGTTGCTGTCGATGTGAAAAAGTGCTCGTTGAAGATTTCGTAGGTATCGCCATCAAGTTGGGCAAACCCTATGTTCTGATAGACCTTTTTCACTTCAAAAAGACCGGGATGTGGGGTCATGTCGGATGCCATGAGTCCATTGGCACAGAAGTTCTCATCGGTATGGACTTCCTTGGGTTCAAAATCCCCGCCATACGCATAGTACTTTTCCCCATCCGGTGTTATCTGTTCCAAACCTTGGTCCATCCAATCCCAAATAAAGCCACCTTGGGCCCTTGGTCGACTTCGGACCCAGTCCCAATAATCCTTGAAGTTTCCCGTACTGTTTCCCATGGCATGGCCATATTCACACCAGATGAAGGGACGCTGCTCATCCAAAGGCCTTTGGTCATCCAGTTCAAAATACCTTTTATCCAGATCGTTTTGGTCATGGTACATCCAGCTGATGATGTCGGTAATCCTTCCTTGGTAATGAATGCTGTCATTGGCCCTTCCCGCCCTTTCATAGTGTACCGGTCGATTGGGGTCGAATTCATGTACCCAATTGTAGGAGGTCACAAAACTGTTTCCGCTCCCGGCTTCATTGCCCATGGACCATATGATGATGGAGGGGTGGTTGATGTCCCGTTTTACCATTCGTTGGATGCGGTTCAGGTGCATTTTCTCAAACTGTGGGTCTTGCGCCAAGGTTTCCCCTTTGTTATAGCCGTAGCCATGTGATTCGATGTTCGCTTCATCTATGACATAGATGCCGTATTTATCACATAATTGGTACCACAGTGGGTCATTGGGATAATGTGAGGTACGGACGGCATTGATGTTGTATTTTTTAAAATTTTCGATGTCCTTTATCATGGACTCCTTGCTCACGACATGCCCATTGATGGGGTCGTGTTCATGTCTATTTACCCCCTTGAGCAGGATGGGCTGGCCATTGACCAGTAATTGTCCGTTTTTTATCTCACTGGTACGGAAACCAATGTTCAATAGGGTCCCGTCCAACTGATGGCCGCTAGGGTCCTTGAGCCGGATTTCAAGCTGGTACAGTTTTGGGTTTTCCGCGGACCATGGGGTAATGCCGAGATTTGCTTTTTTCAGGATCAGTGTATCCACGCTGCCTTTGCTTGTGTTAAATGTCTTTTCAAAGGAGGCGATTTCCCTAACTCCATCAAGTAATGTGGCCTCTAGGGTTAAATCCGTCGATTTCTCAGTGGTATTTACCCAAGCTTCGATTTCAAGCTCTCCCTTGGCATAGGTCTCATGGTCCAAGGTGGCTCGGGAGATGATATTCTGAAATCCCAGGGGATTGGTGGCATAGAGGGTAATGTCCCGTTCAATACCGCTCAGTCGCCAGAAATCCTGATCCTCCAAATACGAACCGTCGCACCAACGGTAGACCTCCACGGCAATGTCGTTTTCCCCATGTCTGATATAGGGTGTGACATTGAATTCGGCTGGTGTCTTGGAACCTTCGCTATACCCCACCCTCTGTCCGTTGATCCATAGGTAAAATGCCGAATTGACACCTCCAAAATGGATGAGGACCTGCTTACCGTCCCAATCCTTGTCTATGTTGAACTTTCTCTTATAGCTCCCTACCGGGTTATTGTCATGGGGGATAAATGGTACGTTTTTTGGGAAAGGGTACTCGATATTGGTGTAAATGGGGTATCCATACCCCTTCATTTGCCAGTCGGAAGGAACTTGGATATCGTCCCAATCCGATACATTATGGTCCTCGGTATAAAAACCCTTTGGTCTATCCGAGGGTTTGGCCGACCAATGAAATTTCCAGACCCCATTCAGGGATTTGTAATTGGGAAGTGCCTCCTGTCGGGTCTCCAATGAGTTGCTGTTGTAATGATAAAAGGAAGCATGGGGTTCCTCCGTATTGATTGAAATGATTGCTGGGTTTTCCCATTCAGGCATCTTGTCCTGACCGATGAGGATGCAGTTGGGCAGCAAGGTAATTAATATGATTGTCAGTTTGTTCATCATCTTTCCGTTGAGCTTGTTCATTTTTTTGTATTAGAGGGAATTACGTCTGATTAGGTTGGTTGGCATAATGGATCTTACGCCATGTCCGTCCATGACATATTTTGCGGCCATTTTGCCCATTTCCTTGAAATCCGTGGATATGGTGGTAATGCCCCCCATGATTATTTCCTTTAGAACATTGTCATCATAGGACAGGATACCGATGTCCTTTCCCAACACGCAATGTCCTTTGGAGCAGTCCTTCAGGAATTTCCAAAGGATTGAATCGTTCTTGATAAAATAAAGGGTGTTTTTTTCGAGTGTTTCCGAGGTGTATTGCTCTTCGATAGTGCCTTCCATCCCATGGTCTTCCAGAAACCTTTCATAGGCGTTCCTTATGCCCAATGGGGAGTAATCGTTTTTGGAATCGAAGAAGAGCACCGTTCTCCCATATTGCCTTATCTCGGGCAATAGGCTTTCAAGGGCGTTGTATGTGGCATTTTCAAACTCCTGTGCAATGAACGAATATTCCGGTCCCAGATCGAGATACCGGTCCACCAATAGCAATTTGTTGGGAGCTATGGTCTGTAATAGTGGCTTTATCGAGTCGTCCTGTATCGGGGCTACCACATACATTCCATATTTGCCCCTGATGTTGGTGATCATGGTCTCGAACATGGAGATGTTGTTGTGGTGGAAGAACACATCGACTTGAAAATTTTTTCCAAGCTCCTTTCTCAGGGTGTTGTAGAAATCCTCTTGGAAACTTTGAAAGGCGAACAACAACAGTGCCACCCTGAGTACGACCCCGGTTTCTTGGCTGATGACAAAGTAACCTTGCTTGTTCTTTGACTCCACTAGTCCCCTGTCCTTCAGCTCTTCGTAGGCTCTTACTATGGTCTTTCGGGCATATCCCACGTCATGGACCATTTTGTTGATCGATGGCAGCTTGTCCCCGATAAGAAGGTCCCCCTCGCCGATGCCCTCTATCACGCTTTGCACCAATATCTCATGTTTGGACAGTAAATGACTGTCCTGTAACTCCAAAATCCTATTTATCAATAACATGTTTTGATCACTATTTAATTTGGGTGTCCACTGTGTGAGATACTTTGTAAATACCCCGTTCCCCCGCAATAGTGCCCTCGCTCTTTTTTACCATATGATAAATACGCAACGACAACTGGTCTAAATTACTGAATTGTCAAAAAAACACTTACAAATTTTTTGATATTCCAAATTTAACACTAATTTAGCAACAGTAGCACAGAGTATCATAGATTTTTTAAATTTTTCTGGATTTATGTGCCAATGGGCTACTTGTATAAGCGCATAACTAATAACTAACACTCATTTTATGAACAACCATTTGTCATTGAACAGGGGGTATGTGGGTAAACCTCGCATCTTCTTGGCCTTTGTCCTGTTTTTTGCAGTTGTATTATTCTCAACTGCCCAGGCACAAGGTATCACTGTAACTGGAACGGTAACGGCCACTTCGGATGGCCAACCCCTGCCAGGTGTCACGATTGTTGACATGAACGACTCAACAAAGGGTACCATAACGGATTTTGATGGGAATTACACGATTTCTGGAATCCAGGGTTCCACCTCCTTGAGATTTAGCTCTATAGGATTTAAACCCGTAGTGGTGGCCGTGAACAACCAAACCACCTTGAACCTGGAGATGCAGGAGGATTTGGCTTCTTTGGATGAAGTTGTGGTCGTAGGGTACGGTACCCAGAAAAAAGCAACGGTAACGGGAGCGGTCGCAGCTGTTAAAGGTGAGGTACTGGAAACCTCGCCAACAATCAGTGTGTCCAATTCACTTTCTGGGCGATTGCCCGGACTGGTGGTGATCCAGACAAGCGGCGAGCCGGGAAGCGATGCCGCCAGTATAAGTATCAGGGGTACCAATACCTTGGGGAACAGCAGTCCCTTGATCGTGATCGACGGAATTCCCGATCGTGATGGGGGAATTGGACGATTGAATGGAAACGATATCGAAAATATCTCGGTGCTTAAGGATGCTTCCGCGGCCATTTATGGTGCAAGGGCGGCCAATGGAGCCATAATCGTTACGACAAAACAAGGTAGGGCAGGTAAGCCTGAAGTGACCTATACCGCCGATTTTGGTATGTCCCAACCCACCAAGGTGCCTGATATGGCCGGTGCTGTGGAGTATGCCAACATTATGAACGAGGTCACTATTTTCAATAGTAATATCCCAGTTGGGGAATGGGGGGACGCTTGGAATGCATTTGGTAATTCGGGCAGTTATACCATTCCTTCAACTGACGAGACCGTGAACGCATCATTTTCCCCACAGGCGGTACAGGGCTATGCCCAGGCTTCCGACCCTTGGCTATACCCCAATACAGATTGGTTTGATTCAACATTCAAGGATTGGTCCATGCAAAGTAGGCACAACCTTTCCATAAGGGGAGGGGGAGAGAATGTAAAGTACTTTTCTTCCATTGGTTATTTTGATCAGGATGCTTACTATAAGAACTCATCCACTCGTTACCAACAGTACAATTTCAGGATTAATTCCGATATCAAGGTAACAGATTACATTCAGACAAAATTGGGTTTTGCCTACCGTAAGGAAGATCGGCGTTACCCCACGGAAGGGTCAGGTGCCATTTTCCGTATGTTGATGAGGGGACGTCCGACAGACCCCGCTATTTGGCCTACGGGAGAACCGGGTCCCGATATCGAAAACGGACAGCAACCAGTGGTTATTACCACCAATGCCACTGGCTATGATAGCCAGCCTACCGATTACCTGCAGTTTACTGGCTCGGTGGATATCACACAGCCATGGGTAGAGGGCTTGAAGCTGACATTATTGGCAGGAATCGACCAAAGCCAGATAAGAAGGAAACTTTGGCAAGTACCATGGGAATTGTATTCCTTGGATAGGGAAACCTATATCAATACGGGGGAGCCCATACTTACAGCAAACGTACGATCTAGTTTTACCGATCCACGATTGACACAGTCATCGGCCAATAACCTCAATACCAACCTGACGGCCTTGCTCAACTATGACCGTGTTTTCAATGATGTTCATTCCGTCAATGTAATGGCCGGCGTGACACGCGAGCGTTTTCAAAATGAATTCTTTTCAGCTTTTAGTAGAAATTTCATTTCCTCTTCGATCGACCAACTTTTCTTTGGAGGTTCCGATGGTCAGGAGGTTGATGGTAGGGCTTTCAATAGAACCCGTTTGGGCTATTATGGCCGTGTCCAGTATGATTACAAGCAAAAGTATCTGGCCGAATTCATATGGAGGTATGATGGATCCTATATTTTTCCAGGTGATGACAGGTTCGGTTTCTTCCCAGGATTCTTGGTGGGTTGGAACGTTTCCAATGAGGATTGGTTTAATGTCGAAGCGATTAATTATCTTAAGTTGAGAGGATCCTATGGACAAATGGGTAACGACCAAGTGTTCTTTGATGGATCGTTGCAGGAATACGCGTATTTGTCAACCTATTCGCCAAATCAGTTCCCCATAAACGGGGCGGTGGCGAACACTCTGGAAGAGGCATTGCTGGCCAACCCCAACTTTACTTGGGAGCGGGCCAATAACTTCAATGCAGGTTTGGACACCTATCTTTTTGATAATTCCTTGAGCGTTAGTTTGGAATATTTCTATAATAAGAGGGATCAAATCCTGATTCGCGAAACGGGTTCCACACCAGGTTCATCCGGTATATCCGATAAACTTCCCCCAGTGAACGCAGGGGAAGTGGCCAACAAAGGTTTTGAATTTGCCGTGAACTACTATGGAGGTCATGAAGATGGCATCAAATGGGACGTGGGAATCAATGGTGGCTATGCCAAGAATGAAGTGGTCTTTATGGATGAGATTCCAGGAGCCCCGGAATATCAACGCCAAGAGGGTAAACCTATCGGAGCCTATTTTGTCTATGAATACGATGGTGTGTTCAGGGATGAGGCGGATATAGCTTCCAACACTTTGGACTATAGTGAGGTAACACCCAATCTAAGACCGGGTGATATGAAATTCAAGGATATCGATGGAAATGGGATCATCAATGGCGATGATCAGGTAAGATTGGAGGAGAACATTGTGCCCAAATTCAACTTTGGTGCCACCTTCAACGCAGAATACAAGAACTTTAAATTGGCAGTGCTTTTTCAAGGGGCCACGGGCGCTTCACTTCCGATTCAGACAGAATCCGGTGACATCGGTAATTATTTACAGTATTCCTATGATAACCGCTGGAGCATAAACAACCCAAGTAGTGTCCACCCACGATTGGCGACAAGAGGGGATACTTACTATACAGGAGGAAGTTATGGAAACAATACGTACTATCTCTTCAGTAAGGATTACATTAGGCTCAAGAACATACAATTGGCCTATAATTTCCCAGACAAGCTACTGGCTCCATTTGGACTTTCAGGCTTTAGCATATATGTAAGTGCCAATAATGTGCTTACATGGGCGAAAAATGATATTTATGACCCGGAATCCACGGTGAACAGTGGGCAGTTTTATCCACAAGCTAGGGTTATAAACACTGGATTTACAGTAAAATTTTAATTTAATTGTTATGAAAAATATCAAACATTATATTCTATTGATGGCTGTAATGGCCATTGTACCCATATCCTGTTCGGAAGATTATCTGGAGACCAAACCTTTGGATAAGGTGTCCTCGGATGCGACCTGGGCGGATGGAGCACTTTCGGAGGCATTTGTCTATGGAGTATATTCCCATCTAAATTACGGGGGATTTGAGGAAGAAGGCCTTGCCTCCTTGACGGATGAGGCCATGTTCACCCATTCGGGAAGGGGTATCAACGTTATCACAGAAGGAACACTCTCTCCAACAGGAACGGGAAATACGAACATTATCCCACAATGGGACGAGCTCTTTTCAGCTATCAGACAAGCGAACATCGCCATAGCGGAACTCCCAGAGGCAACTTTTGACAATGGGGATTTAAGGGATAGATTGTTGGGGGAATCCTACTTTCTCAGGGCCTATTATTACCACCAAGTGGTTAGGTTCTATGGAGGTGCCCCGATCATAGACCAACCTTACGGACTGGATGATGATTATTCGGTGGCACGTAGCACTTATGAAGAATGCATCAACTTCATCATAAGTGATCTCGATCAGGCAATTACATTGTTGGAAGGTAAGGGAGAGACACCCGGGAGGGCATCGAACCTCAGTGCAATGGGCTTGAAGTCAAGGGTATTGCTCTATGCTGCCAGTGACCTAAGAGATGGTCCTACAGTATCATCCCAATCTTCCGCGCACGGGAGTTATTCCGATCTAGGATTGGTAGCCTACACCGCAGGTGACAGAACTTCCAGATGGAATGCCGCAAAAACGGCCTCAAAAGCATTGTTGGATGCTACAACAGGCTATAAATTGGATTTGACAACACCTGTGAGCCCCGAAGAAGGAGAGGCGAATTATATAGCCCTCTCCATGGGTGGAGGAAGTGGGGCCGCAGATGCAGCTGCCCATTCCGATATACTTTTCGAACGGACCCACAGTGCACTGTACACGGTGGAAAACGATTGGCCACTGGGAGGGATACACCAAGGAATCAACAATGGTCCCAATGGGTACCACAACTGGGCGGGCAATACCCCGATCCAACAGTTGGTGGATGACTATGAAATGATGGATGGTTCCAAATTTGACTGGGACAACCCAGACCACGCTTCGGCACCATACACCGATCGTGACCCAAGATTCTATGCCACTATACTTTATGATGGTGCAGATTGGAAGCCTCGACCAAGTGATGTGGTTTCCATAGATCCTTACGATCAGATTCAGACCGGAACATACGATGATGGATCTGGAGGAACGATTCCAGGAGTCGACACCAGAAGTTCGTCCATCGAGAATTGGAATGGCTCAAGGTCAGGTTATTATGTAAGGAAGTTTATAGACCCAGATCCATCTTTGCCCGATAATATATCAAATGCCCAATTGGTGCCATGGCCCTTTATCCGTTATACGGAGATCGCATTGAACTATGTGGAGGCCTGTTTGGAAACCGATGATGAGGCAGAAGCGCTCCTATGGTTGAACAGGATAAGGTGTAGGGCGGGAATGCCAGCCATATCGGCAACCGGCAGTGAACTTGTGGAACTCTACCGAAACGAACGTAGAATAGAGCTTGCCTACGAGGAGCATCGTTATTTTGATGCCCGTAGATGGTTGATAGCTCCAGAAACCCTCGGTAGGGGTATTAAGGTCATTAAGGTAACGGCCACCTTGAAAACAGGGGCCACACCACATGTGCCCTATCGATATGATCCCGAAGTCTACGATTACACATACAATGTGGTGGACAATACAGAGAACGAAACCCGTACTTGGGAAGATAAAATGTACTTTATGCCCATTAGCAGGGACGAAATAAACCGTAATGAACTATTGGTTCAAAACCCTGGATATTGATTATATGGTTTTTGAATTTGTTCGATCGGTTATAGTTTGTTAGTTTTAATTTTTATCGAGTCCTGCCCCCGATTGGTAGGACTCTTTTTTTTAAGGACTTCTTTACAAAAACAAATCCAATGAGGTATTGTCCACTATGTTTATTGTTGCTCATCCTCCTTTTTGTCGGCTGTAACGAAAAGGCAGGGAAAGATGCCACGGCATCAAAGACAGAAGAAGGCCCCAAGCTCTTCCAATCCATTTCCCCGAGTACTTCAGGGGTATATTTCCAAAATACCATTGAGGAAGGCCCAAACCTGAATGTTTTGATGTACGAATACCTGTATAATGGAGGTGGCGTGGCAACAGCTGACCTCAACAATGATGGATTGATGGATTTGTACTTTAGCTCCAATGTGGGGGAGAACAAATGCTACCTTAATCTGGGTGGTATGAAATTCAAGGACATAACCCAGGAGGCTAAGGTAGGGGGAAGAACAGGGCCTTGGAAAACCGGTATTACGGCCGCCGATGTCAATGGTGATGGCCGTATGGACTTGTATCTCTGTTATTCCGGTGCATTGCCCCCCGAAAAAAGAACCAACCAATTGTTCATCAACATGGGGAACAATCCCGATGGGACACCTGTCTTTGAGGAACGGGCCGAAACATACGGATTGGACAGCAGTGCATTCAGCAATCAAGGTTATTTTTTCGATTATGACCGTGATGGAGATCTTGATATGGTCCTGCTCAACCACAACCCGAAATCCTTGCCGGTACTCAACGTGGCCAATACCAAAAAGTTTCTGGAAATCGATGATCCCTTGCAGGGCATCAGGTTATACCGTCAGGACAAAGGGCGTTTTGAGGATATAACCGTCAAGGCAGGTATCAGTGGTTCCGCTCTGACCTATGGTCTGGGAATCGGCATTGGGGATTTCAATAATGATGGTTGGTCGGACTTTTATGTTTCCAATGATTATGCTGTGCCGGATTATCTCTATATCAATCAAAAAGATGGGACCTTTGTCAATGAACTACGGCAACAGTTGGGGCATACCAGTCATTTTTCCATGGGCAATGATATAGCGGATATCAACAATGATGGCCTACAGGACATTTTTACCCTGGATATGTTACCCGAGGACAACCGCAGACAGAAGTTATTGCTCTCCCCTGATAATTATGACAAATTCGACCTGAACGTTCGCAGTGGTTTCCACTACCAATATATGCGCAATATGTTGCAGGTGAACAACGGTAATGGAAGCTTTAGTGAAATTGGCCAATTGGCGGGGATATCCAATACCGATTGGAGTTGGGCGGCCCTTTGGGCCGATTACGACAATGATGGTTGGAAAGACCTCTTTGTGACCAATGGATATTTACGCGATTACACCAATTTGGACTTCATAGATTACATGGACAGTCAAATAAAATCAAAAGGACGGTTTGAGCGCAAGGATGTATTGGAGCTTATCAAGGAAATGCCTTCCTCCAAACTCAGTAATTACCTCTTTACCCATACAGGGAAGAACAGCTATACCAACAGTACCGAACAATATGGGTTGGACGAACCTGCCAATAGCAATGGGGCCGCCTATGCCGATCTGGACAATGACGGGGATTTGGACCTGGTGATCAACAACATCAATAAGCCCGCTTCCATCTACCGAAACGATGTACAGCGGAAGAACGCCCATTTCTTACAGGTAAAACTGGAGGGAGAGCAGGGAAATACCCAAGGGATAGGAGCCAAGGTGACGGTACACCAAAGTGATTCGAAACAAACCTTGTTCCAAATGCCCACCAGAGGATATTTGTCCACCGTTTCCCCGGTTCTGCATTTTGGATTGGGTCAGAACCAGACCATTGATTCCATAGTGGTACATTGGAACAGGGGGAAGAAGGAAACGATAGCTCAAGTCCCTGTGGACGAATTGATGGTTCTCAATGAAGGGAATGCCCGTAAAAGCAGTGGGGATCTTTCCAGTCCAACAACCCTTTTCAGTGAGATGGACGCTCCAGTGGATCATGTTGACGAACCATCGACCATCAATGACTTTAAGCGCCAATCATTGCTAGTCTCGCAATTTTCCCATAATGTCCCGTGCATGGTCAAGGGGGATTTCAACAACGACTCCATCGAGGATCTTTTCGCAGGAGGTGCCAAAGGGGAAAAAGGGCGCTTGTATTTACAACAGCGCAATGGTGAATTCAAGGAACGTTCCGTACCTGCCCTTTCCCAAGATGCTGCCTATCATGACAGTGCTGTTCAAGTGTTTGATGCTAACCGTGATGGTCACCTGGATATGTATGTGGCCAGTGGGGGATACCATGATTTCCAAGCCGCTGACCCCTTGTTGCAGGACCGCTTGTACTTGGGCAATGGTAAGGGGGATTTTTTCAAAAGTGCCGATGGTCTGCCCCAAATGTACGCTAATGGCGAAACTGTTGAGGTCTCCGATATCGATGGTGATGGGGACCTGGATGTTTTCGTGGGGGGCAGGGTAGTGCCCGGAAGATACCCGGAAACCCCAAGAAGCTATATCTTGGAAAATGACGGTGCTGGACATTTTGTGGATGCCACCCAGAGACTGGCCCCGGAACTTCAAGCAGTGGGCATGGTATCAGATGCTATTTGGGTGGACCTGAATCGTGATGAGATCGAGGATTTGGTTGTGGTCGGGGAGTGGATGCCCATCATGTTTTTCATGAATAGGTCGGGTGTGCTGAAGAACGAAACAACATCATTTTTGGAAAAGACATACAGAGGATTGTGGAATTCCATTGATATGGGCGATTTCAACGAGGATGGTAGGCCCGATTTCATCGTGGGCAACCTTGGAACGAATTCACAGCTCAAAGCCTCCATTAAGGAACCCGCAGAACTGTACTATGCCGATTTTGATCGAAATGGCTCAGTGGATCCCATCCTCAACTTTTACATCCAAGGAAAGAAATATCCGTATGTTACCAGAAACGAACTTTTGGGGCAGTTGGCCTATCTGCGCTCTAAATTTACCACTTACGAGAGTTTTGCCGATGCCACCATGGAGGATATCTTCGAACCGGAAGAGTTGGAAGAGGCCAAGATACTGACCGCTGATCATATGCGGACCTCTTTGGTATTGAGTTCCCCTGATGGCGGATACACTGTGGTCGATTTACCGGAGCAGGTCCAATACTCCTGTGTGTATATAACCGTGGTGGATGATTTTGATCAAGATGGTCATCTCGATGCCTTACTGTTGGGAAACAATCAGTTTTTTAAGCTCCGTTTGGGAAAGTTCGATGCCAATTATGGAATGCTTCTTACAGGGGATGGTCAAGGGAACTTTGCCTATGTTCCACAATCCTTGTCCGGTCTGCAGATCAAAGGGGATGTCAGAAGTACCGTCCAAATGGGTAAACAGTTGTTGATGGGTATCTCAGGGAAAGAAGTCAAAGCTTATAAATTGAACCGATAGCCTCCCATTGGAACACTAAGCCAGCCTTTTAAGAGCGATAGGATAATAGCTTGGCTCCGACTTATCAATCAGTCTTGTCCTTCAAGGCCACAGTGCCTTTACTGGGCAAGGTTTGATAGTAATCGAGCTTTCTGGAAAATGTACTTTCGTAGGCTTTGCCAATATCTTCGGTAAAATCCGTTATGGCATCCTCATGTATGATGTTGAGGGTACAACCGCCAAATCCTCCCCCCATCATTCGTGCCCCGAGCACTTCCTTTCTTTCTTTTGAAAAATCGACCAAAAAATCAAGTTCTGGACAACTCACCTCATATTTTTGGCTTAACCCCAGATGTGTTTCGTACAATAAACTACCGAATTGTACAATGTCCTTTTCCTTTAAGGCCTTGACCGCTCGAAGTACTCTTGAGTTCTCTTCGATTACATAACGGCACCTATTATAAATGGTCTTGCCCATGGTTTCCTTACACTGATCTAGCATCGATGGAGTAACGTCCCTCAAACTGATGTCCCGTCCAAAGTGTTCCTGGAGGATGGCCAGACCTTTCTCGCATTGGGCTCTACGGTCATTGTATTCGCTGGACGCCAAATTATGGGCTACGTTGGTGTTCAACAACAAGATCCTGTAAGGGGCCAGATCCATTGGGATATAATCAAAATCCAAGGTCATGCAATCCAATAACATCACATGGTTCATCTTTCCCATGACCGATGCAAATTGGTCCATGATACCACATTTGGTACCCACGAAATCATGTTCCGCTTTTTGGGAGAGTTTGATGATCTCCCATTTGCTCAGACCGAGGTCGAACAATTCGTTCAATCCAAAAGCAAGCCCACATTCAAGTGCGGCCGAGGAACTCATTCCCGATCCAATGGGGATGTGGCTTTCTATGGTACAGTCAAAACCCCTTAGCTTACCGGTACGCTGCAACATTTCATGAAGAACCCCGAGAACATAGTTTTTCCATCCGGTATGGGTCCGTTCGATGCAGTCCAATTCAAATTCAAACATATCGGCATATTCCATACTATATACCTTACAGCTTTTTTCGGAATCGTTCTTTCCCAGTTTCAAAGTAATGGTCTTGTCAATGGCGGCAGGAAGTACATAACCGCCGTTGTAATCGGTATGCTCACCTATCATGTTGATTCTTCCTGGAGATGTGACTGTTACGTCGGATTTAAGTCGATTTGAAAGTATTTGTCTTTGTATCAAAATAGTATAAATAAAAAAGTCACTTTGACCACTTTTCTTTTTTGATTTGAACCAACAAAAGGAGTTCAGCGAAAGTGAGCTTAAAATTTCCCTGTAACCAACTGTATTACATCTTGTTAAAAGGTTTGTGGGAAATCTTGTATAAGTATAGGCAAAATTACAAAATACTTACTTTTTTATCAGTAAATAACCAACAAAACTTCCAATATATAATAAGGTTTGACCTTTTTTGTAAAATTGAATACACCTGTATCCAAAAATGACACCAAAAAGAGTTGTGAGAATCTCCTTTGAATAAAAAATAAAGGATAAATTGGGCATTGGTGTTCCATCTGCATAGCTGTGGACGGGAAAATTAAAAAAGCAAACTAACCTTAATATGAAACCAACAACAATCCATACCTCTACTTTTGTCAAACCATTGATATGTATCCCTTTGATCATGGGCCTTATTTTCTTCTCAAATTGTGCCCCTAAGGGGAATGACCCGGATAGGGAAGAATGGATTTCAATTTTTGATGGATCCAATTACCAGGACTGGACCCCTAAGTTCACGGGCTATCCCTTAGGGGAAAACCACAATGGTTCCTTTGTGTTCCAGGACAGTCTTTTGAGTGTAAGGTACCTGGAGAAGGACAGCTTCAACGGTGGCTTTGGCCATTTGTTCCATAAAAAGAAGTTTTCCCATTACAGGTTGAAAGCAACCTACCGTTTTGTTGGGAAGCAAATGACCGGTGGACCAGCATGGGCCATCCGGAACAATGGTCTGATGCTTCATAGTCAAGACCCAAAGACCATGGGGATTGATCAGGATTTTCCCATTTCCTTGGAAATGCAATTGCTCGGGGGCGATGGAGAACATGAGCGGACCAATGGGAACCTCTGTACCCCGGGGACCAATGTGGTCATCAAGGATTCATTGATCATGGACCATTGCGTCACATCCACTTCAAAGACCTATCATGGTAATGGTTGGGTAACCATTGAGGCTTTGGTTCTGGGCGATTCCTTGATGCAACATATCCTGGACGACAAAGTAGTGCTGGAATACAGTAAGCCAACCATTGGTGGGGGTATGGTCGAGGGGTATCTTGATAGCGCATATGAAGAGGGCAAACCCATAAAGGAAGGTTATATTTCAATTCAGGCCGAGACAGCCCCCATCGATTTCAAATCCATAGAAGTATTGGATTTGTGTGGCTGTACTGACAAAAAAGCCAAAAATTATAAATCGTATTATGTGAAATCCGACAACTCGGAATGTATTTATTGAGTGATGCCCTATCCATCAAGGATGAAATAAGTGATGAAATCCAATTCATTATGGACTGTTACAAAAATAGATGACTCCACCCAATCCCAGCATGTAATGGCTTCATTCTTGGTGAATTGAAAGACATGCCACTGGATTCATTGAAAATAGAAACGGTTATTGAGTTGTTTCTAGGTGGGCAGTAATCCTAAAAACCAAGAGAAGACCACTGCGACGGAAGTACTTTTTTTGAACTGGAAAACTTACTCCATTACCTTTTCAATGCCATGTTTCATAACCATAGACGCACTGAATCAGAAAGATAACATTGCGGATCTAGGGGACGGCCTGATTCGGTTAACTTTTACTTAATTCACTTTTTGCATTTTGGTCACATTCCGATCTAGGGGTAATTCTACCTTTTGGCCCTCCTACAGGTAAAGAACACCATATGAAAATATCCAAAGAGGATATCAAATGTGCACGAAAGCTGTCGGGCAATTTGGATACGGACCAGGAGCGGTCCATGTTCGAAATAAGCCTGATGCTCGAAGATAGTCTTCGAGAAAAACACGAGGACTATAAACGGATATGGGATTGCTATCCCAGCCCTTCACTGCCCTTACAAAAAGAGAAAAATGCAAAACGCATTTTCAAGGGAGTATCAGCGGAAAAGGAAAGACCGAACTTTTTTAAGGACAGCTATAAACTGTTGCTTCCAATAGCTGCCGTATTATTGGTGGGGCTTTTCCTATATATGGGCTATCCCAGCAGTGATTCACGGTATACCAACCATATCATCACGGCAGAAGGGGAGCGTACCCAAGTAAACTTACCGGATGGTTCTCAGGTAACGGTAAATTCCGGTTCAGAACTCAAATACCCAGAAACATTTTCCGAGGAAGATCGAGAGGTCTGGATCAGTGGCGAAGCCTATTTCGATATCAAAAAGGATGAGGGGCGCCCCTTTCGGGTCAAGTCTGATGGATTTACCGTACAGGTGCTGGGTACCAAGTTCAATATCAATGAAAGAGGGGACAAAAAAGCGGTTTCTCTGGAAAGTGGCGAGGTACAGGTCACCTTAAAGGATTCAGGAGATAGAATACGGTTGGATCCCAAAGAGGAATTGGTGTGGAACATTGCCACAGGTGAGGTGGTCAAACGAAATTTTGATGTTTCCAAGACCACGGCCTGGAAGGACAATATCCTTTTGTTGGACAATCTGACGCTGAGAGAGGCCCTGGGCCCGATCAACCAATTTTATGGGACGGAATTTGTCATTGCCGATAGTTTGACGGCCAATAAAAAAATCAGTGGCGCTTTCGAAGACCAGGATCTGGATCGCTTTATCGAGACCATGGAGTTCATTGCGGATGTGAAAATAATCCCTTTGTCTCCCCGTGAATTTTCAATAACCCCCAACCATGAAGACTAAAACTTTCAAAGCGCATAAAGAATTTGATCGGATGAGCGATCTGGAATTGTTCCAACGGATCAAGAAGAGGGACAAAGGTGCCTTGGAAGCCGTCTTTGAACGCTATTACGAAAGCCTGTGCCGTTTTGGGTTGACCTTTGAACCCAATCTGGACATTGTGGAGGAAAAGGTTTCCGATGTGTTTATCCAGTTATGGGATTCCAAAGAGCGAATCGTGGAGGTTAGAAATCCAAGGCCCTATCTCTTTGTGGTGGTAAAGAACAAAATGCTGGAAACAGTGGCGCATCGAGGAATCAACCAATCCTTGGATCATAACCTGGAGGATCAGCAATTGTCCAGTCCCAGTGTGGAACAGGATATCATCGATCAAGAGCAGCGAGAATTGTATGCCCAAAGAATCAAGGAAGTGTTGGAGTGCATACCTAAAAGATCCCGTCAAATATTTGAAATGAGCAGGCTGGACGAACTCAAGTACAAAGAGATATCGGAAATCCTTGGGGTGTCCATCAAAACGGTTGAGAACCACATGGCCATTGCCCTTAAAACCATTAGGAACATGGTGGTAAAGAACAGACAATATTAACCCTACAAACGATACTGTATGAAAAGACCCCTCTACTGAAATGATGTGAAATTTTTAAAAAAACAACTGAGAACCAATAATTAAACTACGCTTTAACAAATGAAAAAAGTAAACTTTTTAGCACTATTGCTGTGCTTGCCCCTACTGGTAAGGGGTGGGGAAGTTCCCATCACAACCACAATGATGGTAAACTCCCAGAATTTTGAAGTCATCAACCTGAACCTCAAAAGTGTTTCCCTGGAAAAGGTTTTTGAACTTATTGAAAAACAAACGGGAAAACGATTCATCTACGCGGCAAACAATGAATACCTACAGCAGCGTATCAGCTTGGATGTCAACAAGGAGAATCTGGATACAGTACTGGATTCGCTAAAGAACATGGCCAATGTTGACTTCAGGGTAACCGAACAAGGCATTTTGGTAAAGTTTATCCAAGAACAACGAACCATTTCCGGATCAGTCATCGATGAGGGCGGCAACCCCATTCCCGGGGCCAATGTCTTTGTGGAAGGTACCGATTATGGTGCTGTTTCCGATTTTGACGGAAACTTCAGCCTGGACATCCCATCCAATTTCACGGTGTTGTCCGTAACCTATATCGGTTATAAGCGGCAAGATGTGAACATAGCTGGGACGGATAACGTGACGGTGACCCTTTTGGAAAGTGCTTCCCAATTGGAGGAAATCGTGGTCGTTGGGTATGGCACCGAATCAAGAAAGAACATTACAGGTTCCATTTCATCCATAGCCCCGGAAGACATCAATACCCAACCCAAGGCCAATGTCGTGGAAATGCTGGATGGCCGTTTGCCCGGCGTACAGGTCATGAGCGATAATTCCCCTGGAGGTGGTACTTCCATACGTGTAAGGGGATTCAGTACCATCAACAGTAACGATCCCTTGGTGATCATCGATGGGGTTCCCGCATCCAATGGACTCAATGGGGTCAATCCCACCGACATTGAAACAATTCAGGTATTGAAGGATGCCGCTTCAGCTTCCATTTACGGTTCAAGGGCGGCCAATGGTGTGGTCATCATAACCACAAAGAAAGGTTCGGATACCGAGGGTGGCTATACGGTTTCCTTTGATAGTTATGCGGGGCTGCAGTCGAGCTATAATCTACCCACGATGCTCAATGCCCAAGAGTATGGCGATCTATTATGGCAGGCGACCATTAATGATGGGGGTACGCCATCCCATGATATTTATGGGGATGGAGCGCAACCTGTGGTACCACAATGGTTGGATGCCGACCAGACCATTCCAAGTGCCGATGTGGATTGGGTTGACGAAATCATGCAGACCGCGGCCGTACAGTCCTACAATCTTTCCCTTTCCAAAGGAAACTCCAAAGGACAGCATATGTTCTCCCTTGGGTATTTCAAACAAGAGGGGCTTATTAAGTTCACTGGGTTTGAAAGATATTCGGCCCGTTTCAATTCCTCCTATAATATCGGAGACTTTTTAACCATTGGTGAGAACTTCACGGCAAACTATAAGGAGCAAGTATCCGTTCAGACCAATAGGGCATTGGGGAGTGTTGTTTTGGATGCCATGCAGTTCCCTTCCATTGTTCCGGTAAAGGACTTAAACGGTGAGTACTCAGGCAACCCCATCAATGACACCGGAAACCCTTTGGGTAGATTGTACAGAGGTAAGGACAACAAGCAAAAGAGGATTCAGGCCTTAGGCAATGTGTATGCCAATCTTTACATTTCAGACTTTACCTTCAAGACCTCTTTCGGTCTGGATTACCAGAATTACAACATCAGAAGTTTTTCGCCGACCTACGATGAGATTCTTGCCACTAATCTGACCAATTCATTGTCTACCTCAAATGACTTTAATTATCAGTTTTCCTTTACCAATACGCTGAACTATAAAAAAAGGTTCGGTGATCACAATGTTGATGTTTTGGTGGGACAGGAAGCCATTGAATATTATGCCGAAGGCTTCAATGCATCGGTGAGTGAATTTTTGTACGAGGACGAGAACTTCAGATACTTGGGCTTTGGTACGGAGAACATGCTTAATTCGGGCAATGCTTCAGGATGGTCTTTGAACTCGTACTTTGGACGATTGAACTATAACTTTGATGAACGGTATTTGGTAACCGCTACGCTGAGACGTGATGGTAGTTCAAGGTTCAACAAGGACAATCGTTGGGGTACTTTCCCAGCCTTCTCTTTGGGATGGCGTATGGATAGGGAGGACTTCTTCAATCCTGATGGCGCGGTCTCATCACTTTTATTGCGCGGAAGCTGGGGACAGACAGGTAACCAACAGATTTCCAATTACGCTACTGTGGACAGTTACAGAAACAACAACGCCAACTCCAATTACGCTATCGATGGGGCGCAGGAATCCGTTTACATCGGACTTACACAGTCCCGAATCCCCAATGCGGACTTGAAATGGGAGACCACGACCCAAACCTCCTTCGGTATGGATTTGGGATTGTTGCAGGACCGTTTGAACATTAGCGCGGACTACTATATCAAAAAGACAGATGATATCTTGGTGTACAATACCGTGCCCTTGACCTATGGAGGTACCAATGATGGACAATGGGTAAACGACGGTAAAATGAAGAACACCGGTTTTGAATTGGATATCAACTACGTAGATCAAGTAGGAGAGCTGGGGTATCAAATCGGATTGAACCTGACAGGTTCCAAAAATGAACTCACCGAATTGAATACCTCGGATTACTTGGGCATACCAAGCTCATCGTTGCACAGTGTCAACTTTGACCAAGAGATTTCCAGAAGTGCCGTGGGGCAGCCCATAGCCTCTTTTTATGGACACGTGGCAGAGGGACTCTTCCAAAGCCAAGCAGAAATTGATAGCTATGGATTGCAGCCCAACGCCAGCCCGGGCGATATCAGGTTCAAGGATGTGGATGGGGATGGAGACGTGGATGCCGATGATAGAACCTTTATCGGTTCCCCGCACCCTGACCTTATGGTGGGGCTTAACCTACAGTTCAACTATAAGAATTTTGACCTGGGATTGTTTTTCAACGGAAGTTTCGGGAATGACACCTATAACTTCACGAAGTACAAAAACCACTTTTTCAATCAGGCGGCATACAATAAGGAAGATGTACTCTTGAATGCATGGTCAGAAACCAATACAGGGTCCAGCATTCCGCGTTTGTCCCTTGATGATCCCAACAACAACATCAGACCATCCTCATATTATGTGGAGAACGGTTCCTACGTCCGATTGACCAATATGCAATTGGGGTACAATTTTGAACCGGAATTGCTAGGAGGTGTCAGTCTAAGGGTCTATGCACAGGCCAGTAACCTGTTTACCATTACCGACTATAGCGGTATGAACCCTCAAGTGGGATTGCAGAACTATTCCGGAAGCAACCGAAACCTGGATATCGGGATTGATAGGGGACTCTATCCCCCTAGCAGGACCTTTGTAATTGGATGTAACCTTAAACTTTAAAAAAAGCATGAAAAATATAGCTAAAATAAGTTCAAAACTATTCTTGATGGGATTGGCCACAATACTTACCCTAGTGGGATCCTGTTCCGATGACTACCTGGAAGAGGTGACCTACGGGGAAGTATCCCCCGAGGAAATGACACGGGCCGACAATGTGGAAAAAGCCATAATTTCAGCATACAGTGTGCTCAATGGTCAAATAGATGGAGCCAGTAATGCCTACAATTCACCCGCATCCAACTGGAGTTTTGGTGATGTGGTATCTGATGACTGCTATAAAGGTGGGGGAGGTACCGGTGACCAGAACCAGATTCACCAGATGGAGCTTTACAACACCACACCCACAACCTACGATGTGGAACGTAAATGGATGGCACTCTATGAAGGCGTAAAACGAACCAATGAGGCCATGAAACTTTTGTCCCTTTCCGAAGATTTTGATGCTGACCTCAAGACACAGCGCAATGCGGAGCTGAGGTTTCTCAGGGGACATTATTATTTTGAGCTGAAGAAAATCTACAATCAAATCCCGTACATCGATGATGCTGCCGAAACCGTGAACGATTATGCGCGTTCCAATACCGAGTTTACCTCTGAGGAACTGTGGAGCAGGATTGAGAGCGATTTTCAAGCGGCCTATGATGTTCTTCCTGCAACACAGGAAGAACAAGGTCGACCAACTCGACTTGCGGCCATGGCCTATTTGGCCAAGACCTACTTGTTCCAGGAAAAATGGCAGGATGCATTTGATGCTACCACTTTGGTCATGGGAGGAAACTATGATTTGATGGATGATTTCCAATCCGTCTTTTTGCCAGAGAACGACAACGGTCCGGAAGTGATTTTTGCGGTTCAGTACTCAGTAAATGATGGCCAAGCGGATAACTACAATGGGAGCATCGGCGACCGTTTGACCGCACCTGGTGGGCCTTACTATTCCCAGTACGGTTTCCACCGTCCATCACAGAACTTGGTCAATGCCTTTAAAACGAATGCTGACGGTCTTCCCGTACAGGACAATGTGGATGTTACCGAAACGGACAATGTGGACCCAAGGTTGGATATTACCATCGGTCGTCCGGGAATCCCATATAAGGATTTGGATATCATTTACGAAGCCAATTGGGCGAGGGATTTGGCCACTTACGGACCCTTTGGTCCCAAAAAGAGAATCCTGTCCGCCAATTCCCCGTACCATGTTACCATTTGGCCCTATGTGGATGCGTTGAACTATTACATCATCCGCTATGCGGAAGTATTGTTGTGGAGAGCGGAAGCTGCTGTGGAGTTGGGTAACTTGGAAGAGGCCCGTGGTTTAGTGAACCAAATCAGGGAACGTGCCGCAAACTCACAGTATGTGCAGACCCTTGATGGTTCGGCCGATGCAGCCAATTATAACATCGCCACTTATGAGGGGCCTTGGACAGATCCCCAAGAGGCCATGGAACTGGTTCGATTGGAGACACGATTGGAGTTGGCCATGGAAGGACACCGCTTCTTTAACCTGGTGCGATGGGGTATTGCCAAAGAGGTTATCGACGATTACCTAGAGGTTGAAAAAACCAGAAGGAGCCACTTGACCAATGCGGCCTTTACTGAAGGAAAAAACGAGTACTGGCCCATTCCACAAGAGTATATCGATAGCGTGGAAGAAGGACTTGTGACCCAGAACGATGGATATTGATATATAATTGATATAACAACAAGGGTAGCTTCCATGTGGGGCTACCCTTTTTATCATATGAACATGAAAAAAACACTTCTTTTTCTGTATGTACTTACCCATGCAATCGCAGGCACGGTACATGCTCAAAAGACATTACACCCCAACCAAAGTCTTCAGCGCTTACAGGATAAAAACTATCATCTGTTCACGGCCTTTGCCAAGGACACCACCGTGTTGCACCTTTTAAGGGAAGATACTGAATTGAAGTCGTATTTGAATAAGTTTCAAAACAGTGGACTGCAAGCGGAGAACATGGATTTGGAAGAGGTCATGGCCCCTTTCCTGTTGAATGAAAAAGCGATAGCATCCATCGGAAAACGTCTGGCAAGGATGTCCAAGACAAATCCAGCGTTCACAGGATTGATACAACAGCTGAGAAAATCCAATAACTATGCTGATTTTGAAAAGTATCCCGATGATGAATTCCTGTCCAAAGCCTGGGAACTATGTGCCAAGGGACTGGATACTGTACTGGAAGTATATGGCACAGGAAAAAAAACATGGTACGCTAAGATTGATTCGGTATCCTTTGATGTGAAATCAAGACGCTATCAATATGCGGTTTCCGTGTTACGGTGGCAAGCCGTTCAAGAAATTGATACGGAGGTGTTCTACGGTCCCAGTCTCAAGATGGCTCTATCACTGTTGTATGCCAATCATAAGGACGAGGCCGTGCGCTACGATCCTTTGGAAGAAAATGAGAATGCCAAAGCAAAACAGGCTATCAAGACCATTGATTTTGATGCTTATGACTACGCTTCCATCTTGGTGTTGGGGGGCGGTCCCGAAAACTATAGGGACAGGCTGTCCATTGCCGGAAAGATAAACTTGCAGTTGGCCATGAAGGAATATCGGGCCAAAAGGGCACCGTTTATCATCGTATCGGGCGGTCATGTACATCCTTATATGACACCTTATTGTGAGGCCGTGGAAATGAAAAAGGAACTGATGGAGGAATATGGTGTGCCTGAGGAACGCATCATCATAGAGCCCTATGCAAGGCATACCACGACCAATATGCGAAATGCCACACGTCTGATGATGGACTATGGGATTCCTTTGGAGAAGAAGAGCTTGGTGGTTACCAATCCATCACATAGCACTTATGTGGAAAGTGAGACTTTTAAGCAACGATGTGCCGACGAACTCGGGTACCAGCCCATGCAATGCTACAATAGGCTGTCGCCATCGACTTTGGAATTCAGGGGGAAACCGATTTCCCAACATCAGAACCCCTACCAGCCTTTGGATCCATAACACTGGTAAATCATATTGGCTACGATTGGTATAAAACAGTAGTTAGTTTAGTTTGTTTAATTGGAAATTGGCGCAGCGATCAGGTATATTTTAAGCTGCGCCTTTTTTTGATTTATGTTGTTGCTCAGGTACCACTGTATGGAATCGCTGGCCTATCTCCCTATCCAAGAATCCAAAATAGCCTTTTGGGAAGTAGAGGGATTCTCAATGGGCACAAGGGAGTAAACATCCATCGATTTTTCAATGGGGTTTCCATCACGATCTTTAAAGGATCTGGTTTGCTGCTCCTTGACCAATTTCAAGCCCGCATATCCCAAATAAGCGTCATAATCCAAGGGTTTCGGGGTGTAAATGTATTGAAACAGTTCGGTCAAAGGGGTTCCGGCCATATCGGTACATACAGTCCTGAACTCGGCATCAGTAAACCCTCTTCCCAATCCCAAGTAGTATTTATGGTATAATTCGCGCATTACATCATCCAGGGATTTTTCATTATTGGTAGCCTCCCTGATTCCAAAGTCCATCAAAAGACCGACAACGGGCCCTTTTACATAATAGGAAATGCTTTTATTGGGGTCTTTGCCACTTTTGCCAAAAGGTCCTTCGTGCCAGGTTTCGAAACTGGATTCGATAAGGGATTGGTATTCCTTTCCCGGGTTGTTCTCAAACTGTGTGATGCCAGAGGCGACCCCTTTAAGGAAATCAGATTCCGAGGAGATTCCAGCACGGCGTACCATGATACGGGCATAGTATGAGGTAAGTCCCTCACTGATCCATAATTGGGTGGTCTTGCTTCCATTTTGGTAATCGAATGGACCAAGTTCGAAAGGTCTTATCCGTTTTACATTGTAGTGGTGAAAATATTCATGGGACAAAAAGTTTATTATACCCAGATACCCCTGAGGTGATTGCAACTGGTCGCCATTGAAGCTTACGGTGGAACTGTTCAAATGCTCGATTCCACCACGTCCAGGACCAATTCCGATAAAGGTATACTCATTGTAAGGAATGTGATCGATGATTCCGGAAGCCACTTGTATTGCGGATTGTAGGTCTTTTACCAACTTTCCCTCATCGAATTCGCCCATCTTATAACCCCAGAACCTATGGTTGATACCATTGACCTCAAAATCGGGGAGCTTCTTTAAATTGCCCATCAAAAGTGGGGAATCGAGGAACGAATCAAAATCAGTGGACTTGAAAACGGCTTCTTGGGCGTTCTCGGATACAAGTTCTAGTCCCGTGGCCACATCGCTCCATCCGTTCGATTTTTTTACTGTGACCGTTATCGGGACGTTCATATAACCATCCACATACAAAAAGGAGTTGACAGGGATGATATAGGCCCTATCCGCATCCACATAGCTGTTTGCCACAAAGGTGCGATCCGTGAAAATATCGTATGCCACTTGTATCTTCTGTCCCTTCACACCACTCAGTGTCCATGTCATTGGCTTGGAGTCGTCCAAAGCTTGCCCGGAAAGAACTTCGAAATTTCGTACGCCCTTGTAATAATCCATCATTTGGTAGTAGCCGGGCATCCAATTGGGCAACCGTAAGTCCACCGTATCCGTTGGCCAGTTCCGTAGCTCTAGGGAAACATGGTAGGTGTGGCTATCAGGGTTTGGCACCGATACCTCGTATCCAAAAGAAGGAACGGGGGCTTGGGCAATTAAGGCCAAAGGAAAAAAGATGTATTGGAACAGGAAAATGGTCAGACGTCGGTTCATTGTTTTTAGGTTGATTTACCTTGTAAATATAATCCATAATTGCCTTTAAATCCTTTAAAAATGCATGGTTTCTGGTGTCGATTTCTCATTTGAACCCACCTAAATTGCTAAAAGTTTAAATACGGAAAAGGCCCATGTGAAGGGATGTTTTATGGAATTGAAAGAATCATAACCGTAAAAAATTAGGAAAAAGTGGTCAAGGAACCTTAAAACCTGTTATTGGTCAGAGAGTTAAGTGTGTATTTTGCGTCCAAAATCGATGCCTGCCAAAAAAGTGTCCTACCGGAATAGGGTGTGTTTTTTAATTAATGATTTATTTTAGTATCATTAAAAACAACAAATCAATTCATGGAATTTGGAAAACAAAGCCGTTAACATATTCAGGTCCAAATATTTCATTTGGCCGTTGGCATTGGTAACGGCCGCCCTTATCGGCATATTGGTTTATTTTTCCAGTATAGGGGAGAAGGTCATCTTTCCCAATACAGGGAATTATTCCATTGAGCACTATACGGATGAACCCAATGGGGGAAATTCACAGGTAACGGGCTATGAGGTTTCCGACTCCATTATAAAACTGGATTTTGTGCTTAAGGACGGTTTCCAAAGCCCTTATGTTGGATTGGACATCATCCCGACGGAAGATGGATATATCGATGTGAGAAAGTACAATCAATTGGATGTAAAGGTGTTGGGGGAAAATGTCGACAGAATAGGTATTTCCCTGTATACTCCACCATTGGTGGATGATGAAGTGGACAGCATTGACGAAAGACTCTTCAATGCAAACCTGAACATTTCAAACCATGCACAGGTGTACCATATCCCCATTGATCAATTTCAGCACCCCGACTGGTGGGAAGATCAACACCATATATCAGCAACTAAGGAAAACAGTCCGGATTTAGGGAAAATACTGCATATGAATTTGGGTTCCGCCTATTCATCAAAAGCGGGTAACCGGAAAACCTTGAAAATATATGCAATAGCCTTCTCCAGGAACAACAACACATTATATGTCTTCCTCGTTCTGTTATATGTTGCCTACATCCTGTTGAGTTTTGGTGCCCTATACTTTTTAAGGTACGGTACCAAGAAAACAAAGAATGTCATGGTTACCTACAACCCATTGAAAATTGATAACAAGGAAGAAGGGAATGGTGAGAAATGCATTGAATATATCAATGAACATTATGACAACGGGGATCTAACCCTCGAAGTGGTATCCAAAGAAACAGGAACCACTACCCGATGGATCACACATGTCATTCACGAGAAGTTCGGCTGTAACTTTAAAACCTATATCAATCAAATCAGAATCAATGAATCCAAAAGATTCTTGACCCAGACTGATTTGAACATTGGGGAAATTGCGTACAAAGTGGGATTCAACAACCAGAGTCATTTCAATAGGGTCTTCAAAAAAGAGTTGGGCATCAGCCCATCGGAATTTAGAAACGACCATAAGGGCGAAGTGCAATAAGGATCCAACATTTTCAGTAACCTTCTTTAGTCTATCCGGGTTGGGCAGTTTCAACCCAACAAGCACATTTTTGATATATGTGCGATAGGTGCAAGTTGTAAAAACTTCCTCAATCAAGTACATCCTAGCCCATAAAGATGATTTTTGTCATCCCCGCGAGCCCCCATTTTAACAACTTTCAACAGAACATTGGCCCAGTACAGGATAAATGTGTGTTTTTTACATTTATGTAAAAAGAATTTCAGTTTTTGTAAAAAGGAATATCCTCTTCAAAATTAATTTTATGGCAAATTATCAATAAGAAAAATCAATAATCAGTATTGGTTTTAGTCGAAAAATAAGAAAACGGCATTTTGTTGATAATCAGCTCTGATCCTTAGCACGGGACATTGCCGCATTGCAATCTAACTATTGAATGCATAACTAATTATTAACTATATTAAACTATCTTCCATGTTTATTCTGAATTTTAAGGATAGGCGGTGTCATAAATGGTATGCCACTATCTTGTTTTTGTTTCTTTCCGTTTCCTATGGGTTTTCCCAAGAAGTAGAGGTAAGCGGTACAGTCACAGATGTACAGAACGGAACACCGATTCCCGGAGTATCTGTTTTCGCGAAGGACACCTCAATAGGAACTTCAACGGATTTTGATGGTAACTATACCCTGAGTGTCCCTGAGGATGCTGTTTTGGTATTCAGTTACATCGGTTTTAACACCCAGGAAATTCCCGTAGGGGACAGTTCGGTCATCAATGTCCGTCTAGAGGAAAGTCTGGAGCAGCTCAGTGAGGTCGTTGTGATCGGATACGGAGTGCAAAAGAAAGAATTGGTCACGGGGGCCAACCTTCAGGTTGAGGGAGAGTCACTGGAGAAACAAAACACCACCAATGCCTTGCAGGCCTTGCAAGGACAGGCCGCGGGTGTACAGATTACCTCGACCACGGGTCAACCTGGCGGGGGCATCAATGTAAACATTCGGGGTTTAGGGTCGACCGGTAACAACTCACCATTATATATTGTGGATGGTGTCCAAACAGGGGACATTACCTATCTCAACAATGCCGATATTGAAAATATCTCGGTACTGAAAGATGCCGCTTCAGCAGCCATATATGGTGCACAGGCGTCCAATGGGGTTATTTTGGTAACCACCAAAAAGGGGAAATCCGGAAGGTCGCAAATTACCTTCGACTCCTTTTATGGTGTACAGACCTTGGCCAAGGAACACGATTTGTTGAATGCTCGTGAGTACATGACCATTTTGAATGAGTCGGCCATCAATTCCGCTCAGCCCCGGTTTTTTTCTGAAGAGGAAATCAATGTGGCGCAAGACGGTACCAATTGGTTGGATGAGGCCTTCCAAAATGCCTATACGGAAAACTATGTGATTGGGATAACAGGGGGTAGTGAAAAATCCACCTATTCCTCTTCCATATCCTATCTCAACCAAGAGGGAATCGTAGGGGGAAAGGACCTCTCTTATTACGAACGTTATAATTTCCGCTTCAATTCTGAACATAAACTCTACGAGGACATCATCACTTTTGGTGAGAACCTCAGTTTGGCATGGACCAATAATAATGGTATAGCCGTAGGAAACACCTACAACAACTCTCTGAGAGGGGCGTTCCAAGCAAATCCATTGCTGCCTGTATATGATGCCAACGGAAATTATTTTAGCACTGTTGGACAGACAGATCCCTGGCTTCAGAACCAGACCAACCCCTATGCCGCAATGGTATATAGCAACCAGAATGAAAATTCAAGCCAAAAGCTGTTGGGGAATGTCTATTTTGATTTTGCACTGGCCGAGAACCTGAGTTTCAGGTCTAGCCTTGGTATCGATTACTATGCCAATCAGGGACACTCTTTCAGTCCCATATACGCTTTGTCTGCCAATTCACAACGATTGTTCAGTGAAGTTTATCAAAGTCAAAGTCAAGGGAAGACATTGATTTGGGACAATATTTTGACCTATTCCTTTGATTTGGGCGAGGCCCATAATTTTGAGGCTATGTTGGGTACATCATCGTTCAAGCACGATGGTTCTTGGATGAATGGTTCCAATAGTCAATTGGTGTTCGATGATTTGAAACACGCATGGTTGAGCAATGCCACCAATACCGATGGTGCCCAGATGAGCTTGAATGGAGGTCCAAATGTAATCATAAAAAGGATGTCCTATTTTGGAAGGTTGCAATACAACTTCAAGGAAAAATACTTGTTGAATGCTACCTTTAGGGCAGATGGTACTTCACAATTTGCCAGTGGTAACCGCTGGGGATACTTTCCATCCTTTTCCGCTGGATGGGTCGTGACAAACGAATCCTTTATGGAAAACAGAGGTGATTGGCTGAATCAGTTCAAATTACGAGCCAGTTGGGGACAAGTGGGTAACCAAAACGTAGGGAACTTTCAGTATTTGGCGCCTGTATCCTTCAACAATGTCAACTATATATTTGGCAACGAGGAAGGTGCCGATGCATTGGTCAATGGTGCTTACCCAAGTCGTTTGGCAAATCCCGATTTACAATGGGAAACATCCGAACAGTTGGATTTAGGTTTTGACGCAAGGCTGTTTGATTACAAATTGAACATAGGGTTCGATTATTACCATAAAACCACCAAGGATTGGCTTATTCAAGCACCCGTATTGGCAACGGCAGGAGCTGAAGGCCCTTGGATAAACGGTGGGGATGTGACCAATAAAGGGGTGGAGCTATCCCTTAATTTCAGTGACTCCATTGGAGATGACTTTAATTATGGTTTCACATTGAACGGTGCTTTCAACGAAAACAACGTGGGTGAGATACCTACAGAAGATGGAATCGTCCACGGGGAACCCAATCAAATTTGGAACAACTCCCCAGAATTTTACCGTGCCGAAGATGGGCATGCCCTTGGGTATTTTTGGGGGTATCAAACGGCAGGGGTATTCCAGAATCAAGAGGAAATCGATGCCTACGGTGTACAGCCAGATGCATCCCCGGGTGACATCAAATATGTGGACATAACCGGCGACGGACAAATCAGTGAAGCTGATAAAACCGATATCGGAGACCCCAACCCAAATTGGACTTACGGTCTTTCTTTTAACGCCGACTACAAAGGTTTCGACTTTTTTGTACAGACCAATGGAGTTGGTGGCAATCAGATTGTTCAAGTGTACAGAGACCCTGGGTCCCAGGTGCAAAACTGGTCAGCGGAGTTTTTGGATCGCTGGCACGGGGAAGGTACCTCTAATACAGTGCCTAGGATAACCTTGGATGGTAGGAACTTTTCCGAGTTCTCCGATTACTACGTTGAAGACGGTGACTTTTTCCGGATTAGCAATGTGACCTTGGGTTACGATTTGGTCAAATCCATGAAGAAGGACTTTTTGTTCAGTCAGTTCAGACTCTATTTCACAGTACAGAACCTATATACATTTACCAAATACTCTGGAATGGATCCAGAAGTGGGATACGGAATTTCCACGGACGATTACAACTTCTCTTCAGGAGTTGATGTGGGGTACTACCCAAGACCTAGGACATATATGATGGGATTGAATGTAAAATTTTAAAAAAGAGGAAATGAAAAATATATTAAAATATACCGCCATAGTTTTGGGACTGCTTCAATTGAGTAGTTGCGGGGAGGATTTTTTAAATACCGAGCCCATCACAGAGCTAACGGATGAAAGTTTTTATTCCACAGAAAACCAAATTTATACCGCCCTCATTGGATGCTATGATGGTCTGCAAGTGGCAACCGGGACCTCAGGGGACAGCGGAGTGAGTTTTTACGCCGCCTCAGAGGTAATGAGCGATGATTGTTTTGGTGGCGTGGGCAATGCCGATGGTTATAATTATCAGGCCATTGATGAATTTGACGGTAGCAGAGCACCGAGTTATAGCAATTTGTTCAACGATACATGGGTTTCCTATTACGGGGCAATTCATAGATGTAACGTGCTCATCAACAGAATAGATCAAGTGGATTGGACAGGAAATGAAGACACGCGTAACCAATATCTTGGTGAAGCTCGTTTTATTCGTGCATACCTATATTTTGAAATGGCACGTCTATGGGGAGGTATTCCTTTGTTGACTGAGCCCTCTTCCGAGAATCTGCCAAGATCATCAGCCGAGGAGGTTTATGCCGTAATTGCCGAGGATTTGGTTTATGCAGCAAATAATATGCCTGATATATCCTATGATACGGTACCCAATGGTCGAGTGACCCGATGGGCGGCCAAATCACTTTTGGCCCGCGTCTATCTGTTCTATACGGGATACTACGGACAATCCAATTTGGTCGGAATGGTATCACAAGCCCAAGCTTTGGAACATTTGGAGGACGTAATCCAAGGAAGCGGACATAGTTTGGTGCCAGAGTTCAAGGATTTGTGGCCTGCTGCCTCAACCACGGAAAGCGGTACTACCTATGCAGGTGAGGATAACCCCGAGGTGGTCTTTTCAGTCAAATATACTTTCACAAGTGATTATAATGGCAATACGGACGGTAACCATTGGATGGTCATGTTCGGGCTTAGAAACTTGGACCACTTCCCTTATGGAAGGGGATGGGGTATTACAGTAAATCCGAAACTGTACAACCTTTATGATGAAAACGATACCAGACGTGATGCTTCGGTAATTTCCATCGAGGAAGAAGAAATAGATTTTGGAAGTGACCTTTTGTTGGATCAGCGTGAATACACCGGGTATACGAACAAAAAATACACCCCTATGAGTGCGTATGACGAGGAAGGAAACCTAAACAGTGCCGCGGAACTACTGGGAGCGACAAACTTCCAGATTGGACAATTCCAGGATTATACGGTAATCCGTTACGCCGATGTACTGCTGATGGCGGCCGAGCTCGGTAGTGCAAGTGCCCAGGCCTATTTTGATCAAGTGAGGCAACGTGCCTACGGAGATAACTTCTCGTCCCTGTCAGCAACCCCGAATAACATTATGATAGAGCGTCACAAGGAGTTTGCCTTGGAAGGTATCCGTTATTGGGATCTGCTAAGACAAGGAATTGGCGTCGCTGCCAATGAAATAGCGGAGAACACAACCGTTTTGAGCGGAAATGTGGAAACTAACAAACAGATCAGTGCCTCACAAATTCAAGAGACACAAGGATTATCACAAATTCCTAACACACAAATCACATTATCGGATGGAGTATTGACCCAAAATCCAGGATGGTAATCAAACTATAAAAATTAACTGCAATGAAGACAATTGATTATATATTAAAGATAAGCCTCATAGGGGTTCTCCTGTTCGGAGCTTATTCGTGTGAGGACGAATATGAACTGGAGGATAAACCTGCAGTGGAACAACTTCAGTTTTCAATCGTTCAAGATTACGACATCGACCCGGGAGGGAATACGGTAATCGTAACCAACAATACCCCAGGTACCACAGCGGTCTGGGATTATGGAACAGGAAAATCATATAAAGTGCACGATACCATTCAATATGCATTTGCCGGTGATTACACAATCCAGTTTACAGCCGTTACCGATGGTGGTTTAGTGGATGCCGATCCAGTGAATGTATCCGTTACCGATGACAATTTGAGTTATGTCAGTGATCCCCTTTGGATAATGCTTTCTGGGGGTCCTGGTAACTCTAAAACATGGGTCTTGGATGTGGATGAGAATGGGCAGTCCAAATATTTTACCGGTCCTATGTTCTTTTTTGGAACTGACAATGGTTGGTTACAGGAAGGCGAACCCTTTGCCACTTTTGATGGAGGATGCTACGGGGAAGACTGCTGGAACTGGTCTCCCGATCTAGGTGGAATCCAAGGATGGGGTTTTTCTGGACCTGGTGATTTTGGAGAAATGACCTTCAGTTTGGAAGGAGGACCTTACTTGACCGTTGAACATTTGATGCAACCGGAATATGGTTCACAATCGGGAACCTATTACTTGGATAAGGACAATCATACCTTAACCACAAGTGGGGCAACCATCATACATGATTCCGCTTACGAGGATTGCGTTGAGGATTGGAACAATATTGTGGTACTTTCCCTGACAGAGGATTATATGCAACTTGGAGTAATTCGAGGCTGCGGAGACCCAGCCTTGCTTTCCTATAACTTCATCTCCAAGGAGTATGCGGATAATTGGACGCCTCCTGAGCCAGAAGAGCCAGAGCCAGATGAAGGTTTCCAGCCAACTTTCGAAGAGGGGGAACTGCTTCAAATCCTTACAGGAGGTCCTGCGGCAGGAAGATATTGGAAATTGGATGAGACTGGAAACCCCGTGGATTGGATAATAGGAGGAATCGGTTGGACCACGGATGCTTCCAGCTCCTACAACTGGGGATGGAATGACGACTGGACCGCTACAGCGGAAAATTCATATATACGTTTTGACCAATACGGAGGCACCCAGAATTATTTTAAAAATGAAAATGGTGTAGAGAGTTCAGGTACGTTTACCATCGATCAATCGGAATCGGGTGATTATGCCACGATAACCTTGAGTGATGGTGGAACCCTGATACAAAGCGAAGGAAGTTGGTTGAGCCCTACCACAAGTACCCTTACCGTGGTAAAAGCTGTCCCGGATGATTTTGAAAGCTTTGGGCTATGGTTTGGAACAAGTTACAACCCGGACAATGACGAATGGTTATCCTTCCATTATATCATCAACAATAATGTTTCCGGTGGAGGAGGTGGCAACGTAACACCTCCGGGAGGAACGGAAGTAGTCGTTGATAATTCATTGATTGACTACGGTGACCTTGAAATGAATGGAAATTTGCGAATAGAGCTGTACAATGATTTCGGAAGTACTGCAGCAAATCCACCATTGGATACCAGTGAATTGATGTTTGGCGATCGAGTGGAAGTGACATTTACATTAAGTGGCACCGGCCTGGCAGGAAACTATGATGCATCCGTCTATTATGCAGATGCCGATTGGAGTCCTAATGGTAACGGAGAAACCATTAATGTCACAGGTGATGGTACTTACACAGTGACTTTCGACCCTGATTCCGCAGTGGAGGGTAATGTGGTATTTGTGATTGATATCGTTGGTATGGGTACTGATATTGCTGATATGAATGCGGTAACGGCCACCATAGACAGTGTTTATATGTTCGATTAGTTGAAAAAAATCTTTATAGATAGAGTTAGTTAGTTTAGTGGCAAGGAGCAGGAAAGGCAAAAATCTGCTCCTTGCTTTTATCGCACATAAAACATTCCCTTCAAAAAAATCACTATAGCTTGTTGCTGGGACATGGTTCCCAGTTCATGAGCATGATTTCAATGAATGATGAAAAAATTTATCATGAATAAACGAATAGCAATTTACATCGCCCTGGCTTCCCTTTTTGCATGCAAACAGGAACCAAAGAATATTTCATACGAATTGGCTTCCCCAAATGGCACCAATAAAATTGTTTTTGAATTATCGGAAACAAGTCCATCGTATAGTGTGGGCCACGGAGATAAAAAAGTGGTGGAACCCTCAGCTTTGGGTTTTGTTCTCAAGGAAAACGATTCCTTGAGCCACAATCTGGAAGTGGTCAATATAGAGCGCTCATCCTTTAATGAAACCTGGGAACAGGTTTGGGGGGAAAAGCATTTGGTAGAGAACAATTACAATCAACTCACTGTCCAATTGCAGGAAAAGGCAGATACCAAGCGAAAGTTGAATATCGAATTCCGTGCCTTTGATGATGGCGTGGCATTTCGATATGTATTTCCAGAACAAGGAGTCAAGGACAGTATTTTCATCATGAACGAGTTGACGGAGTTCAACCTCACAAATGATGGAGAGGCTTGGTGGATTCCCGCATACAAAGCGAATCGCTACGAGCATTTGTTTACCAAGACCAAGCTCAGTGAGATTGATACCGTCCACACACCTTTTACCATCAAAAGTGATGATGGATTGTACCTAAGTCTTCATGAAGCTGACCTGAAAAACTTTGCCAGCTATACCGTGGCCAAAAAAGAAGGCACTCAATTGGATCTCGATTTGATGCCATGGAGCGATGGCGTAAAAGTACGTACCGTCAACAGTTTCCAAACACCCTGGAGAACGCTTCAAATTGGGGAAAAACCTGGAGAACTTATAGAGTCCTCACTGATATTGAATCTTAATGAACCCAATAAGTTGGAGGACCTAAGTTATATAGAAACCTACAAATACACAGGGATTTGGTGGGGCATGCACATTAGCAAATACACCTTTTGGGAAGGTCCCAAGCATGGGGCCACCACGGAGAATGCAATCGCGGACATTGATAGAACCCATGAATTGGGCATACATCATATGTTGATTGAAGGCTGGAACAAAGGATGGACCCCGGCCTGGTACGAAAATAGAATGCACGAGTTCAGTTTTACAGAGTCAACCCCTGATTTTGATTACCAAAAAGTTGTGGATTACGGTAGGGAAAAAGGTGTGAACATCATTGGCTATCACGAAACAGGTTCCAATATCATCAACTACAAAAAACAGATTGATGCCGGGATGCAGTTGTACAAAGATTTAGGTATCCATGATATCAAAATTGGACAAGTGGGCGATAAACTCAACATGAAGGAATGGCACGGAAGCCAATTTGGAGTGGAATATTATCGCTGGGTGTTGGAAAAGGCCGCTGAATATGAATTGACGGTAAACTTTCACGAACCCATCAAGGATACGGGAGAACGTAGAACCTACCCCAATATGATGGCTAGGGAAGGGGCCCGAGGACAAGAATACAATGCTTGGAGCGAAGGGAATCCACCAAGCTTTACCGTTATTTTACCATTTACCAGAATGCTGTCCGGTCCAATGGATTTTACACCCGGTGTATTGGATATTATGGAAACCAAGGGATTCAATAATAGACGGGTTAATACAACGGCCGCCAAACAATTGGCGTTGTACGTGGTGTTGTATTCCCCAATTCAAATGTTGGCCGATTTGCCAGAAAATTATATTGGTCATCCAGCATTCCCGTTTCTTGCGGATGTACCCACGGATTGGGAAACCACCAAAGTGATCAATGGGGAAATAGGAGAATACATTACAACCGTTAGGAAAGATTTGAATTCCGAAGATTGGTATTTGGGCAGTATTACCAATGAGGAAGCAAGGGATTTTGAAATCGAGCTTTCCTTTCTTTCCGATGGACCATACGAAGCACAGATTTATGCGGATGCCGAGGGCACCGATTTAGAGAACAGCCCTGAAAAAGTTGGTATTTCCAAACAAGAGGTTTCTTCAAAAGACACCTTGGGGATTCATCTTGCTGCAGGGGGAGGTACTGCCATACGTTTCAAAAAATTATAGGAATCATGAAAAATAAACCGATATCCACAGCTTTGGCCTTTGTGGCCATTATCGGGATATCCTGTAAGAGGGAGGGAGCCGTGAACAAGGGAGAAATGGACCTTGCCATGGAAGAGTCCTATCAAGGAACACCGGTATCCATGCAGTACGATGAAAAAATCGATAGCCTGATTGCCCAAATGACCTTGGAGGAAAAAGTAGGCATGTTGCATGGCAGCAGTATGTTTGCCACCGCTGCAGTAGAACGATTGGGCATTCCTGAGTTTACCATGGCCGATGGGCCTTTGGGGGTGCGGGAAGAGATTTCCCGTGATTCTTGGGCCCCAGCGGGTTGGGACAATGATTTTGCCACCTATTATCCAGCAGGGGGTGGATTGGCCGCGACCTGGAACCCGGAAATGGCATATCGTTTTGGGAACAGTGTAGGTGCGGAAGCCCGTGCTAGGGATAAGGACATGCTCCTCTCTCCCGCAATTAACATCATTCGAACCCCCTTGGGCGGTAGAACCTACGAGTATTTTACCGAAGACCCTTTTTTGAACAAAAAAATGACCGTTCCTTTTGTGGTCGGTGTACAGGAAAATGATGTTGCCGTCAGTGTAAAACATTATGCGGCGAACAATCAGGAAACCCATCGCGATTATGTTGATGTTCAAATAGATGAGCGAACCCTCAGGGAAATTTATCTTCCAGCCTTTAAAGCGGCCGTGACGGAAGGACAAGCCTACGGTTTTATGGGAGCCTATAACAAGTTCAGGGGGGATTACCTCTGTGAGAACGAGTATATGCTTCAAACCGTGTTGCGCGACCAATGGGGGTTTGATGGAATCGTTGTCTCCGATTGGGCTGCTGTACACGATACAAAAAAAGCATTGGAGAGCGGTACGGATATTGAAATGGGAACACCAAAACCTTTCGATGAATTCTACTTTGCCGATGCATTGATCAAGGCCGTGAAGGAAGGAAAAATAGAGGAAAGGTATGTGGACCGAGCGGTCAAGCGTGTGCTTCAGGTCATGTTCACTATTAAGGCCATTGATGATGAAGGACGTAAAAAAGGGGAATTGAGCACCGAGAAACAATTTCAGGATGCTTATGACATCGCTTCAGAATCCATTGTACTGTTGAAAAACGACGGTGGTCTTTTGCCCATAAACCTGGACAATATCAAAAGCGTGGCCGTAATAGGAAACAACGCCACTAAGAAAAATGCATTGGGCGGATTTGGAGCAGGGGTCAAGACCAAAAGGGAAGTAACACCCCTGGAAGGACTCAAAAACCGCTTGCCCGAATCAGTACAGATCAATTATGCCGAAGGATACCGTGAAGGCTATTCCGAAAACGAGAAGGCGAAATTAGGCGATATCACGCTGAACGGTCCCGTGACTTTGAACGAACTCGACCCCATGTTGGTGGAGGAGGCGGTAAATGCGGCCAAAAATTCGGATGTAGCCATCATTTTTGCAGGATCGAACCGTGATTATGAAACGGAAGCTTCGGACAGGGCCAGTTTGGCACTACCTTTTGGTCAGGAAGCATTGATTGAAAAAGTTATGGTAGCCAATCCCAATACCATCGTGGTCATGATTGCTGGAGCTCCCTTCGATCTGACCCGAATCAGTGAAAAATCGTCAGCTCTCGTGTGGAGCTGGTTCAATGGTTCCGAAGGTGGAAATGCCTTGGCCGATGTATTGCTGGGGGATGTAAATCCATCGGGTAAATTACCTTGGACCATGCCCAAAAAATTGGAGGATTCTCCCGCTCACGCCATTGATGCCTTTCCGGGCGATAGCACCTTGGTCTATAAAGAAGGGATCTTGGTGGGCTATCGATGGTTCGACACCAAGGAAATAGAGCCCTTATATCCGTTTGGGTATGGACTTTCCTATACGGAATTTGAATTCTTGGATGTCCAGACCGATAAAGCCACCTATCAGGAAGATGAGATGATAAAAATCGATGTCAATGTAAAAAACATAGGAAACATAACTGGTAAGGAAACGGTCCAAGTGTATGTTTCCAAACCAAACTCAACTGTGGAAAGAGCCAATAAAGAACTAAAAGGCTTTGGAAAAGCAGAACTGAAATCAGGAGAAACCAAAACAATTTCTATCCCTATTCCAATCAAGGAGTTGGGCTATTATAATGTAGCAAACAATAGTTGGGAAGTGGAAAAGGGCGATTACCACATCAAAGTTGGTAATTCATCCAGAAACATATTATCCAACATAAAAATCACCATTAACTAAATAAATATTATGAAGACGAAAAGTTTACTGAAACTACCACTGATGCTTGTGCTGATTTTCGGATTGGCCATATCATGTGATGGAGATAATGATAGCCTGCCCGATGAGATTGCGGTCGATACGCGGGGCATGAACTTTTTTACCAGTGGGGGAAGTAATTCCTTTACCATTACGGCACCCACTTATGTGGCTTGGGCAATAGATACGGATGCAGATTGGTTGACACTTACATCTGAGGCAGGAGACCCGATAGAGTCCGGATTAGCCTCTGCGACCATCAATGTAAATGCTGATGCCAACCTGAACGAATCCGAAAAAACGGCACTAATCACGGTTTACACCACAACAACACAAATTGATATAGAGGTCACACAGGATTTCAGATTGTCCACTATTGATGCAGATGCGAGTGAAATGAGCGACTTTACAGCTGTTCAGCTCACCGGTGAAATGGGAGTCGGCTGGAATATCGGAAACTCCTTGGACGCAGTGGGAGGGGAGACCGCATGGGGGAACCCACCCGTCAACAAGGATTTGATCGATGCCGTAAAAGCAGCAGGGTTCAATACCGTGAGAATACCCATTGCATGGAGTAACTATATTGAAGAAGGAGATCCCAACTATACCATCAGCCATGAAGGGCTGACCCGCGTGGAGGAAGTGATAAATTATGTGTTGGAGAATGATATGTTCGCCATAATAAACATACATTATGATGGGGGTTGGATGAACGAACCCACCTACGAACGCCAAGATTACATCAATGACCGCCTTGACAAAATGTGGAAGCAAATCGCCATATATTTCAGGGATTACGACTATCATTTGGTTTTTGCAGGAACCAATGAGGTACTCTATGAAGGGGACTATTCCGAGCCCACCGAAGAGTATTACACCGTTCAAAATTCCTTTAATGAGACCTTCATCAATACGGTAAGGGAGACGGGAGGAAGAAATGCCTACAGGTTCTTGACCATTCAGGGTTTCAACACCAATATAGACCATGCTGTAAATTATGCGGTAATCCCTGAGGATACCGTGGAAGACCGTATGCTCATGGAAGTACATTATTATGACCCCTATGATTTCACCTTGAATGTGGAGAATGATGATATTTGGCAATGGGGGTCAACGACCACTGACCCATCAGCTACAGCAGGTTGGGGCGAAGAGAATCACTTGGAGACACAGTTCCAAAAAGTTGAAGATGCCTTTGTCGCCAATGGTCTGGGTGTGATTTTGGGTGAGTACGGCGCAAGTGCCCGTTTGAATGTGGAAGGACACAAGGCCTATCGCGAAGATTACGTTCAAAAAGTAACTGCTTCAGCCCTTTCACACGGTATGGTTCCCGTAATATGGGACAATGGTTATACCGACGACCATAACATGGGCCTTTTCAGAAGGAGTACAGGAGAAGAAATTTTCCCTGACCTAATTGATGCTGTCACTGAGAATTAACAGATAGTTTTACCAATAGCATAAAATGTTCAGTCATACTGCATTTCATAAACTGGTTTTTGTCCTGGCCCTTTGGTGTCACTGCCATGGCATCATGGCCCAGGACAGGACCATTACCATTGATGTCCAAAAGGAAAAAGGCCCCATGACCACCATGTTCAACAAGTGCATTGGTGCAGGAAGGGCCAACGAAGGCCTTCGGGCCGACTGGCAACAGCAATTGAAAATGCTAAAGCGGGATTGTGGTTTTGAGTACATTCGGATGCACGGCCTTTTCAATGAGGATATGGCCATTTATAAACACGATAGGGAAGGAAACCCGGTCTACAACTATCAATACGTGGATGTATTGTATGATTATATTTTGGAGATTGGGATGAAACCCTTCGTGGAATTGGGCTTTATGCCACCGGCATTGGCCAGTGGTGATCAAACCATCTTTTGGTGGAAGGGCAATGTTACCCCGCCAAACGATTATGGAAAATGGGCTGATTTAATCCGTAATATTGTCCAACATTGGACCGACCGATATGGGGAAGAAGAGGTGGAAACCTGGTACTTTGAAGTATGGAACGAACCCAATTTATCCCCAGGTTTTTGGACAGGCACCCAAGAGGAATATTTTAAACTCTATAAATATGCCGCAGAAGCGGTAAAAAGTGTGGATGTGGATTATTTTGTGGGTGGACCGGCCACCGCAGGAGCATCATGGGAACCCGAAATGATCGCATTTTGTGAGGACAACCAAGTGCCGTTGGATTTTATAAGTACACACTCCTACGGAGTGGATGTAGGTTTTTTGGATGAATTTGGCGGAACAGGTACAGTTTTGAGCCCCAATGAGTGGAGTGTCAGTCAGGATGTGATTCAGTCCCGTAAGGAAATCTCGGAATCGTCCAAGCCCGATCTCGAACTGCACTATACCGAATGGAGCTCATCCTATACCCCGGCAGACCCTTTTCACGATAGTTACCATAGTGCATCCTTTATCCTCAACAAAATGAAGCAGATTGGCAATGCAGCGACCTCCATGTCCTATTGGGTGTTTACCGATATTTTTGAGGAGCCCGGCCCTAGATACACCCCGTTCCATGGCGGCTTCGGACTGCTCAATACCCAAGGCATCAAAAAATCGGCCTACCATGCCTACGCCCTGATGAACAAATTGGGACCCATTGAACTGGAAAACAAGGATGGGAAATCCGT
>CETR01135858.1_pt1 | contig 53431 bp, 56 predicted proteins | sample 531281 | NCBI WGS metagenome assembly CETR01 (sample SAMEA2622568, study PRJEB7988) | marine metagenome | biome: marine biome (ENVO:00000447); feature: mesopelagic zone (ENVO:00000213); material: "saline water (ENVO:00002010), including plankton (ENVO:xxxxxxxx)" | depth 696 m
CGACGAAAGGAGGTTCACGAGCTCCAAAACCAATAAGCAACAGCGAGCTAAAGAAAATGAACAGAACATGCTGAAGCAACTTAAAATATATAAATCGAGGTACGAGGTTGACGAACTCAAAAAAGCAATAAGCGACAGCGAGCTAAACCGACGACAGGAGGTTCACGAGCTCCAAAATAGTAAACAAAAAAAAGAGCCCTTAAGGCTCTTCTATACTATTTAAAACAAAAATCTTAATCCTCAGGATAAGCAACATCACCATCCCACTCCATAAAACCACCCATCAGATTATAGGTTGTTTCAAAGCCCAGCTGATCCATCAATTGAGCAGCCTGCCCGCTTCGGTTACCTGAACGGCAGTAGACGTAATAGTTTTTAGACTTATCCAGTTTATTGACCTTATCAATAAAGCCCTGACCTTCATAAATATCAATATTATGCGAATCGGGGATGATTCCCTCGTCTACTTCATTTTGAGTGCGTACGTCCAATACAAAGGCATTATCGTCTGCGGCCAGTTTTCGGCGCCATTCTTCCTGGGTTAGATTTTTCATAAATTTCTTTTTGAGGTTGAATACCAAAGTTAAGGCATTGGCTATTTTCTTCCTAAATTTTATTTAGGCTTTGATGGAGCAACCTATGGCTTTGGTGTTGCTGGGCTCAACCGGTTTACCGGCAAGAAGAGCCTCAACTGCATCTACTACAAAGCGCTTGGTTACTGTAGCCTCATCGCGGGCACTATCGTCTATAGCTCCTATATATCGTACCATCAGGGATGCACCTTCTTTTTGCAAGATGTATACATGCGGGGTTTTGGTTGCTCCGTATTGCGGGTATATCTCCTGATTTTCGTCAAAAAGATAGGGAAAAGTGAAACCCTTTTCGCGGGCACGCTCCTGCATAGCCTCATAACTGTCACCGGGCTGGACTTCAGGATTATTAGGATTGATCGCAATCACCGGATAGCCTTTAGACTTAAATTGTTTATCTAGTGCAATGATGCGGTCTTCGTTAGCGATAGCAAACGGGCAGGTGTTGCAGGTAAAAACCAAAATAAATCCTTTGGCTTCTTCAAAATCGGCGAGTGAAACCAGCGTTCCGTTTACATTCTTCAGGCTAAAGTCTGTAGCGACATCTCCCACTTCATAGCCGCTCTCAAACGTATCAATTTGGGTAATAGCAAATGCTGAAACAACCAATAGTAAGGTTAAAACAACAAGAATTTTTAGGGATTTCATCGCATTACTAGTTTAATCATTAAAGTCGCTTTTAAAAGAAAGTAATTCATGTTCCAGCGCCGGATATTCAAATGTACGCTCGTAAAAGCGGTATTCTTCTGAACTAATGAGTACCGTTGCCGGTATAGCTCCACTCCAGTCTTCTGATACCTTTGGGATCCAGACATCTCCGTGCGGGTCATCAAGTAGAATCACATCAGACTTAAGCTGGTTTTTAAGAATAAAAGGAATCAATTTCTCCTGAACCTGATCGGGAAAATCAAGACTGACCAGTATAACCTCAACCTTTTTATCTTTATATTTTTCGTGTAAGGTTTCAAAAGCAGGCAACTCGGCCAAACACGGCTTACACCAGGTAGCCCAAAAGTTTACAACCCGCACCACATCCTTATCATTTACAGTTAAAAAAGGCTCGAAGTGGTCAAAATCATAAACAGCCAATTCGTACCTCTGCTCTTCCAGCACTTTTAAAGGTTTTGGCAACTCCCTCCCCTTGGTAGCATTGGTGCAACCCAGAGACAAAAAAGCAACCAATAAAATTAAATATGATCTCAAAAAATCAGTTTAAACCGGTTCAAAGCGGCTAAAACTAGTGTAAATCAACTGTTTTTGCACAGCCTTTAAGATTTGTATAACAGTTTATACGTCCCAGCTGACAAAAATTCGATGAGCTTCTTAATAAGGAGTTAAACTCAATCGCTTTACTTGCCAGAAAAGAACTTTAGTATACATTTGTATATACAAATATTGTATAGACGATAATGACGATTGAAGAAGCTTTACATATTAGTGCGAAACTGGATTTAGAATCCAAGACGGCAATAAACCTGCAATACACTTCCCGCCTGCTGGAAGAAAAGTTTGCTGGCTTATTAAAAGAATACGATTTGACTACACCCCAGTTTAACGTACTTCGCATCCTAAGGGGACAAAAAGGAAACCCTGCTAGTTTAGCCTGTATTCAGGAACGTATGGTAGATCGCAACAGCAACACCACCCGTCTGGTAGATAAACTCATTAAAAAAGAATGGGTCAAGCGCAGGGTTTGTCCAGATAACCGAAGAATGGTTGAAATTGAAATAACCGCTGAAGGTCTTGCTGTTCTCAAACAACTGGATCCGCTTACCCGGGAGCTTAACGCTAAAAATGTAGAAGCACTAACAGAAGAAGAATTAGTAACCCTAAATACCCTTTTAGATAAATTAAAAACCAATGAGTAATTATTTAGATCATTTAAACTGGCGCTATGCCACCAAAAAATTTGATGCCGACAAAAAAATCAAGGCTGAAGATTTAGAAACCCTGAAAAAAGCCGTTCAACTTTCTGCATCTTCCTACGGACTTCAACCTTATAAAATTTTGGTTGTGCAGGACGAAAAAATCAAAGCAAAGCTGAAAGAGGCCGGGTACGATCAAACGCAGTTTACCGATGCTTCAGAAATTTTTGTATTTGCACATCAAACCGATTTTGGCGCAGAACTGGTAGACTCTTACATCCAGTTGGCTGCAGATGCCAATGGCGTTAAGCCGGAAGATATGGAGCAATATGCCAATTTGATGAAGAACTCATTGCTCAACCTGCCGCAGGAAGCAAAAGCAGGCTGGACAGCCCGTCAGGCTTATCTGGCACTGGGCAACCTTTTAAGCGCTGCCGCAGCTCATAAAATTGACGCCTGCCCAATGGAAGGCTTTAACGCCGATGCATTTGATGAAATTCTAAATCTTAAGGACACCAACTTACACGCTGTTGCTGTTGTTGCTGTAGGATACCGCAGCGAAGAAGACAAACATCAGCACGATCCTAAAGTAAGAAGACCTCAGGAGGAATTATTCAAAACCATTTAATTTTTTTTTAGTCAAACATTTGTACATACAAATAAAATCCTAAACCTATGAAAACAGTAAAATCAATTTTAATTCTTGCAGTAGCAGTAGGCACTGCATCATTCACAACAAAAGCAATTATGGAAAAAGTAAGCGTAAAAACAAGTTCAATCACCTGGACCGGTAAAAAAGTAACCGGTAAGCACGTAGGAACCATTGACCTGAAAGACGGGTTCTTTACAATGGAAAGCGACAACATCACCGGTGGTGAGTTTCATATCGATATGACCAGTATTGCATGCACCGATCTTTCCGGAGACAGCAAAGGCCAATTAGAAGGACACTTAAAAAGTGATGATTTCTTTGGTGTTGAAAACTACCCTACTGCAAAACTGGTTATCACCAATGCAGTTAAAGAAGGTAATACCTATACTGTAACCGGAGATCTCACGATCAAAAAAACCACAGAGCCGGTAACTTTTGAACTGGAGCGCGCCGGTAACAACTTCAGTACGGTGTTAACCATAGACCGCAGTAAATACGATGTGCGTTACGGTTCGGGAAGTTTCTTTGATAATTTAGGGGATAAGACCATCTACGATGACTTTACCTTAGACATCAATCTGTCTATCTAAAATTTTTCAGAACTTAATTCCGATTTTGTTTGTTAACTAAGTAGCTATTTTTATCTTTGATGCACTTATGAAAAACAGAATCACAAATACCTGGTGGTGGATCTCGCAACTTTAAAGTCGTGATGCAACCTCGTATTTGATAAATACAATACTATAAAGGCCTGTCTCACGACAGGCTTTTTTTGTTTTCCGCAAAGCGGAAAAAACATGAAACAACTTAAGGTCGTTAAAACAATAGAAAGATGAAATTCACCCTGAAGACCCACAGTAAAAAAATACTGGCAGATACCATTACTCCGGTTTCGGTTTACCTGCGCTTGCGCGATAAATTCCCTAATAGCTTACTGCTCGAGAGTAGCGATTACCGGGCCAATGACAATACCTTCAGCTACATTTGCTGCAATCCCATCGCTTCCATCTCGGTACAAAAGGAGCAGATCAAAGAAGTTTTTCCTGACGAAAGCATGCAGCATACCCCTATCGATTCAGATACCGATGTGGTGGGGATCATAGAAGGCTTTGCCCAAAAGTTTGAAACCCAAAACAACGATCGTAAGTTCATTCAAAACGGACTCTTTGGCTATATGAGTTACGATGCGGTGCGCTATTTTGAAGATATCGAAATAACTAAAAAGGAAGGCGCACTTGAGATTCCCGACATCTACTATGCGGTGTATCAAAACATCATCGCCATCAACCACTTCAACAACGAAGCCTACATTTTTTCGCACACCTATGAGGGTGAAAACAACCTTGATCAAATCGCACAACTGCTTACCGTAAAGAGTTTCGCTGAATATTCGTTTAAGCTGGAAGGCGAGCGCGAGTCGATAATGACTGATGAAGCCTTTGTTGACCTGGTGCAAACATGTAAAAAGCATTGCCAGCGTGGGGATGTGTTTCAAATTGTACCTTCCAAGCGTTTTTCACAAAGCTTTAGTGGTGATGAGTTTAACGTATACCGAAGCCTGCGCAGCGTAAACCCGTCTCCCTATCTGTTTTATTTCGACTACGGAAACTTTAAAATATTTGGCAGTTCACCTGAAGCACAACTTATCGTTCAGGATGGCAAAGCCGAAATTCATCCCATCGCCGGAACCTTCAAACGTACCGGTAATGACGAGCAGGATGCGGCATTAGCCAAAAAATTATCTGAAGACGCCAAAGAAAACAGCGAGCACGTCATGCTGGTTGATCTCGCCCGAAACGACCTAAGCCGAAACGGAAGTGATGTCAAAGTAGAGACCTACCGTGAAGTACAGTTTTTCTCACATGTGATTCATTTGGTAAGTAAAGTTACCGGAACCAAACATCCCGAAACCTCAACCATGCGTGTGGTGGCAGACACCTTTCCCGCTGGTACACTAAGCGGAGCGCCTAAACACAATGCGATGAAATTGCTGGAGAACTACGAACCCATAAACCGTGATTTTTACGGAGGTGCCATTGGCTTTATGGATTTTAACGGCAATTTTAATCACGCGATTATCATCCGTTCCTTTTTAAGCAAAAATCACAAATTACACTATCAGGCAGGTGCCGGTGTGGTAAGCGATAGTGTTCCAGAAAAAGAGCTGGAAGAAGTGTATAATAAACTGGGCGCACTCACCAAAGCCCTCAAACTGGCAGAAGAGATTTAGACCCAATTCAAAAAAATAAAGAATACTAAATAAAAGTACTAATGGCGCAGCCAATTAAAATATTAGTCATCGATAATTACGACAGTTTTGTGTACAATCTGGTGCATTATCTGGAAGAGTTAGATTGTGTAGTGACGGTAAAACGAAACGACCAACTCAAACTTGAGGAAGTTGCAGACTATGACAAGGTGTTGCTTTCACCGGGTCCCGGTATTCCTGATGAAGCCGGACTTTTAAAAGCGATTATAAAAGAATACGCTCCGTCAAAAAGTATGTTTGGTGTCTGTCTGGGACAGCAGGCTATCGGCGAAGTTTTTGGCGGAAGCCTAATCAATTTGGATAAAGTTTTTCACGGAGTAGCCACTTCGGCAAAACAGGTGGTCGATGACGAGCCGCTATTTAGAGACGTTCCGAAGGAATTTGAAATAGGCCGCTATCACTCCTGGGTTGTTGCTCCGGAAGATTTTCCGGAAGAATTAGAAATCACTTCGGTAGATGATAACGGACAAATCATGTCGCTGAGACATCGTAACTACGATGTGCGCGGCGTGCAATTCCATCCCGAATCGGTACTCACACCAGAAGGAAAAAAAATGATCAAAAATTGGGTAAATAGCTAATCGTTTTTCTATTTCCGCCCTTCGACTGTCGCTCAGGCTAGACTTCGGCGGAAATCTTATAAAACACAATTACAAACATCAAAAATAATTCTCTCCCCTGGAGAGAGATGCCCAACGGGCAGAGAGGGCTTATGAAAACAATATTAAACAGACTCATCAATCACGATCAGCTTACCAAAACGGAAGCATGTGAAGTATTGGTCAATATTTCAGAAGGAAAATACAACACCAGTCAGATTGCGGCTTTTATGACCGTATATATGATGCGTAGCATTACGGTTGAGGAACTTGCGGGTTTTAGAGATGCCTTACTTGATTTATGCATCGCTGTTCCCTTTGAGGGATATAATGCGATTGATTTATGCGGTACGGGTGGTGACGGCAAAGACACCTTTAACATCTCGACGTTGTCTTCATTTGTTGCGGCAGGCGCCGGAATCCATGTAACCAAACACGGAAACTACGGAGTCTCCTCAGTAAGTGGTAGTAGTAATGTGATGGAGCATTTGGGTATTAAATTCAGTAATGAAAAGGATTTCCTGAAGCGATGCCTGGATGAAGCCGGTATTTGCGTATTGCATGCTCCCCTCTTTCACCCGGCGATGAAAAACGTAGGTCCCATTCGCCGCGAACTCGGTGTAAAAACCTTTTTCAACATGTTGGGCCCGATGGTAAATCCGGCATTTCCAGACAACCAATTGGTTGGGGTATTTAACCTGGAACTGGCCCGTATGTACGGGTATCTTTATCAAAAAACCGATAAGAATTTTACCATTTTACACAGTATTGATGGCTATGATGAAATCTCGCTTACCGGAGAGACCAAAGCCATTCGAAACAGTAGCGAACGTATGTTGACTGCGGAAGATTTTGGAGTTGAAACCATAAAACAGGAACAGATTTATGGCGGAGACAGTATCGAGTCTTCAGCAGCCATCTTTAAAAAAGTAATCAGTGGCAAAGGCACCGAAGCGCAAAACAATGTGGTAGCTGCAAATGCAGGAATGGCCATCGCAACGGTAAAAAACCTCGACCCTAAAGCAGGTTTTAACATCGCCAAAGAATCCCTGCTCAGCGGTAAAGCCTTAGATCGCTTAGAGAAACTAATTCAACTTAGCTCGCGCGTCTAATAGGTAATAGCAATAAAAATAATAATAGTAGTCGTTTTGAACATTCTAGATAAAATAATAGCAGACAAACGCAACGAAGTAGCCTTGCGCAAACAGCTGATTCCGGTGAGTCAGTTGGAACAATCGGTGCTTTTTGAGCGTACGAGTCCATCGCTTGCAGAAGCCTTAAAAGCCAGCAATTCGGGAATTATAGCCGAGCACAAACGCCGATCGCCCAGCAAACAGGTGATTAATCACAACCTCAACGTGCAGGATGTCGCGCAAGGTTATGAAAACGCCGGAGCCTGTGGGATGAGCGTGCTTACAGATGGCAAATACTTTGGAGGTTCGCTGGATGATTTACTTTTGGCCCGGGCCTCAAGCAGCTTTCCTTTATTGCGTAAAGAATTTATGATTGATGAATACCAAATTCTGGAAGCCAAAGCATACGGGGCAGACGTTATTTTGCTTATCGCTGCGGTACTTTCGCGAAGCGAAATAAAATCCCTTTCAGAGTCTGCGAAGTTCTTAGGAATGGATGTCCTGCTCGAAGTTCACAATCTCGAAGAATTACAAAAATCGATGATGCCTTCGCTTGATATGCTTGGCGTAAACAATCGAAACCTCAAAACCTTTGAAGTTAGCCTGGACATCAGCAAAAGCCTTTCGGAAGAAATCCCTAACGAGTTTGTTAAGGTTTCCGAAAGCGGTATTAGCAATATAGAAGCCATTACTGAACTAAAACCCTATGGCTATCAGGGCTTTTTAATAGGTGAAAATTTTATGAAAACCGACAATCCCGGCCAAAGCGCGGAAGCTTTTATCGAAGAACTCAAATAAAAGGCTCCCCTCCTTTAAAAGGAGGGGAACGTTTCAGCTTGCTGAAACAGGGGTGGTTATACTGCCCAGAGATTGAAAGAATCTATAATGAAAAACAAGGACATATCTAAAAAACAAACTCCCTCTCCTTTGGAGAGGGCTGGGGTGAGGACTAAAGTCTGCGGCATGAAGCACAACACCGCTGATGTGGCAGCACTTGATCCGGACTACCTGGGCTTTATTTTTTTTGAGAAGAGTCCGCGTAATTACGATTTAAATGAGATTCCGGAGCTGCATTCTGGAATCAAAAAAGTGGGTGTTTTTGTGAATGCCGAGTTGGATTTTGTGTTAGAAAAAGTCCGTCAATTTGGGTTTGAGGTTATTCAGCTACACGGTAACGAATCCCCCGAGTATTGTACGGAACTGAAAACCCGTCATGCTGAACTTGTTTCAGCATCGCATCCTAATTTAGGAATGCCTGTACCGAGCCCAATCGAGGTACCTGCACTGAGTTCAATCGAAGTGTGGAAAGTCTTTAGCATTAAAGACAGCTTTGATTTTTCAGTCCTAAAAGAATATGAACCCGTGGTTGACAAATTTTTGTTTGACACCAAAGGCAAAGAAAAGGGCGGCAACGGCTATACCTTTGACTGGAATGTCTTAAAAGACTACCCCTCATCAAAACCCTTTATCTTGAGCGGCGGTATTGGCCTGGAGGAAATCGACTCTGTAAGAGAACTGATGCAAACCGATTTACCGCTCTATGCGATTGATGTAAATAGTAAATTTGAAGACCAACCCGGACTAAAGAATATTGAAAACTTAAAAAAATTGATTGATTCTTTTACCCCTACTAAAAGAACTTAATAAAAAATAGGAATAAGAATAAAAGATTTCTGTCTGAGTCTATCCTGAGCGATAGCCGAAGGGCGGAAATGTCAAAACAAGATTATGAACTACAACGTAAACGAAAAAGGTTATTATGGTGATTTTGGAGGAGCCTATATCCCGGAAATGCTGTATCCCAACGTAGAAGAACTGCGCCAGAATTACATCAAAGTGATGCAGGAACCCGAGTTTCAGGAGGAATTTCACAACTTGCTCAAAGAGTACGTAGGCCGCCCTACCCCACTCTATTTTGCGAAACGCTTTTCTGAAAAATACGGAACAAAAATCTACCTGAAGCGTGAAGATTTGTGTCACACCGGGGCGCATAAAGTAAACAACACCATAGGTCAGATTTTAATGGCAAAACGCCTGGGCAAAACCCGCATCATTGCAGAAACCGGTGCCGGTCAGCACGGGGTGGCTACCGCTACCGTTTGTGCCTTGATGGGTCTGGAATGCATCGTGTATATGGGTGCTGTAGACATTAAACGTCAGGCACCTAACGTAGCCCGGATGAAGATGCTGGGCGCCAAAGTGGTTTCGGCAGAATCGGGCAGCAAGACTCTTAAAGATGCTACCAACGAAGCCATTCGCGACTGGATCAACAATCCAACAGATACGCATTACATCATAGGTAGCGTAGTTGGGCCACACCCCTATCCCGATATGGTGGCGCGTTTTCAAAGTGTGATTTCCGAAGAGGTAAAAAAACAATTGCTTGAGAAGGAAGGTCGTGAAAATCCGGATTATGTAGTGGCTTGCGTGGGCGGTGGTAGTAATGCAGCTGGCATTTACTATCATTATCTCGACAATCCCGAAGTGGGAATCATCGCGGTAGAAGCGGCCGGTAAAGGCATACATTCCGGGGAAAGTGCGGCAACCTCAGCATTGGGGAAAGAAGGCATCATTCACGGGAGCAAAACCCTGCTGATGCAAACCCCAGATGGGCAAATCACTGAGCCCTACTCCATCTCTGCTGGCCTTGATTATCCCGGTGTGGGACCTATGCACGCCAACCTATTTAGAAGCGGGCGTGGTGAGTTCATCAGCGTCACCGATGACGATGCGATGCAGGCCGGTCTGGAGCTTAGCAAGCTGGAAGGCATCATCCCGGCAATTGAAACCTCACACGCCTTGGCAATTTTCAACGACCGAAAATTCAAAAAAGACGATGTGGTGGTGATTAATTTAAGTGGTCGAGGGGATAAAGACCTGAACACATATATAGAATATTTTGATTTAGCATAAGGGCGTTGCCCTGCTCAAAAAGCACGGCCGGGCTTTCGGCAGTCGCTTTTTTAAAGGTTTGCCTCGATACAATTTTCTAACGAAAATCACTCGGCAACCTTTAAAAAGAGCTCCAACAAAGCCTCAATCCCTAACGCAAGTCCATAAATAAAAAAGATTTCCGTTAAAGTTTATCCAGAGCGATAGTCGAAGGACGGAAATGACCAAAGAAGACAAATATGAACAGAATAAATAAAAAGTTACAGGAAGATAAAAAGCTGCTTTCCATTTACTTTACAGCAGGGTATCCCAAATTAGAGGATACCACAACCGTGATTCACGAACTCGTAAATGCCGGAGTAGATATGATCGAAATTGGTTTGCCCTTTAGTGATCCGCTCGCGGACGGTCCTACGATTCAAGAGAGTTCGACTGCTGCGCTCAAAAACGGAATGACCACCGCAAAACTTTTTGATCAGATCAAAGACATTCGGAAAACGGTTGATATTCCGCTTATTGTAATGGGCTACTTCAATCCGATGCTTCAGTATGGGGTCGAGGCCTTTTGCGCCAAATGTGCCGAGATCGGCATCGACGGACTCATCATGCCCGATCTTCCGCTTGCGGAATATGAAGAGCATTATAAAGACATCTTTGAAAAATACGATCTAAAGATGATCTTCCTCATTACTCCCCAAACTTCAGATGCGCGGATCAGACAAATAGATGCTGCCAGTGATGCGTTTATCTATATGGTGAGTAGTGCGAGCACTACGGGTAAAACCTCAGGTTTCAGCAATGTACAAACCGACTATTTTGAACGCATTGCAAACCTTCAGCTAAAAAACCCTCAAATTGTTGGCTTCGGAATTAAAGATGAAGAAACCTTTCAAGCCGCCACTCAAACGGCTAAGGGAGCCATTATCGGTTCTGCTTTTATAAAAGATTTGACCACAAATGGTATTAAAGGTATCGCCTCTTTTATTTCAAATATTCGATCCTAAAAAATTAAGTTGCTGACTGTAAGCCTTTTTTGATTAATTTAACGGGAACTTAATAGGATGTTATCAGTATTTAACACGCGCTATCGCTATCTTGAAATGAATTTAAAAAAGATAGTACAATGGCAAAGAAATTTGAAAGAACAGTAGATCAAAAAGATAGTGACCCTACTAGCAGTATGGGTGACCGTAAAAAGCAAACCAACAAAGTTGATATTGATGAAAAAACCATCAAAGATCAGCAGAATAAAAAATAAGATTTACATCGTAATGTAAATTCCATTTTCGCCCAACTTTGTAAAAATGGAAGCCGGTGCACTTAGGTGTACCGGCATTTTTTTTTGGAAAGAAGGCTTCTAAAAAACCAGTTTACCCAACAAAACAGGATTGGTAATATCTTCTGCATTCAGTTCATACTGCCTCAATTCAGACGCACCAATGACCAGCAAATGATTGTCTCTAATGATGACATCAAAAGCGTCAATCTCAATACCTCCCAGCAGATCAGGCTCAGCAGGATTTGTCACGTCAAAAATACGCACCGTGCCTTGGTCTGTTACCAGCAAATAGTTATTGTAAAGTCCAAGTCCTATGGGGCGATCCATTTCCACTGTAGTGAGCAAAATAGGTTCACGCGGATTTTTAGTATCATATACTTGAAGCTCATTGATGTTCCCCTGACATACCGCATTGGTATGTAGTGTGACATAGGTATAATCACCACTAGAAACCACAGGATCACAACTGCGCACATGCTGAACTTCAGAAAGTTTCAATGGAAATTTAGGGTCTGTAATATCGTAAATAAACATACCCAGTCTACTACCCATAAATAAATAGTCATCAAGCGCGTAAAGCGTTTCGATATCAAAACCAATATACTTATCCCCGGTCTTCACTGGTTTATCAGGATCTGTAATATCAAAAATGTTTAATGCCTGATCGTCTACGGTGTAAAGATAATCCCCAACCAGAGCAAAACGAGCAAGAGAACCGCCCTGACCATCCCCACCGGCAACATCATTGCTTACGGCACTGGTGTCCCCTTCACAGGAAGTGAGAATTGAAACCAACAGTAATAAAGTGTATAACGTATTTTTCATGACTTAGTCTTCTTTTAGTTTATACCCCACAACAACCAACTCTTCGTCTACTCCATAACTTTCAGGAGTTAAACCTTCCGGAGATATCAAAGCCGGAAATGCATTTTGCTCCCGGTGTAAAAGTTCTAACTCATCATTGCCTCTTACATAGCGGAAAGCGACGAGATCAATAAGATGATGGGAGTACATCACATCCCCCCGTATGGCCAGATCAGTACTTTTGGGAATACTAATAAAAGCCAGAGATTGCGGATCATCAGGATCTGTATTATCAAAGACATGAAAACCTTCCTGCTTTTCATTGATGTACATCATATTATCTTTTATGTAAATCTTACCGGCATTTTGTACGGGACGGGAAGGCAGCAGTTTTATGGTTTCTTCAAAATCGGTGCGGGTTTGAGTAATGGGCTCGTAGGCTACATAATAAGGGTCTACAAGCTCAGCCCCATCGTCATCTGTGGTGTACCAACACGACTGTAACAGCAGTGCAACACCAAACAGGAAGTACATCTTTTTCATAATTAATTGGTTTAGTTTGTTTTGAAGATGCAGATTAAAGCAAAAGGTTGCTTACTTCTTACTCTATTTTCGAAATAATTTCACCAAATGACAATCATAAGCTTAATCTTTTAAGAGTATTCCTAAGGGAATTTAAAATTGACACACAGGACAAATTAAGATTCGCTTGAAGCTATATTTGCAAAGTTTATAATCGAAGAAGGTAACAGAAGTACCCGTTAAACTTATACTAATCCGCTATCGGCTAACCCAAAGCGAATTGAAATACTTTATTTTCGTAAAAAAGCATTTATGAGAAAACTAGTTTACAGTCTTGCTTTAATGACAGCTTTTACAGCTTGCAAGAATAATAAATCGGTCTCTGAAGAGACTAAAGAAGAATTGGCTGATAATGGCGGCGTTACAGTTGAAACTACGGTTGGGCCACTAGAATTACCGGCTCCCTTTGCATCAGAATCAGTTACTAAAGAAAGTAAGGTAGTAGCCTGGCCCCAGGGAAAAACCCCGGTTGCTCCCGAAGGTTTTACAGTTACACGCTTTGCAGATGAACTGCAACACCCCCGCTGGACGTACGTCGCTCCCAACAACGATATTTTTGTAGCGGAATCCAATACCCGCAACAGCGCCAATCAGGTCACTTTATTGCGGGACACCGATCAGGACGGAAGTGTAGACGAGCGTTTTGTATTTAAGGACGGGCTCAACCAAAATTTTGGGATGCTGGTGTTAGGTGACTATTTCTATATCGCCAATACAGACGGACTTTACCGCTATCCCTACACCGAAGGTCAAACCAAACTGGAAGGAGAGGGCGAAAAAATAGTTGAGCTTTCTGCAAGCGGGTACAATAACCATTGGACGCGGAATATCATCACTAACGAAGCTAAAGACAAAATATACATTTCGGTAGGTTCTGCCAGTAACGTAGGTGAACAGGGAATGGAAAAAGAAGAACGCCGCGCGGTAATTCTGGAGGTTAATCCGGATGGTAGCGGTGAAATTACCTACGCTTCGGGATTGAGAAATCCGGTAGGTATGGACTGGAATCCCGTCACCGGCGAACTCTGGACCGCAGTTAACGAGCGTGACAAATTGGGAAACAATCTGGTACCCGATTACGCAACAAGTGTTAAAAAAGGCGGTTGGTACGGCTGGCCCTACAGCTATTACGGGCAAATCAATGATCCACGCTGGGAAGATGATCCCCACCAGGAATTGGTAGATAAGGCCATTGTGCCCGATGTGCCGTTGGGACCACACACCGCTTCTTTAGGGTTTACCTTTTATACAGCAGATGGGTTTCCCGCCAAATACCAAAACGGAGCCTTTGTAGGCCAGCATGGTTCATGGAATCGCGAACCTTTTTCGGGCTACAAAGTGGTTTTTATTCCGTTTGAAAATGGCAAACCGCAACCCGCAGTAGATTTTCTTACCGGCTTTATTCCCGATGAAAATGGTAATGAAGTTTACGGCCGACCGGTAGCAACAACGGTTGCACCTGATGGTTCACTATTGGTTAACGATGATGACAGCGGTATAATCTGGAAGGTTTCGGCTAAGTAAATGAAAAAACTGTTCCTAATTAGCGTATTTCTGGTAATGACCTTTGGGTTTTCTCAGGAAAAAAAAGTTTCAGATTCCTTAATTCCACGCAATACGCTGGGCGAAATCCTGATAACCGCGACCCCGGTTCAAAACCAGTTGCAGCGCATACCGGCCGCAGTAGCTGTGATTTCTGCCCAAAATTTAGAGCGCGGCGATCAGCTATCGGTTGCTAACGAACTCAATAAAATTCCGGGAATTCAGATGCAGCAGGGCGCGCTCAACACCAGCCGCATCAGCATTCGCGGCCTTGGGGCGCGCAGCCAGTATTCAACCAATCGGGTTAAGGCCTATTTGGAAGGAATTCCACTTACTACTGGCGAAGGAGAGACCACTCTGGAAGATATTGACCTGAGCCTGATTCAAAATATGGAAATCATCAAAGGCCCGGCAAGCAGCAGTTACGGTGCAGGTTTGGGTGGTGCTATGTTGCTTTCAGTTATCAAACCCAAGGAGCCTGGATTTTCGGCACGCACTAATTCCCTGGCGGGTTCTTATGGTCTTTTTAAAACAGGAGTGACCGGCTTGTTTGCAAATGAAAACACACAGGGATTTCTAAGTTACAACCACTTAGAACGTGATGGTTACCGCGATAACAGCGGCTACAACCGCAACAGTATAACTGCGTATGCCAAAACCCAACTCAATGAAGCATCCAGCCTGAGTTTTTTCGGAAATTACATACGTCTAAAGGCCTATATCCCCAGTTCGATCAATGCTACGGATTTTAAGGAGAATCCACAAAAAGCGGCCTTCACCTGGAATCAGGCACGAGGCTACGAGTCTTATGATAAGGTTTTGGCAGGACTATCCTATAACTGGGAAATAAATGACCAGAATTTGTGGACTACCAGCGTTTTTACCAATACCCGTGACGGTTATGAGCCACGTCCTTTTGATATTCTGGACGAAGACACCTTTGCCTTTGGGATACGCAGCAATCTGAACTCTCAGTTTTCGATTTTTCAGCTTGCCGCGAAAAGCAGTATTGGGGTTGAATATTTTGATGAAAACTACAAGGCTCAATTTTTTGAGAACGACTATGAAAGCAATCCGGGTAACGGAAGCATTCAGGGAAACCGCTTTGCCAGTCAGGAACAGGACCGTAAATACCTGAATCTCTTTGCCCAGATTCAACTTCAATTTACTGAGCGATTAACCGGAGACTTTGGCCTCAATTACAATCACAGCAGGTATATTTTGGATGATATTTTAAGCGAAAGTACTACTGACAATTCGGGTAAGTACACGTATCCTCGTATTTTCTTGCCGCAGGCGGGGTTAACCTACGAGGCGTTTCAAGACAAGTTTGTATATGCCAGTCTGGCCCGGGGTTTTTCGCTTCCCACAGTAGCAGAAACCTTAACCCCTGAAGGTGCCATCAACCCCGACATCAAACCGGAAACCGGCATCAATTACGAAATAGGTTTTAAAGCCCAATGGCTCGATAAGCGATTGTATACAGAACTCGCTTTATACAGCATACAGGTATCTGATTTACTCGTCGCTGAACGCGTGGGCAACGATCAGTATGTAGGTCGCAATGCCGGAAAAACCGATCATAACGGACTGGAATTTTTTGTGCAATACCGCGATTATTTAACGGACGTGTTGATGATTCAACCCTATGCTTCGGTGGCTTTAAACGATTATTCCTTCGAAAAATTCACTGACCGTGACGTCGATTACAGCGGAAATGATCTTACTGGTGTTGCAGACAAGGTGATTAATCTTGGACTGGATGTTCAATGGAACACAATTTCTATAAACCTCAACTACCGTCACACCGGAAGCATTCCGTTAGATGATGCAAATACGCTGTACAGCGACTCGTATAATCTGGTCAATTTGCGTTCCGATTATGGTTTTGAACTGGGTAGTATGGTAGATCTAAACGTTTTTGGAGGCATCAACAATCTTTTTGATACTGCCTATGCGGCTCAAATCTTACCCAATGCCACCGGTTTTGGAGGAAGCCTGCCCCGGTATTATTATCCCGGTGAACCGATTAATTTTTATTTGGGGCTTGGTCTAAATTTCTAAATTAGAGATTCAGATTTGTTGAAGTAATCTATAATAGCTTCAGTTATCTCCGGGCAGCGTAGCACCTTCCTCTTTAAACTTTTTAATCTCCGCATTAAAGCTTTCGCTCAATGCCAATAACTCTTTTAAAAGATCAAGCTGATGTTCGGGTTCTAAAAGAATGCCATCCAGATTTACGGCTCCTACATATTCAAAAAAGAGATTTTGATATTCGGCTTCGATTTTAAGTTGTTGTCTTAGAAACTTTTCGTCAAAATAGGCATCGCTGGCAAACAATTGCTGAATACGTTCATAAGAGATAACCCCATAATCTTTTGTCTTTTTAGAAGGGTCTTTTTTAAACAAACTCGCAAAGCGTTTGGCCAGCATGATAAAGTCGATGCCATTTGTAGCATACTTTGGGCGGTATTCCTGTGGGTTAAGTTCATAATCCCTTCTAACCAGATTATTGACCTTAGCAGTATATTCCTCCTGATTAAATTCTTTAGGTTTTGGAGCTTCGGTAAGGCGCACCTCATCCAGTTCGTTGAGATTTTCATTTAATGCAACCACCCAGCGTTGCTCCAATTGCGACTGTTCAACAATAAAAACCTGAGTTTCCATAAAGGGCGCGCTAAAAACCAGCGAATCATTGAGGCGTGCCGCGATGCTAAAATCTCCTGCATCGGTAGTAACGGTTGACTTGTTTTGGGTTCGGTTTTCAACTAAAACACCCGGTACTCGCTTATCACCGGCATACACCTTACCCGAGGTGTTTTGAGCTAGTACCGATGCGGAAATAGCTAATAAGCAAATCGTAAAAACACATTTTATATTCATAACGGTATAGGTTGTAATACCTACTTTTAATCTAAAGTTTCTTGCGACAACTGATGAAATTCTTTGCTCAGTTTTAACAAATAGTCTAAAAACCGCAACTGATTTTTCTCCTGAAGCAAACGCGCATCAAATTGTTGACTCTCACAATAATCAAAAAACATACCTTCTTGTTTGGCGCTAATTTGCAATTGATTTCTCAACAGATTTTCATCAAAAAAATCATCGGTTTTAAAAAATGCTACTAGTTCTTCGAGCTCCAAGACTCTAAAACGATTGGGATCAGGCTTTTCTTTCTTACGCTTCTTCTTATTCTTGAAAATCAATTTAGCAATAGCAATAAAGTCAATCCCTGAAGAAGTTGGTTTAGGACTGTACAAAAACCAATTTTTCTGAATATCCTCCTGCAGCCAGTCGTTAAAATTCTTATCGTATTCCTCCACATTGAATTCTTCAATTTTTGGAGTGGTGCCTGTAAGTCGCACTTCATCTAATTCATTTAAAACTTCTTTAAGTTCTACCACCCACTGTTCTTTAAGCTGATACGGCTGCACTCTAAATTTTTGAGTCCCAAAAAACGAAGCACTAAAAATAAGGGAATCTCCTACTGCTGCTACGATTTCAAAATTCCCCCATTTGTCTGTAGATACCATTTTATCTTGAGTAGTGTTGATGATAAGCACACTTTCTTTAGTCTTATCATTAGCGTATACTTTACCTGCAGTAGTTTGAGAGTGGGTTTTGACTCCAATGAAAATAATAAATAAGCAACTAAAAATTCTTGGCATAAACTTGGTCTGTATTTTAAAGACCTGAGTTTTAGACCTTCGTTGCATCTATTAGATGCGCACGGCATCAGGTACCAGTCCGGTGTAATCCCCACCGTTGCGTATTACATCCCTTACAATAGAAGATGATATGTAACTCTTACCGGAAGAAGTAAGCAAAAACACGGTCTCAATCTGGGCCAGTTTCCGGTTGGTGTGTGCGATTGCTTTTTCGAACTCAAAATCTGCCGGATTACGCAAGCCGCGTAGAATAAAACCCGATTCGGTTTTATTACAAAAATCAACAGTTAAACCTTCGTAGGTCATCACCTTGATTTTGGGTTCGTCTTTAAAAGACTCTTTTAGAAATGCTTCGCGCTGATCTAAAGTAAACATATATTTCTTTTCGGCATTAACCCCGATTGCAAGAATGATCTCATCAAAAAGCTTAAGGCCTCGTTCAATAATATCGTAGTGCCCTAAAGTAAGCGGGTCAAATGATCCTGGAAATACTGCGCGTTTCATATCTTCAATTTAAGAAATAACCAACAGAAAAAGTCACATTATAATGACTTAAAGAAAAATCATCCGATTTAAACCGATCCAAATAAGGATCAAATGCTAAATGAAGTTGAAAAAGTAAATCTTTATAGGATCGAAATGAAAAACCACTAACTATTGCCGGGTTAAAAAAAACGTTACCCTTCCAAACTTCATCAAAATAGGGACCTGTAATCTTTTCCCTAACTAGGAAATCTCCACGAATTCCAAGATCAAATCTAAACTTTTTGGTTATTGAAGTCTGAATCAAGAAGGGAATGGAAATATAATTCCTAAAATCCCTCAAGTTTTTGATATTGCTATTGTATAAATCATATTGAAAATAAGCAAGTAAAAACTCGGTATGCAATCCAAAGGTTCTGTTCAATTTGTACTCTGCCATCCCTCCCAATTCATATCCAAAGCTTTCATCAAAAACAGCCTCAGAGACAGGAAAATTATTAAAAATAACTCCTGCTTTAACTCCATAATCAATTTGAGCCATTGCTTGAAATCCTAATAGTAAAGTCAACAGCAAGAATATTTTCCTCATTCTATTGGTTTAGTGCATTTGAAATTACTGAATCAAACAACTCAGTCAGCGTAATCCCGGCTACTTTGGCTTGCTGGGGGATGATACTTGCCGGACTAAGCCCGGGAGTTGTATTGACTTCCAGAAAGTGCGGTTCGTCGTTATGAAAGATAAATTCGGCCCGCGTAAGTCCTTTCAGCTTTAAAATTTTAAAGACCTTTTCAGCTTCACGCTGTACGGCTTCGGTTTGAGCTTCAGAGATGCGTGCCGGTGTGATTTCCTGAGACTTCCCTGCATATTTAGCCTCATAATCAAAAAAGTCGTTTTCACTTACAATTTCGGTAACCGGCAAGGCAGTAATCTTTCCGTTGTAGTTGATAACGCCGACGGAAACTTCAGTTCCTTCTAAGAACGATTCAATAATGATCTCGTCATCTTCCTGAAACGAGTTTTCAATCGCTGCTTCTAAATCTTCCGCAGCATAAACCTTTGAGACTCCAAAGCTACTCCCCGCTTTATTGGCTTTTACAAAACATGGCAAACCTACTTTGCTGACAATCGCTTCAGTATTAATAATATCGCCCTGATTGATAAAATAATTAGTCGCAGTCTTAATACCATAAGCTTTAAGTACACTAATACAATCGCGTTTATTGAAGGTTAGCGCAGCTTCATAATAATTACATGCCGTTTGAGGAATGTTGAGCAGGCCTAAGTACGCCTGAATACGCCCGTCTTCCCCGGGAGTACCGTGAATGGTATTAAAAACACAGTCAAATTTGATTTTTGTCCCGTCAACTGTAATTGTAAAATCACTTTTATCTACCGGAATGGGCTTGTGATCGGGATGCGTACAATGCCACCCCTCCTTTAAGAGTGAAATAGGGTAAACCGTGTATTTTGAAGGGTCGAGATGTTTACAGACGGTGTTTCCGCTCATTTGTGAGATCGCAGCTTCGCTGGAATATCCACCCATCAGGACTGCAATAGTTAACTTTGACATAGTAAAAACGAAAGCTTTACGTTAGGTATTCTTTAGAGCCCCAAAGAACGCCAATTTTAGAATAAATAGGCAAAAAAAATGATTGTAATTGAGCTTCAGCGTAAATTACGCTAAGTTTGCAAACGCATCCCGACAACCTTTAATAAAGCATCTATACGTTTTACAAAAGGCTGTCGTTTTAAACTAAATAAAAGCGCTCCTGGAAGCACAGATATATGGGATTTTTTAAATTTTTATTCAGTAAGACCTTTTTAAAACAACTGCTTTTTGCAGTACTTGTTTTGGTTGTTTTGGGTTTTGGCGTGGTGTTTTGGCTTGACAGTTCAACCAATCACGACCAGCGCATTGCGGTACCAGACCTCAGCAAGATGACGTTAAGCCTCGTTGAGCAGGAACTCGATAACGCCGACTTGCGCTACGTAGTTATAGATTCTTCAAATTTTAATCCGGATTATCCAAGATACTCGGTAATTGAACAAAACCCGGCTCCGGGTAAATTTGTAAAGGAAGACCGAAAAATTTACCTAGTACTCAATCCATCGGGTTATCGTCAGATTACGTTACCCCAGCTCGTAGGCCGTACTCAGCGCCAGGTAGAGCCTACCCTTCTGGCTTTAGGATTTAAAATAGGTAAAATAGACCTGCGCGATCACATTTCTGAAGATGAAGTACTGGAGTTACGCCACGATGGCAGAACTTTAAAAGAAGGGGATGCTTTACGCAAAACATCGGTAATTGATCTGGTTGTGGGTAATGGTAAAGGTCGTTATGTACCTGGTAACGATGAGCCAATGGAAAACTACGATGACACGTATGTTCCTGACGATGAATTTATAGATGATGAAGCCACAGACGATGCAGGAATTTAAAACCGAAGACCCCGAAGAAGGAGACGACGATCTGTATGAACATTACAGCTTTACCGCTGGTAAAGGACAGGAACCCTTACGCGTAGATAAATTTTTAATGAATTTCATTGAAAAGGCGACCCGTAATAAAATACAGCAGGCTGCTAAAAACGGAAACATCGAAGTCAATGGCGCCGTAGTTAAGCAAAATTATAAGGTAAAAGCCGGTGATGTGGTACGTGTACTTTTTGAACACCCGCCTTATGAGTTTTTACTAACGCCTGAAAATATTCCGCTAGACATTGTTTATGAAGACGACACCTTATTAGTAGTCAATAAACCAGCCGGAATGGTTGTACACCCCGGCCACGGAAACTACAGCGGTACACTCATCAATGCACTTATTTACCATTTTGAAAACCTCCCCGAAAACAGCAGTGGGCGCCCGGGTCTGGTGCACCGTATCGATAAGGACACCAGCGGCTTGCTTGTAGTCGCAAAGACCGAAGAAGCGATGACGCATTTGGCTAAACAATTTTTTGACAAAACCAGTGAACGCGAATACATCGCTATTGTATGGGGTAATGTTGAGGCAGAAAGTGGCACTGTAGAAGGGCATATAGGGCGCCATCCCAAAAACCGTATGCAAAATACAGTTTACGAGGATGGAGATCAGGGTAAAGAAGCCGTGACACACTACAAAGTAATTGAACGCCTGGGTTACGTGACCAAAATTTCCTGTAAGCTGGAGACCGGTCGTACGCACCAGATCAGGGTACACATGAAATATATAGGCCACACCCTGTTTAATGACGAGCGCTACGGGGGTGATGCTATTTTAAAGGGTACCACATTCACTAAATACAAGCAGTTTGTAGAAAATTGCTTTAAAATTTTACCAAGACAAGCCTTACACGCCAAGACTTTGGGCTTTGAACATCCCAAGACCGGTGAGTGGATGCGCTTTGACAGCGAGATTCCTGAAGACATGACGGCCTGTATTGAAAAGTGGCGTACCTACGCAAAACACGCAATGGAGTAATGCGTGGCTTAAAAGATCGTATTTCAATACCTTTACGTTATGTTTGATTTTATACCCGAAAGTTTACAGCCCATCCTGATTATCGTTGTTCTGGCTGTGTTGTTTTTTGCAGTAATGGCCAACAATCGAAAGAATCAAAGCAAATTACGTGAGCATCGGAAGCGTAATTTTAGAGCAGATTATACGAGACGTAAAGCAGAGCGCGAAAAATCGCGTAAAGATTAAGCTAAAAAAAACACCCGTGAAAATTTATACTAAAACAGGAGACGATGGTACAACGGCACTTTTCGGCGGTACCCGGGTTTCCAAACATCACATACGCATTGACAGTTACGGCACACTAGATGAGCTCAACTCGTACCTGGGCTTGTTACGCGATCAGAAAATTGACAGCCACAGCAGGGAAATACTCTTGAAAATTCAGGAAAAGCTTTTTGTGATAGGGGCTATTTTAGCTACAGATCCTGAGAAGGAAATCCTAAAAAACGGTAAAAAACGTCTGGACATTAAACGTATCTCAGATGAAGACATTAATCTGTTGGAAGCCGAAATGGACGCGATGGATGAAACCCTGCCTCCTATGACGCACTTCATACTTCCCGGCGGACATCAGACCGTGTCATTCTGTCACGTAGCCCGCTCGGTTTGTCGAAGGGCAGAACGTTTAGCCACAGCACTTTATCAACACAGCCCTTTTGAAGCAAATGCTCTAAAATACTTAAACCGCCTATCTGACTATCTATTTGTACTGGCACGTTTCTTGTCAAAACACGTACAGGCAGAAGAAATTAAATGGATTCCCGAAAAGGAAAAGTAGCCTTTTGATATTCGATAAAAATGCCTTTAACGCCAATAATTACAGGTAGTTATAATCGTTCTTAAAAATAATTTCGAATTAATTGATAATTTACTTGGTTATTACGTTAATAAATTTATTTTTGCAAAAATTAAATACGTTAACTTATGTACTGGACATTAGAACTAGCTTCTCACCTGAGTGACGCACCCTGGCCTGCAACCAAAGATGAATTGATTGATTATGCGATTAGAACGGGAGCTCCCTTGGAGGTTGTAGAAAACTTGCAGTCTATGGAGGATGAAGGTGACTCTTACGATTCTATCGATGAGATATGGCCAGACTATCCGTCTGATGATGACTACCTCTGGAATGAGGATGAATATTAATAGTTACCACAGGTAAACCTAATAAAAGTCTCGCTTTGAGGCTTTTTTTTTGCTTAAATTTGAACCCGTTTTCACAGGTACTTAGCCTGTTTAAACAGCTCGATACATAAAATTAACATCAAAATCAGTAATAGGTTTTGATTACAGGATAAAGCCTTCTAAATAAAGGCATACAGAGATTAATCAACCGGACAAACCGCATACTATGGCGGGAACGTTTCGGAAAAACACAAACCAGTTATGGGATTATTAGATAAAGTTTTAAAGGTTTTTGTAGGAGACAAATCAAAACAGGATGTCGCTTCTATTCAACCTATTGTAAATAAAATCAAGAGTTTTGAAGCTGAGCTTGAAAAACTTTCGCACGATGAACTCAGAGCTAAAACTACCGCCTTCAAGGCTAAAATAGCTGAGGCTCTTTCAGACAATAACGCAGAGCGTCTCAAACTGGAAGCTGAGGCTGATGAGACCGAAGATATTGATCGTAAAGAGGAAATTTACACCCATATTGATAAACTCAAGGATGAAGCCTATGAAATTAGTGAAAACATCCTCAACGAGATCCTTCCCGAAGCTTTTGCAGTGGTTAAAGAAACCGCTAAGCGCTTTTTCCATAACGAAACCATACAGGTTACTGCCAGTGCCTTTGATCGCGAACTGAGCGCTGAAAAAGATTTTGTCACCCTTGAAGGTGATAATGCCCTCTGGTCTAACAGCTGGGATGCCGCAGGAAAACCCATCACCTGGGATATGATTCACTACGATGTGCAGCTTATAGGTGGTGTGGCAATGCACCAGGGTAAAATTGCAGAGATGCAAACGGGTGAAGGTAAAACTCTTGTGGCTACCCTTCCGGTGTATTTAAATGCACTTACCGGTAAAGGGGTTCACCTCGTAACCGTAAACGACTACCTGGCAAAACGGGATAGTGCCTGGATGGCACCCCTGTTCAACTTTCATGGACTTACCGTAGACTGCATCGATTATCACAGACCTAATTCTGCAGCGCGCCGTAAAGCTTATGCCGCAGATATTACCTACGGCACCAATAATGAATTTGGTTTTGATTACCTGCGTGATAATATGGCACACGCGCCTAATGATTTGGTTCAGCGTGACCCCAATTATGCTATTGTAGATGAGGTTGACTCGGTATTAGTAGATGACGCACGTACACCGCTTATCATCTCAGGGCCGGTACCCAAAGGAGATCAGCATGAATTTGATGCTCTTAAGCCAAAAATTGATAGTCTTGTTAGTATACAGCGTCAAAATCTTACCGGTGTTTTAGCAGAAGCTAAAAAATTAATCGCGGCTGGTGATACCAAAGAAGGAGCTATATTATTGCTTCGTGTTTACCGCGGTCTTCCAAAAAATAAAGCCCTTATCAAATATTTAAGTGAAGAGGGAATTCGTCAACTCCTGCAGAAAACTGAAAATCACTACATGCAGGATAACAATCGCGAAATGCACGTGATTGACGCCGAACTTTATTTCACCATTGACGAGAAAAACAATCAAATAGAACTTACTGATAAAGGAATTGAGCATCTTTCAGGTAAAGACGATCCTAATTTCTTTGTAATGCCCGAAATGGGTATAGAAATCAGTAAGATTGAAAACGCCAATCTTACTCCTGAAGAAGAAGCTCAAAAGAAAGAAGAATTGTTCCGCGAGTTCAGCATCAAGAGTGAGCGTATTCACACGATGAACCAGCTGCTTAAAGCCTATACCCTGTTTGAAAAAGATACAGAATATGTGGTGATTGACAACAAGGTGAAAATCGTTGATGAGCAAACCGGTCGTATCATGGACGGTCGTCGTTATAGCGATGGCTTACACCAGGCGATTGAAGCAAAAGAAAATGTAAAGATTGAAGATGCTACCCAGACTTTTGCGACAGTAACACTTCAGAATTACTTTAGAATGTACCGCAAACTCAGCGGTATGACCGGTACTGCAGTTACCGAAGCGGGTGAATTATGGGAAATCTATAAGCTGGATGTGGTAGAAATCCCAACCAACCGACCTATTGCCCGTGATGATAAAGACGACAAGGTTTATAAAACCAAACGTGAGAAATACAACGCAGTTATTGACGAAGTACAGAATCTGGTTGAACAAAACAGACCGGTACTTATTGGTACTACTTCAGTAGAAATATCTGAATTGCTAAGTCGCATGCTTTCGCTTCGTAAAATCAACCACAACGTGTTGAACGCGAAACTGCATAAAAAAGAGGCCGACATTGTAGCAGACGCCGGTAACTCAGGTCAGGTAACCATCGCCACCAATATGGCCGGGCGTGGTACCGACATCAAGCTAAGCAAAGAAGTTAAAGAAGCCGGTGGTTTGGCCATCATAGGTACAGAACGCCACGACTCCCGTCGCGTTGACCGCCAGTTACGTGGTCGTTCGGGACGTCAGGGAGATCCGGGTAGTTCTCAATTCTACGTATCGCTTGAAGATAACCTGATGCGCCTCTTTGGTTCTGAACGTATCGCCAAGATGATGGACCGTATGGGTCTGAAAGAAGGTGAAGTGATTCAGCACGGAATGATCTCAAAATCTATAGAACGTGCGCAGAAAAAGGTAGAGGAAAACAACTTTGGGGTACGTAAGCGCCTGCTGGAATACGATGATGTGATGAATGCACAGCGTGAAGTAATTTACAAGCGTCGTTACCATGCCTTATTCGGAGAGCGTTTACGTGTAGATATCGCAAATATGATTTACGATACTTGTGAGCTGATTGCTGAAACCAATAAAATGGCTCAGGATTATAAGAATTTTGAGTTTGAATTGATCCGTTTCTTCTCGATGAGCAGTCCGGTTGAAGAAGCAGAATTTGCAAAACTTTCTGCGAAAGACCTGGCTGTACGTATTTATGACGCGGCATTAAAACACTATCGCGAAAAAATGGAGCGCAATGCTGCTATTGCTTTCCCGATAATCAGCAATGTATACGAGAACCCAAATAGCAACTACGAGCGTATTGTGGTGCCCTTCTCTGACGGAAACAAAGAGCTGAAGGTTGTGACAAACCTGAAAGACGCCTACGAGTCTAAAGGTAAACAGCTGATCACCGATTTTGAGAAAAACATCACCCTTGCAATCATTGATGATGCCTGGAAGACGCATTTGCGCAAAATGGATGAATTGAAGCAAAGTGTGCAGCTTGCGGTTCACGAGCAAAAAGACCCATTACTCATTTATAAGTTTGAAGCATTTGAACTCTTCAAGCAAATGATTGATCAGGTAAATAAAGATGTGATTTCATTCCTGTTTAAAGGGGAATTGCCGGTTCAGCAAGAAAATCAAATTCGGGAGGCACGTCAGGTTCAAAAGTCTGAGCAAACGCAAACTTCTAAAGAAGAAATACCGAATCTGGATGAGCGTGCAGCACAGAGTCGCGCTGCAAGCGGAAATACACAACCGCAGCGTCAGCAAATAACCGAAACCATCACTCGGGAGCGCCCCAAAATAGGACGTAACGATAAGGTAACTATCAAGCACGTGATGAATGGAGAAAATAAAACCATGAAGTACAAACAGGCCATTCCGCTTTTAGATAAAGGCGACTGGGTGCTGGTAGAAGAATAGACTCATTCTTCCCCAACAATTCAGAAGCCCGAAGATTTCCTTCGGGCTTTTTTTCTGTTTGAAATTCAGCGGCTTATCTGTAAATAAATACTTAACACTAACTTAATATTGAGGTTTGTTGTGCAATAACATAAACCTTACTTTCGCTCAAAATTCTATCAAATTGTTTTCTAAAGAACGCTTACATAACGAATTACTGAACGCTACAAATATGAACGCAGTAGAACTGCGCGCCTGGTTGCGTACCGATATTGCACCCATTACCGTAGCCAATTACAAAGACGCTCCTTCTCTGGACCTGTCAAATAAGCTGCTGCGTATCCTGATGAAAACAACTGAAGAGCTTACCCGCACCGATTGTCTTATCATTCAAAGTGTACTGCAGCGCATCAAATACCTTAAAGCCAACCGATCCCGTGATTCATTCTTGCGATTAGACTGGGAAAACAGTTTGCGAAATCTGGGTTATGATCTCAAAAAATCTGCTACTAAAGCGAAAGAAACAAAGGCTGTTTATTAAACAGACCACAATTTCAAAAGCTTCTGCCTTAACCTGATTTGTAGTATCTTAGGATAAAAATTAAGGAATGATTTCGTTTAGACTTGAATTTAAATGGGCGGTGATTTATACCCTTTTCCTGTTTATCTGGATGATTTTTGAAGTCTGGATGGGATGGCACGACAAGCATATTGCTCGGCACCACATCTATACCTTGTTTTTTTATATTCCGGCTGCATTAATTTACTACCTGGCGTTGACTGATAAGCGGAATAATTTTTATGGCGGAATTATGACCTACAAACAGGGGTTTGTCGCCGGACTCATCATTACACTATTTATTGCACTCCTTGCCGCACCTGCTCAATACATTATAAGCACATACATCACGCCTGATTATTTTGAGAATGTAAAAGCCTATGCAGTAGAAAAGGAAAAAACAACCATAGAAGAGGCTGAAGAATTTTTCAACCTCAAAAGCTATATGATACAATCTGTTGTTGCGGCTATTATCTCCGGGCTTTTATTCACGACCCTACTCGGACTTTTTGTAAAAAGGAAATAAATTATCTGTGTTTTCTGAAAAATACAATCTGTATTTTTACTTTATGAACTCAAACATCAAACTCATTTGCTCTGATATTGACGGTACACTTTTAAATGCTGATCGTGATATCGCTCCTGAAACAGCTTCGGCTTTTAATAGACTTCCTAAGGATTTTCCAGTAATTCTGGCTTCTTCGCGAATGCCTTCGGCAATGTATTATTTGCAGGAAAAAATTGGCTGTTTTGGCAGTCCGCTTATTTGTTATAATGGCGCATTGGTTTTAGACGAAAAGGGAAATGCACTGCAGTCACACACCATATCCTTAGACTTGCTCAACTCAATTATTGATCACCATCAAAACTACGATTACAACATCAGTACGCATTGCACCGATACCTGGCGTACCGAGAAAATGGATTACTGGACCATGCGCGAAATACGCAGCACCCGTATGCAACCTGTTTATGTGCCACTTAAAGACCTCATCCCCTCTCTAAAAGCCGTAAAAGAAGAGCCCCATAAAATTATGTGCATGGGATCTCCAAAGGCTTTAGACAACCTAATTACACTTTTAGAAGAAAAGCATCCCGGTGAAGCGCACCTGTACCGCTCTAAAGACAGTTATGTTGAGATTTCGGCAAAAAATATTGATAAGAGCACAGCGCTCTACGATTTGATTAAGAGCAAATACAATCTTGAACTAATTAATGTTATGGCTTTTGGTGATAATTTTAACGATACCCAGCTCATCAAAAGAGCCGGTCTGGGGGTAGCAATGGCCAATGCAGCACAGGAGGTAAAAGATGTTGCTGATTTTGTTAGTGAGTACACAAACAAGCAACACGCAGTGGCTAAAGCCATTGAGAAATTCTTAATATCCTAATTTGAATAGCCGCAACTTAAAGGTCTTTTGAACGACGTATGGATTTATCCCATTGGCGGTGTTAAAAAAAAAGAGGCACACTCCAACCAAAAAGTGCACCTCTTCAAACAACCTAACCAATAATCTTAAATACTCTTATATATAATTTTTATAATTATTCACCTTAATTTTTGCTCCCAGATCGTGCATCAGGTTATATAAACCGAAAAAGGTTCGGTTGATATAGAGAAAATGCTTGCTGCCGCGATTACCATTCATTTTTCTGAGTTGGGTATCTTTTGAGTATTTGTCACTCAAATCGGCGATTTTAGCGAAGAATGTCTCATCGCTAAAATCAAACGTATCGAGGTGAAAGGGCTGAGTAAATAAACTCAGCATTTCATGAAATAATTCGGAAAAAAATTGGAGTTCTTCAGGGGAATCCTCTTCACGAAGTATTTCAAGTTCAAACATTTTCTCTTTAAAAATCTCTGGATTATTTATATTTTCTGGATTAGCCAGTTCAAAGTAGGGGATATAAAATTCTTCAGGCACTTGCTTAATGCAACCAAAATCAATCGCGATAAGATTATAGTTCTTATCGACCAAAAAATTTCCGGGATGTGGATCTGCGTGCACCGCTTTGAGATGATGCATTTGATACATATAAAAATCCCACAAGGTTTGCCCTACCTGATCTGCAGCCTCTTTATTAGTATTACGCGCGGTAAATTCACTTAGGTGTTCCCCTTGCATCCAGTCCATCGTAATAATTCGTTCGCTGGACAGTTCTGGGTAGTATTTTGGAAACTTGAGATTGGGAATAACACTACATTTTTCAGTTATTTCCTGACTTTGCTTTACCTCAAGAATGTAATCTGTCTCTTCAAGAAGTTTATCTTCTACTTCTTTGAAATACTTTTCTTTGTCTTTTCCTTTCAAATTAAACATCCTGCTAGCGACCGGCTTCACTAGAGCCAGGTCGCTGCTGATGCTGTCTGCAACGCCGGGATATTGTATTTTCACAGCAAGTTTTTTCCCATCTTTCGTGGCCTGATGCACCTGACCGATGCTGGCCGCATTAACGCTTTGGGTTGCAAACGTATCGTATAATTCTTCAGGATATTTATTCAAATAATTTTTAAAAGTCTTTCTAACCAATGCCGCGCTTAATGGTGGAACGGAAAACTGAGACAATGAAAATTTTTCAACATACGCCTTGGGCAAAATATTTTTTTCCATACTCAGCATCTGCGCAACTTTAAGCGCACTGCCTTTTAAGCTTTTAAGACCATCATAAATGTCTTCGGCATTGTCATCGTCAAGCTCTTCTCGACTTAAATCTGCATTAAATGCTTTCTTACCATAATATTTGGCATAATTACCACCTACTTTAATACCGGTCTTCACGAGCTGAGAAGCGCGCTGCAACTTATTGGTTGGTATGTAATCGATGGTTTTCATACTATTTATTTAGTCTTTGTAAAATTTTCTTTAAGAAGGAACTTTCCAAAATCAAGTACACTTTCTAAAGGTGTTGTATTAAATACGTCAAAAATAGCATTGACGGATTTCTCTATAGCTACATCTGTCTTTTCAAAACGGGCAGAATTGTCGTCCATCCAATATTTTAAAAGAAATAAAGTCTGTAACCACGCACCCTCACTGAATATAGAAACCGGATTTTTACTCAATCTTGAAGATTTCTCATCATTTGCCTGTTCTATCAAATCTCCAGCAAATTCGCGTACTTTAATACGTAAGTCTCTCAATTGAGCCAAACTCTTAAGCTGATTCTTCTCCTCCTCCAAAGCAAAAAGTACGTAACTTCGATTGGCAGTTAAGACTTCGAAAAATGTATAAAAGAAGGCAAGCATTTTTTCTCTGTTGGGATATGCTTTATAGTCCAGATTTTTATGTAATACACTTATGGTATTCTCATAAAATGCAATCCAAATAGACTCGCGAATTCCTTGGAAAGATCCAAAAAGGTTGTAAAATTCGCCCTCCTGTATTTTATGATCTTTACAAAATTTAAATACCGAAGCAGGACGTTTTCCGTTCTCAAGAACGTACTCCATATACATGGTCATAACTGCTTCTTCAGTAAGTTCCTTTTTACTTGACTTTGTGGATGTTGCTTTCTTTGCTACCATATTTTAATCTTCTTATGTAAAATTAACCCTGTTTAACCTTTTATCAAAACGCTTAAACAAAATGTTACGTTAATGTTCTTTCATAAAATTTGAAACTTGTGCCAGTTTGTCACAACCCGCTCTTTGGTATTTTTTTTGAAAAACGGAGATACAAAACATCTTAAAATTAATTGCGCCAAAGGCGCTTAAATCCAAAATACATTATGTCCACAGGTAAAATAAATGTTGCTGTAGAGAACATTTTTCCGTTGATCAAAAAGTTTTTATACAGCGATCACGAGATTTTCTTACGCGAGTTAGTATCAAATTCAACTGATGCTACTATTAAGCTAAAACATCTTACCAGCATAGGTGAGGCAAAAGTTGAGTATGGTAATCCCATCATCGAAGTAAAAGTTGATAAGGATGCTAAAAAACTTCATATCATTGATCAGGGTATCGGGATGACCGAAGCTGAAGTGCAGAAGTACATTAACGATATCGCATTTTCAGGAGCTGAAGAGTTCTTAGATAAATATAAGGATACGGCTAAAGACAGCGGAATTATAGGTCATTTTGGTCTTGGTTTTTATTCAGCATTTATGGTTGCCAGCAAGGTTGAAATCATCACCAAATCTTATAAAGATGAGCCGGCTGTTCATTGGGTTTGTGACGGTTCACCTGAATTTGAACTCACCGCATCAGACAAATCAGAACGCGGTACTGAGATCATCTTACATATTGCAGAAGACTCCACTGAATTTTTAGAAGAAAGTCGCATCCGCGAATTGCTTACTAAGTACAATAAATTTATGCCGGTACCTATTAAGTTTGGTACTAAAGAAGAAGAGCTTCCGTTACCCGAAGATGCTGCTGAAGATGCCGAGCCCGAGACTAAGACGGTTGATAATATAATCAACAACCCGAATCCGGCCTGGACTAAGCAGCCTACAGACTTAGAGGAGAAAGACTATAAAGATTTCTACCGAGAGCTCTACCCAATGCAATTTGAAGAGCCGCTTTTTCATATACACTTAAATGTAGATTATCCTTTTAACCTGACCGGTATTCTGTATTTCCCACGATTGGGTCAGGATATGAATATTCAGCGGGATAAAATTCAACTGTACCAAAACCAGGTTTTTGTAACCGATAATGTGGAAGGTATCGTACCGGAATTTTTAACGATGCTACGAGGGGTGATTGATTCACCAGATATTCCGCTTAATGTTTCGCGCTCGTACTTACAGGCCGATGGCGCCGTTAAAAAAATATCAAGCTACATTACCCGTAAAGTAGCCGATAAATTAAAATCGCTATTCAACGAAGATCGTGCTGACTTTGAAAAGAAATGGGACGACATCAAAGTAGTTATTGAGTACGGAATGCTCAGCGAAGAAAAATTCTTCGATAAAGCTGAGGCCTTTGCCCTCTACCCTACTGTTGACGGCACCTATTATACATATCCGGAGCTTGAAGAAAAAATTAAAGAAAACCAGACTGATAAGGATGGTAAATTGGTTATTCTCTACGCTTCAGACAAAGATGCTCAGCACAGCTATATTGCTGCTGCAAAAGACAAAGGTTATGAAGTATTATTGCTCAACTCACCCATAGTCTCTCACCTGTTACAAAAGCTTGAGACATCAAAAGATAATGTGAGTTTTGTACGTGTAGATGGTGATGACGTCAACAACCTTATCAAAAAAGATGAAGAGCAAATTTCTAAACTTTCAGACGAAGAAAAAGAAAATCTGAAAAAGCTACTTGACGAGACTATTGCAGATAAGTCATATACCGTAAAGCTGGAAGCAATGGATAGCAATACTGCTCCCTTTACCATTACGCAGCCTGAGTTTATGCGCCGAATGAAAGAAATGCAGGCTACCGGCGGTGGCGGTGGAATGTTTGGTATGGGAAATATGCCAGATATGTACAATCTTGTAGTCAATACAAACAGTGAGTTGGTAGGTGAAATCCTAAATACCAAGACCCGTAAAAAACAGGAACGTTTGATTAGTCAGTCATTAGATTTGGCTCGTTTGTCTCAGGGCTTGCTTAAAGGCGAAGCTTTAACTAACTTTGTCAAACGCTCCTATGAAATGATTAAATAGGTAGTTAGATCGTAGATTTGAGAACCTTGATCTAGAAACCCTGACTTCATATTAAAAACCGTCCATTTTTGGACGGTTTTTTTATGCTTCACAGGCAACCAAACACTAACGTTTCTTTAACCTCATAAGCTGCCGAATTCCTTCTTTTTTAGGTAACTTTCGGCACTCAACCAAAGCTATGTTTCACTTCACCGCAACCTATACAGATCTGTACCAGCTGAGTATGGCTCAGGTTTACTTCAATAAAAATGAAAATCAGCAGGCTGTTTTTGACTACTACTTCCGCAACCTGCCTTATAAAGGCGGATATGCCGTTTTTGCCGGGCTTGAAGAGTTATTGGATATTATTGAAACCCTTCGCTTTTCTGAAACAGATCTAGAATATCTGAAAAGCCACGATTTTGAACCCTCTTTTTTAAACTACCTTAAAGACTTTCGCTTTAGCGGAAACATTAAAAGTATGGCCGAAGGTGAAGTCGTTTTTCCAAATGCACCGATTCTGGAGGTCGAAGCAAACCTTATCGAAGCCCAGATAATTGAAACCATTTTGCTAAACATTCTGAATTTCCAGACCCTGATAGCAACTAAGGCCAGCCGCATTCGCAACGTAGCCGGCAATAAAACCCTTCTCGATTTTGGTTTACGTCGTGCGCAGGGTCCCGGCGGATATTATGCATCAAGAGCAGCTATGGTGGGTGGCTTTGATGGAAGCAGTAATGTAGTGACAGGACGGGATTTTGGGATTTCGATAAGCGGCACTATGGCTCACGCCTTTGTACAGAGCTATGACGACGAGTTAACAGCCTTTCGGGATTTTGCAAAAAATAGACCTAAGAATTGTGTTTTGCTTGTAGATACCTATGATACATTAAAAAGTGGTGTTCCCAATGCCATTACGGTGGCTAAAGAAATGGAAGAACGCAATCAAAAATTATTGGCGATACGTCTGGACAGCGGGGATCTTGCTTACCTCGCAAAACGCAGCCGTAAATTATTAGATGACGCCGGCCTTAATTACGTAAAAATCGCAGCTTCTAATCAACTGGACGAGTATGTTATACAAAGTTTACAGAATCAGGATGCACCGATTGATATCTATGGCGTAGGAACAAACCTGGTTATTGGCAAACCCGATGGTGCCCTGGATGGCGTTTACAAGCTGGCTTTCGCTAACGGAAAGCCTCGCATTAAAATTTCGGAAAGTATTTCTAAAGTGACACTTCCGCATAAAAAGCAGGTATACCGTGTATTTACAGAAGACGGAGCGATGGTAGGTGCAGATGCGGTGGCGCTAGAAGAAGAGTGGCACATTAACCGTATGCACCATCCCGTTGAGCCTTTTAAAAATCTCGTTTTAACAAGCCTCAGGCAAGAACAAATGCTGTATCCCGTAATGACTTCGGGTAAACGCGTCAACCCCAAAAAAAACATTCAGGAAATCGCTGCATTTAGTCGCAGGCAGATTAACGCCTTGCCTGATGAGTACAAACGTTTTGACAATCCGCATATATATAAAGTAGGTATCAGCACCAAACTCAAGGAAGAACGCGACAAACTAATTGAAAAACACAAAGAATAATTATGCGAAAATTTACTTTGTTTCTGTTACTACTTATTTCGTTGTCAAAAATTTCCGCTCAATCAGAAAATAACAAGGATTATCTTACCAGAGAAGATAATGTTGCGTGGTTAGAATCCTTTAAGAATTTAGAGACCGAAGAGCTTCAACTCCAGGCAATAAGAGAAAAAATTTACAGCGACAGTCTTTACATTGCTCCTAGACCTGGAATTTCGTATACCGGTTTGTCTAGTGAATCTAGGAAACGTTTAAAAGCCAGACAGGATTCTTTGCCCAAAGTAACTTCTGATTGTAAGATTTTAATGATATTAAATTCAGAACAAAATCAGACCGAAATTAATTTGGAAAAAAATCCAAAATCTATAGAATGGGTTGAAAAGCTCATTCCACAAAATATTGAAAGCATTCAAATACTGGAAGGTACCGAAGCTACGGCACTCTACGGCTCACGTACCAGGGGCTGTGCCGTGCTACTTTTAAAAGCGTCAATAGGTAAGCTAAGCATTCCTTCAACCGAAACAAACCATTAGAAATTCAGTTTTTATGAAAGCACTTCTAATTATAGATATGCAAAATGATTTTATGCCTGGAGGAGCTCTGGCTGTACCCGGAGGAGATCAGATTATTCCGCTTGTAAATAAGCTACAGGATAAATTTGATCTGGTAATTGCTACTCAGGATTGGCATCCAGAAAATCACTCAAGCTTCGCCGACAATCATCACAATAAAAATGAATTTGAGACCATTGAAATTGAAGGTCTCGAGCAGACGCTTTGGCCTGTACACTGTATTCAGACTTCAGACGGCGCAGATTTTCACCCACACCTCAACGCCTCTCGCATCGAAGCTATTTTTAGAAAAGGTACAAACCCAAAAATTGACAGTTACAGCGGCTTTTATGATAATGCACATCGAAAATCTACAGGACTATCCGGCTATTTGAAAGAAAAGGGCGTTACCTCAATCTATTTTTGTGGTCTTGCTGCAGAATACTGTGTAGGCTATTCGGTTCTTGATGCACTTACGGAAGGGTTTAAGGCTACTTTATTTGAAGATGCTACCCGAGCTTTAAATGAGGATGCTTTTGAGGCTACAAAAGAACAGATTCTTGATAAAGGCGGTAGAATACGCCTGGCAGAAGACATACTTTAAGGTAAAAGATCCAGAACATTTTTCGCTCAATTTGATTGTCCTACAACGATTTTAAGTCCTTCCCGCTCCCGGGCATCTGGAACTACAAATAACGTATGTAGCTTTTTGGCGTTAATTTGCACGTTGGTTTGAAGCCTTTCTAGAGGAGAATTTTTAGACCTCAGAATAAAGGTATAATCCGCCGGACTAATTATCTGTGCGGCATGAATCTTAGCATAGTTTGCGGTACCAAAGTCTGAAGATGACTTCTCCCCTTCAGCTCGATCAAATCCCGTTATACTTAATGGCACTTCATAAGGCACAAGATTAACCCATCGCAATTCTGCACTGTTTTGTCCACCCTCATATTGATCATCAAGCAGGCGTAATTGGGGTAAGAAACCATTATCTGTTTTAGCTTCTTCGCCACTCACAATACGGTGCAATTTAGTATTTGTAGTTTCAGCGTTAAGCTTCGGTTCATCAGACAATTTACCGTACACAATAAGTGTAAATTTTGCTCCCCGGGCAAGTCCGATTTTTTTCTTTAAAATAGGTTTTGATTTAACGCTTACCGTAACCGTATAATTTGATGATGGCAACGTTATGTATTCTGAAAGATCTGAATAAGAGAGTGTCTGTATTTTTTCAGCTTTATCAGATTTAAGAGCAATCGAAACACGTTCCGAAGTATCTAAAAATTGACCGAAACGAATTTGAAGCGTATCATCTTTTCTTTGATCACATCCAAAGAAAAAAACCAAAATTAAAAGCCCCAGAAAATTAGTTCTATTTATTATCATCATTTCGTTTAATAGTTTTTTTCAGGATATAAGGTCTTCCGAAAATAATTACCAAAACGATAAATCCTACTGCAACAAGTGCTATGGGCTTAGATATGACAAGCCTAAAAATAAGTGCTAACCCAATGATACTGCTCATCACAATGCCAAAAGCAGGTATCGCTTTTCGGGAATCTGATTCTTTATAAGCAATCCAGTTTACGATGCCAAATGTGCATAAAAAAGCCAGACTGGCCGCTTCTACCAGCGAACCCAGGCTCCCTATTACCGCCAGTGTAGCTGCCAGAGCCCCCAGCACAATTATAGAGCGATCAGGAATATCATTGCCATTGGTATGGTTAAACCAGGAAGGCAACTCATTTTGTGAAGCAATGCGCTTAGCCAGATTGGCCGTTGAGAATAACGTAGAATTAATTGCGGCAGCGGTTGCAAAACCGGCAGCGATAGTCATTATGACGATACCTGTTGACCCCAGAGCATCCTGTGCCGCAATACTTAGAGCAATTTCTTTAAAACGTATTAGCGGTAAAGCTCCTCCTAGCATTGTAGCACCAATTGCGACAAGAATGTACAAAATCACTACAAATCCTACCGCACTTATTAGTGTAGGCATCAGATTTTTCTTAGGGTTTTTAATTTTATCGTATTCATAACTTAAGAGTTGAAATCCTTCATAGGCCATAAAAATTGCCGCACCTCCAATCAAGCTTGACCAAAACGGTCTGGGTTCTATACCAGAAGTGAGTTGAACAGGATCCCAATGCGCGATTCCATAAATTGCCAAACTAAATAATACAACGAGATTAACCGTTACGATTGCTATCTCAACTTTAGAAAGTTTACCTACTCCAGCCAAATTGAGCAAAACTAACGCAGCAACAATACCCAGAGCAAGTAAACGGGTGATCCAGGGCCCGAAGTTAAAGGCAAAAGAGACATAATGTCCAAAAGCAAAAGCGTACACGGATATGGTAAGCACATAACCCAGGATAAGCATCCAGGCCAGATTACCCGCCATGGCTTTGGCCTTTATTTCTTCAAGAAAAACAAAAACCCCACCCTCTTTTTTAAATTTATTGGTTAAGAATACATAACTATAAGCAGATGGTAATGCTATCAACCCCGTAAGTAAAAAGGCCAGCCAGGCCCATTGTGCAGATACAGCGATTACTACACCCAGTACGGTGTATATGCCACCGCCTACCATTCCTCCGGCAGCCAAAGCCCAAACTGCGAGCACACCAAGATTACCTTTTGATTTTGTCGCCATTAATATTATTACGTTTTGTAATTACAAGTTAGAGAGACTCCAGAAACAAACCTCAATAAACACCAGCTTTAAACTAGTTTTAACGCTAATCTTAATTTTTTTAGCATAAAGAATTATGAATTTTCAATCGAAAAAGTAGTTACATTAGATGCGATCAATACATCCTATAAAGCAACTTACCAGGCGGGTTACCCGCTTAAAATTATGATACACCCACACACCGAAATCCGATTTATAAATGACCAAAAGGGTCACGGCGTAGTCGCCACACAATTCATTCCGGCAGGTACGATTACCTGGGCACTTGATAAACTCGATCGGGAATTCACTGTTTCTGATTTTCAAAAACTAGACTCCCTTTATCAAAATATTTTGGAGACCTACACCTACCGTAATAAAAACGGAAATCTTGTTTTATGCTGGGACAATGGCAGATTTGTAAATCACAGTTTTAAATCCAATTGCTTAAGCACTGCTTATGATTTTGAGATCGCCATAAGGGATATTCATCCCGGGGAAGAATTAACTGATGACTATGGTTATCTCAATGTAACAAGTCCGTTTGAAGGTATAGATGAAGGTACCTCTAGAAAGGTTGTTTACCCTGATGATCTTTTGAATTTTTCGCACATTTGGGATGCGCAGATAAATACCGTTTTCCCTAAAATACTTGAAGTCAATCAGCCTCTTAAAAATTTGATTTCTGATGAAGTGTGGTCTAGAATTGAGGCTATCAACGCCGGTAAAGCTACGATGGCATCAATAGCAGAAAATTACTTTCAACCCATACATGCTAAAAAACTAATCTAGCACTCCCAGCAATTATTTAAACCGTATTTTTCGTCAAAAAGAGATGATTTTTGGAGGAATAGATGGTTGCAAGGCGGGATGGCTGACGATTACCTATAGTTCAGGACACTACGACTGGAAAGTCCTGCCTGAGATAAGTAAAATTACTTTTCATTTAAATAAAAAATCCCGTGTATTTATAGACATGCCTATTGGCCTGGCTTCTAAAGAATTTCCGCGTACTATCGAACAGGTTTTGAGACGGGAATTAGGAAACCGCAGCTCAACCGTTTTCAGTGTACCTGCAAGAGCTGCTGTTTTTGAAAACAACCGCGAGCAAGCTAAACAACTTAATATAGAAGCAACCGGAAAAAGCCTTTCAGAACAGTCACTAAATATTAAGTCTAAAATCCTCGAAGTTGATCTGTTTATACGCGAAACCTTTTCTTCTATTGAATTGATTGAATCACATCCTGAATTGTGTTTTAAATATTTAAATGGAAGCATTCTTCAGTCAAAAAAGTCTCAAGAAGAAGGAATTGAAGAGCGTCTTGACATCATAAATAAATATGACCCCAATTGCGGGGCGCTTTTTTATGACATACTCAAAAATACCCTGCGCAAACACGTTAAGCCCGATGACATTGCAGATGCTCTTGTTTTATGTTTGGCTAATAAGCTTAATTTAAAACAGCAACCTGACTTCTTAATTGATGATCATCCTCAAGATGCATTTAAAATCCCTATACGAATAGGTTATTACCAGCCTTTAAAAAAATAAAATTGGTTTTTACGGAATTCCATAAGATCTTAAGTCTTTGAATGCCTATATTAGTCCACGCCTAACTTCACTGTAAATAAATTTATAAATATTTGACCTCGATATTTACTCATGATTTCACTTAAGTACAGAAAACGCAAGCGTTATCTTAATCTTACACTTGGCCTACTTTGGATAATAATTTTAGTATTCAGAATTGGCCTAAATCAAAAACTGGAAGCATTTGATTTTTGGATCATTGGCTTTGCGCTATTTTTCATCCTGTATTTCATATATCTGACTAAATGGCCTGTAATTACCCTTAGTGAAACTCAAATTATAAGGCATCGTTTTTTGGGAGATAAAATTCTTTTCATAAATGATTTGGTAGAATTTAAAGTCAACGCAAAAGGAGATTATGTACTTAAATCAAATTCGGGCAACACGATATGTTTTAAACCGGTATATTTAGACAAGAAATCTTTAGGAGTATTTAAAAAATATTTAGCCGTACTTATTTCTGAAAGAAAATTGTAGGCATTTGCAGCTCCTGTAAAAAATTAGATCTATGATTGAGGCCCCTTGGCATTATTACATAATGGCAGCAATGTATATTATCGCCGGCGTTATGCATTTTATAAAGCCAAAAGCTTATATGCGCATCATGCCAAGATATCTGCCAGCTCATAAAAGCCTTGTATACCTTAGTGGTTTGGCAGAGGTAATCTTAGGTGTTCTTTTATTTTTTAGCTCGACTCAAGTTCTGGCAATCTGGGGAATAATAACGATACTTGGTGTTTTTCTCCTAGTTCATGTGTATATGCTTTCGAATGAAAAAGCAGGTCTTAACTTACCAAAATGGCTGCTTTGGTTTAGGTTATTTTTACAATTTGGCCTTATGTATTGGGCCTATTTCTACCTGAACGCATAAAAAAACCCACGTATAACGTGGGTTTATATAAAATCAACCTATTGGATGATTATTGAAGTGTGATGGATTTAGTGAAATTGTCATTTCCTATAGACACTCCTATTCTATAAGTTCCTGCCGGCAAAGCATTTAAGTCTAATGCCTGCTTTACAATAAGTTCTTTATTGGAAAGAGATTCGATAATCTCACCATTCTCATCATAAATACGAGTTGTCGTTTTAACTTCTTTAGGATTTGTAAAGGAAATCAATACAATACCATCGTTTACTTTGTAACTAGGTTTAAAAATAGTTTTACTCTCATCGCTTACAATATCGAGACCATCAGAATTTCGCGAAATTGTGGTGTATGATTTTGCATATGCATCTTCGTAGATAAGATAATACTTTCCAACGGGAAGCTGCTCAAGACTTAAAGTCTTGCTATCATTTGAGGCAGTGCCCGCATATTCAGTATACAAGCGCTCTCCGGCTACATCTTCAAGATATATTTGAGCACCTTCTATAGCATTAGTATAAGCTACATTTACGCGGAAATTTTCATTTACGGTTACTGCTATTCCGTCTGCTGCGTTTACGTTTAGACTTAAAAGAATCATCGTAAACAGTGCCAAAGTTTTAAATAGAGTTTTCATAGTTTTGGGTTTTTCAATTTGTTTGATACAAACTTAGGTTGATTTTCTACCCCTAAATAGAAGCCATTATGCATATTTATGTCCTATTTTAACTCCACAATCGATTTAAAAATTACTTTTGCGAAAAATATACATATTAAGGTTAAAATAGCATAGTTGGTTATGCCTGCTCTTAACTAATTTTAGAAAAAGATTTCTAATTATGATTAAATCCCCAAAACCTGCTTTTGAAAAAATTGAACCCGGTTTTGGCAGTTCATTTTCTTATAGGACTTACGATGAAAACCATGAGAACAACAATCTCAATTTTTGGCACTATCATCCGGAGTTGGAGCTGGTATACGTAAAAAAAGGTACTGGTAAAAGACAAGTAGGAAGCCATATCTCCTATTATAGAAACGGAGAACTAATACTGATTGGCTCTAACCTGCCCCATTGTGGTTTTACAGACTCCTTAAGTAATTATGAGCGCGAAACCGTTATCCAGATGAAACCTGATTTTCTTGGAGAATCATTTTTTGAAATACCTGAAATGCGAAGCATACACGGTCTATTTGAAAGAGCAAAAATGGGGATCGTATTTCATGGAGACACCAAGCGGGAGATTGGCGCAAAGATTGAGTCACTAAAAGATTTACAAAGCTACGAACGTCTTCTTGGTCTTCTTGAAATTCTGAAACTTCTGGATAGAACAGATAATTATACCATTTTGAATGCTCAGGGCTTTATTCTGGAAACAGAATTACAAGACAACAATCGTATAAATGTCATTTTCAATTTTGTAAAAGAAGAATTTAAAAGACAAATCTCTCTTGAAGAGATTTCTGAGTTGGTAAATATGACCGTTCCTGCATTTTGTAGGTATTTTAAAAAAATTACCGGAAAGACCTTTACTCAGTTTGTCAATGAGTATCGCCTGGTTCACGCGGCAAAGCTTCTACACGAAAAGCCCATAAGTATAACCGACGTATGTTTTGAGAGTGGATTTAATAATTTCAGCCATTTTAATAAACAATTCAAAAAGTTTACTGGTAAAACGCCTTCAACTTACCGAAACGAACTTAAAAATGTGGTTTCCTAATATCTCATCCTGCGCAGATTAAATACTTGTAAAATTCTTCAAAACAGAGGAATAAATGTGAAATTAAACCTATTTACTAAAGTGGGAAGATTATTTTAATTACATTTAATTTCCCTCAAATTCAATCTTCCCTAGACTATTTTATCATCATTTTGACGTAATTTTATGCCGCCTTGTAGGATTTATATTCTTACGAATTTGTTAAATTATTGGTCAAGCTGTAACTTTTAATGGTTTGTGCTACCTATAAGTATTGATCCATTAGAATTATAATGTTTAAAATCTAAAAATCATACCCAACCATGATTCTACTCAATTGGCAAGAAATCTTTTATATAAATAGATTTACAACGTCGAGGTGGGATGCTCCAAGTCGTGAAGATGTTTATTTTGAAATGATTCTTATAGAAGAGGGAAGTGGGCGCATAAGTCTTAATGGAAAGACAATAAATTACAAAAGCAGAGACAGTTTTGTATTTTCTCAGGATGAAAAACCTGATATAAAAGTCTACGAGACTACTACATTTATAGTCTATCGCCTGACACAACTCATGTTCTCCAGCAAAATCAATCTTAATGAACGCCAATACTGGCTCAGAAGGTGTGAATATATCTTCAATCATCCCAAACGACGTTTTGATACCGCATTGCGCAAAATGGAGGATCAGGACCTCGTCTGGCGTATTATCTTTCTCATAAATAAAGAAAATATAAATAAAGAACAGTACTACCTTGAGATTATAGCGAATATGCTTAGCACGCTGCTAAGTATTTTGGCGCGGAATGTAACAGATACTCAATTTTCAAAGGAGTTATTACTGAAGTCAGCTAAAAAGACGGAACGTATTGATGAGATTTACGCATATATCAGATACAATATTTACGATTCTAAAAAGCTTAAGATCGCTAACATAGCTAAACACTTTCATATTACGAGTAGTACCTTAAGCAACTATTTCAAAAAGGAAACGGGCAATTCACTTCACAATTACATCATACTTTACAAACTGGAAATTATAAAGGATCGTTTATTAAATTCTGAGTTTACAGTCTCACAGATTGCTATTCAATTAGGATTTACAGATGAGAGCCATCTCACCCGAATTTTCAAAAAATACTGCGATAGCACCCCAAAACAATTCAAAATCGACCACGGCCAGGATTAAAGTATAGGTTTGAAACGAATCTTTTAATTAATTGAAAATTCGGTTTAAAACCGCAGCTAATCGAACACCTCCTTTTTGCAGTTGTTGTGTAACCAGATTCATATAGTCCGCGCTATATTGGTAACCCAATTTTTCTCCAATTGCTGCAGAGTCATAAACTGTATTCGCCAAAGCCTGACCTTCTTCAACCCAGGATATCAAATCACCTGATGCAAGAACCTTATATTCTTTTTTAGACACATTGCCAAAATTGGCGCTCAGCTCGCTATATGACATACCGTAACTCTCAATCATTTTTGTATCCCAAACGGAATGCAGATTGGTACCGTCATTGAACCAACGCACTTGAAAGTCGTTTCCGCCCTTATCATCTGAGTGCCCTAAATGCAGGGGTTGATGCAAATCTCCTATAAGGTGAATAAGCAATTTTAAGTGAAAAATCTTTTCTTCCTTTGAACTTGAATCATCCATTAGTACCTCTTCACAAGTTCTAACAGCCATTACCAAATCGCCATATTTACTTTTTTCCGACTCTGCGTAACTTAGCCCAGGCTCAATATTCACGTAATGCCAACTACTGTATTTTCGATATTCATCGTAGCTTTTGATCTCATCTGCATAGGTAGACACAGTTACCAAAGTCTCATCATCGAGTATTTTCTCGATAGCCTTTTTGGCTTTACCTGTTAAATATTTAGATGCGATTGCTGCCGTTGCTCTATGACCTTTTTTACCCCAGTCATCGGCATAACTCGAAAAACAGGATATTACTATCAAAAAGATGCAAATATGTGATTTTATCATTGTTTAATTTTTTCGCAAAAGTAAGCATTATAAAAGGCAGAAACGACCCTTTTAGCACAGAGCAAAATCTAGAAATCTATTTTTATTTGGTTATCAGATGATTACAGCCTAATTATCCTTTATTTTTCTAAATTCCAGATCTTTTGAACCCGTTTACACACTTTGGAATACTTTTAGATAGGTGACGAGATGTCTAAAGCTGTAACAAATAACGCTATCTTACGTTTAATTCTGGTTGAGCCTAGATTTTTCTTAATAACTTTGATACAACTTAATACTTATAGATTTGGTCCCATATGAATACCTTTAAAGAAGTACAACGATTTGACCAATGGTGGTTAAGACTACTTTTAGTCGTAATACTTGCTCTTGCAGTGAGTCCGCTTATAATGGATTGGGACACCTTAAAGTTATCACGCTTTGAGATTGCATCAGTTGTACTAAGTATTTTGGTGATTTTGGGAGTGTTCTTAGGATTTTGGTATGTCTTCAAGCTTGAAACGTTAATTGACGCCAAAGGCATTACCTACCGATTTTTTCCGTTCCATATAAAATCCCGATTTAAGGCCTGGGAAGAAATTAAAAGCGCTACGGTACGCAAGTATAATCCTATACGTGAGTATGGGGGTTGGGGCTATAGAATATCGTTTACAAAACGAAAAGCACTAAACACTAAAGGCAATAAAGGTGTTCAACTTTATTTTAAGGATGGTAACGAATTACTTCTAGGAACTCAATATCCGGAAAAGATAAAAAAGATTCTTGACTACTATAAAATTCCGGTAAACTCTACTTTATAATGAAATCATTTCTTTATGTGATTATTCTAGTTCTATCCTTTTCTTTGAGTGCTCAGGAATGGACTGAATCGGAAATACGTATAAATGAACTCATAAGCGGCACCTTACTGGAACCCATTACCAAGACGGACACACTTGCTATAATTATAGCAGGATCAGGTCCTACCGATCGCAATGGAAACCAGCAAATGCAGCAAAATAACAGTTTAAAAAAACTGGCTGAGGCGCTTACCCTTGAAGGTATTGCCACCTATCGGTATGACAAAAGAATACTCAAGCTTCTTCGCAATAACACATTAAAAGAAGAAAATTTACGCTTTGAAGACTTTGTAGATGACGCTGAAAGTGTTGTTCGCTATTTTAAGAATCGTAATTTTAAACATATCGTTCTCATAGGTCACAGTCAGGGTGCACTTGTTGCAAGCCTTACAGCTGCGAACGAACCGGTAGATATGCTCGTGTCGCTTGCAGGCAGTGGTCAACCTCTTGACTTACTTATTCTGGACCAACTCGCTAAACAGGCCCCAGGCTTGGTTGAAAATGCGAAGCAGGCTTTTGAAGATTTAAAAAATAAGGGGAAAGCCGAAAACTTCAGCATAGGTCTAGCCTCCCTACTAAGACCTTCAGTTCAGCCCTTTATGAAGAGCTGGATGCTTTATGATCCTGCTCTGGTTATTCAAAATCTTGAGATACCTATATTACTTGTATCAGGCTCTAAAGATATCCAGGTGCCTCCCAGCGAATCCCAGTTACTCAAAGACGCTAAACCGGAAGCAAAACTTGTGTTTATTGATTCTATGAATCACGTTCTTAAAGAAGTGAACGGAGACGATCTGGACAATGCAAAAACCTATAGTAATCCCAGTCTTCCCGTTATAAAGAAGCTTATAGTAGAAATCACCTCTTTCATAAGAGAAGGTCAGAAGTAATTATTCAGTTAGGTCCGTCATTTTATCAAATTTAAGGAGCCTTTTATACTGGTATATCTTATAGAATTTAGGCATATTTGTATCCCTCAAAAACAACCTTATGCAGATTAAAAATTTACTTATTTATGTTTTGCTTTTCACAACTTTGCTCAGCTGCAGCAAGAGTGGGAACTTCGTTCTAACCGGAAAAGTAAACGGTTTACGAAAAGGGATTCTCTACCTTCAAAAGGTTGAGGACACCGTGCTAGTTAATCTGGACAGCGTTGTTATTGATGGCGATCCTGAGTTTGAACTCTATGCAGATCTTAAAGAACCTCAGGTTGTTTACCTTACTTTAGAGAAAGTTGACGCTTCAGACTATGATGATCGTATCTTGATTTTTGCAGAGCCCGGTGAGATGACTTTAAACACTTCTCTCAAAAACTTTCAGAGTCAGGTAGCCATTACAGGTTCTGAAAACCAATTAAAGCTAGAAGAATATAATAAAGTTTTACGCAGGTTTAATGATGAAAACCTTAACCTTATTAAAAAGAGCTTTGAGGTTCGTAAAGATGAGAATGAAGATTCCATAATCTTTTATGACCAAAAGATTCAAAATCTTATCAAACGAAAATATCTGTACACGGTTAACTTTGCAATGAACAATAAGGATTATGAGATCGCCCCTTACCTGGCTGTGTCCGAAATTTTTGATGCAAATGTTAAGTACCTGGATACAATTTACAAATCGTTAGAACCAAAGGTGAGACGGTCTAAATATGGTAAAGTTCTTAAAGATTATATCGAAGAACGTGAGAACACCAACATTGAAGACCAGACCATGACCAAAACCATCTCGGAAACAGACAGCATCGAAGAATAGGATGTATTTCTTATTAAAATAAAAAAGCCGGTAATACATTATTACCGGCTTTTTGTTTGATATGATTATAAGATTAGAGTGCGTTAACCCTATCTGCCAATTTACTCGCTTTTTCTTCAAGCTCTGCATTAACTGCTTTAAGATGTTTTCTTCTATTCTCTACGGATTGATCGTTTACTTTTGCAATTAACTCATCAAATAAAGCTATAGAATCATCTACGATAGCCTCTGCTTCTTTATGATCTTCCTTAGGATTGGAAGCCTCCCAGAAATAGGCTGCTTCAATAATATCACCCAATACAAAATTGATGTCTTTTTTTAAGTCTCTTATACTTGCCATAATTCTAAATTTTCAGCAAAAGTAAGTCTATTTTAAGTAGCAATTTAATGATTGCGAAAAAACTCTTATAGATAAACCTCTAAGACTTCACAAGCTTCAGCTGAGATTGTAATCCCGCTATTTTCCGCAGGCACTAACAAAGTATGCCCGGCTTTAAGAGAGCCAGAGCCACCGCTACCTTCATATGTTAGGCTTCCTGAGACTACGATGAGAATCGTAAATGAATCATTACGATCTATTTGGTATTTATCATCCTCAATTTTTAACCAGTCGGTTTTAAAATAGGTATGATGTTTAAGTGTTTGAGGCGTATTACTTGCTTCCCTATCGTATTCCAGCTTAAAATCCTGAGTTAGCTCAAAGTCGAGCACTTCACGGGATTCAGAAACGTGTAAGTCCCTTAAATTGCCTGAATCATCTTTACGGTTGTAATCGTAAACCCGATAGGTAACATCTGAAGTTTGTTGAATTTCGGCCAACAAAACCCCACCTCCAATAGCGTGGATACGACCGGCATTAATAAAGAATGAATCCCCCTCGGTAACAACGTGAGTATCCATTACTTCTTCTATTGAAAGATCTTCAATGCGCTTATCGTATTCTTCTTTGGTAATCTTTTGATTAAATCCTACCGTTAATAAGGCACCGGGATCAGCCTGCATGATGTACCACATTTCGGTCTTACCGGTTCCTGTAGGCGAAGTTTCGTCTGTAGGATGGACCTGAATAGAAAGATCCTTAGCAGCATCTATAAATTTTATAAGCAATGGAAAGTTTTTGCCAAATCGCTCATAAACCTTTTTGCCTAACAAAGCTTCCGGATTCATCTCAATAAGTTCATGCAGGCTTTTACCCTTCAAATCTCCACTCTTTACCATACTTTGCCCCTCAGGAAGATCTGCAATTTCCCAACTCTCTCCCATTTTTGCCTGAGCGTCATTGCCCTTTTGAAATAGGGAATTTAGTTTTTGTCCTCCCCATATTTTTTCTTTTAATACGGGCTGAAAAGTAAACGGATAAAATGATGTTTGCATAATATTATCAGTAATTGTTTTTATTTAAGTTCCTGAATAGGTTACAAAATTACGTGCTGTCTCGTAGAGGGTTATTTCGAGGTCAAATTTAGGATCAAGTCTGTTTTTTAATTTATTGTAGATAACCACACAAATATTTTCTGCTGTTGGATTCAGACTTTTGAATTCGGGTAAATCCTCATTTAAGTTTTTATGATCAAAATGATCCTCTATCTCCTCTTTTATCAGGTCTTTAAGTACCTTTAAATCGATCACAAATCCGGTTTCAGGATCAATTGCTCCGGTTACACTTACTATCAAATCGTAATTATGACCGTGATAATTTGGGTAACTGCATTTACCAAAAACTTCCAGATTCTTTTGATCATCCCAATCAGCTCTAAAAAGCCTGTGCGCTGCATTGAAATGCGCCTTACGTTTTACGGTTACTCGGGTCATTGCTCGATATGATTATAGAACTTCTCGAAAATAATTTTAAACCAGGCTGTATACAATTGCGGGTTCTTCTCCATATCAATTTTAATGTCTGGCAACGACATCCATTTCCAGGCTGCAACTTCTTCAGGGTTTAAATTGGGTTCTCCATCGTAGGATCCCGTTAGTATATGGTCATACTCATGTTCCGTAAGACCATTGTCAAATGGAGCTTTATAAATGAATGAGATGCTTTCTTCAAGGTCTGTTGTAAATCCCATTTCTTCCATCAGACGTCTCTTCCCTGCTGCAATATGACTCTCCCCTTCCCGCTGATGGCTGCAACACGTATTGGTCCACAATCCGGGGGAATGATATTTTGATAGCGCACGTTGCTGTATCATCAATTCTTTAGCATCATTAAATACAAACACCGAAAATGCTCTGTGTAACAATGCCTTTTCATGTGCTTCCATTTTTGGCATCAGGCCTACCTGGTTATCGTTTTCATCAACAAGAATTACCAGTTCTTCTGTCATAGTTTACTTTTTTGGTAAATGTACAAATACACTTCAGGCCTAACAATATAAAAAAGCCTTCTTATTCAGAAGGCTTTAGGGTTTTGTTATGTAAGATGCGTATTAATAATCCTGAACAATGAATTCGCTACGTCTGTTAAGCTGGTGTTGCTCTTCCGTACAAGGCACACCATTACTACACTCATTAAGCAGCTGTGATTCGCCATAGCCTCTACCTGTTAAGCGATCACGTTCTATACCCCCTTTCTCTACGATATAATCAATTGTTGATTTATTGCGTCGTTCTGAAAGCGCCATATTATACACATCGTTACCACGGCTATCTGTGTGCGAGCGCACATCAATATGAAGCTGAGGGTATTCTTTCATAATTTCGATAATCTTAGCAAGCTCTACAGCAGCATCAGGCCTTATAAATGATTTATCAAAATCAAAATATATTGGATTAATTAATTTACCCAGGTCAAAATCTGGCGGAATATCAACAATTGAAGGTTCAAGTTCAATTACAACAAGTACTTCACTGGATTTTTCGGGAATCGTAACATTCTTTTCGGCTGTTGCGTAGCCTTCCATCTCAGCTCTGGCAAAATAATCAGCTCCACAGTCGGGATTCTGGTAACTAAATTTAGCGTCAGGAACTTCAGCAACACCTGAAATTACAAGATCATTATCTATATTACGTATGCCTACCAGGGCTCCATTTAACGGCTCTCGAGTGTTTTTATCAATTACCTGTACAATCAGTGTACTCTCGCAGGCCGCTCTGGTAAATGTATATATATCGTCATCCAGAGGATCATTCGAACGGTTTGATGCAAAGTAGCCTTTACCGGATTCTGTATTATAGATAAAGGTAAAATCGTCCTTAGGACTGTTTATAGGCTCTCCTAAATTTGTAATACTATTCTTTTCAGAATCATAAACATAAACATCAAGACCTCCCAGGCCACCACGACCATCAGTCGAGAAATACAGCTTACCATCTGCGTCTACAAATGGAAATGTATCTCTCCCCGGAGTATTTATAGCAGTACCAAGATTTTCTACCGGTCCGTATCCATTTTCAGTAATCTCAACCATCCATATATCAGATTCGCCATTACTACCGTCACGATCTGATGAAAAGTAAAGTATTTTACCATCTGGTGAAACTGCCGGATGTGCTGTAGAGAAGCTGTCACTATTGAAAGGTAGCTCCTGTACATTACCAAAAGAACCATTTCCTGTTCTGTTGGCCTTATAAAGTTTTAATTTATTGGTATTCTTCTTATCGGTACGATACGTCTCATTGGTATAATTATTTCGCGTAAAATAAAGGGTGTTTCCATCTGGGGAAAGGCTTGCTGTACTCTCATGAAATTCAGTATTGATGCTTCCATCCAATTTGGAAACACCATTTATCTGACCCTGATCTGTAATATCTCCAACATATAAATCTAAAAAAGGCTGGTTATTCCAGGAATGAATTCGAGTGGTCAAAGTACCGGTATCGCGTGTTGAAGAAAACAACAATTTTTCATCAAAAAAGGCTGGCGCAAAATCGGAATACCCAACACTGTTAGCACTTAGACGTTCAATCTCAAAAGTACCTAAACCATTACCCGATTTTATCTCACTTACTGATGCAGAATTGTAGTAGTCATCGCCTTCTGCCTGAACTAATTCCTCATATTTTTTAATCATTTGATCTGAAGTCTCGTAATCTTCAGTAGCCCGTAAAGCCTGAGCGTATCTAAAATATTGATTAGGTGCTACTTCCTGTGGATATTTTTCAACCAATTTACCATACCACAGCGCTGCATCGTCATAATCTGCATTATAGTAATAACTATCAGCAAGTTTTCCAAAAAGATCTGCAGACTCATACCCCTCTTCCGCCACGCGTAAGAAAATCTTTTGAGAATCTACAAAAGCATATTGATTAAACTTCTTTGTCCCTTTGGCCAAATCGCGTTCTTGAGCATTGACGAAAGTGCTAAAACAAACCAGAACTAATATTGAAAGCTGTAATTTTTTAAACATAAGGTCCATAGTTTTAAATTTTAGAAGAATCGAGGCGTTAGCATTCTATCGTACTCTTTAAACAATTCAAAGCGTAAAAAGACCTCATACGTGCCATCATTATAAGTTGCATTACCCAATTCCGTACTTTCACGATCGTATGCAAAACCTACGAGTAAACCATCATTTATTTGAAAGCCAACCAAACCACTTAGAGCAGCACTCCAGCGATATGAAGCTCCCAGGGTAAGTTTCTCGTAGAATAAAAAGTTAGCATTAATATCTACAGCTAAAGGTGCTCCTGAGACCATTTTAACCAAGGTTGAGGGTTTAAACTTAATATCATTATTCAGATCAAATACATAACCCGCTAAACCATAGTAGTGAATACGCTCTTCTGCAACAAAGGTTTCTGCACTCTGCGTACCGCTTCGGTCAAAATGGTTGGTTTGTAATAAATGTGGTGCAGATAGACCTCCGTAGAATTTTTCATTATGATAAAAAATACCTACCCCGACATTAGGAGATAGCTTATTGTCTATATTGATCAAAAAGGGATCTCCAACATTAAAAGGATTGGTTCTTGCGAAATCTACATCGAGAAGATTAAGAGATCCTTTTAAACCAAAACTGAGCTTACCCTCCATTCCGGTCTCAATTGTATAACTAAAATCGGCATTGAAATACGTTTCACGTGCAGGTCCTAAGGCGTCATTAACCAAACTAAAACCAAGTCCTACTTTTCCTAAACCTATGGGACTGTGAACAGAAAGATTTTGGGTTCTTGGAGCTCCATCAAGACCTACCCACTGGCTGCGGTGTAGCATCAATATACTCGTCACTCCACGGTTACCCGCATATGCAGGATTTATTACCAAAGGATTGTAAATATACTGTGTATATTGAGGATCCTGTTGTGCCTGAGCAGTAAAGCTCAAAAGCACAACACCACCACAAAGTAGACCTTTCATTATTCTTTTCATCATTACCTGCTTGTTTTTATAAATTCTCATCTAATGATGTTTTATTAGTTAATGTATAAGAATGAAGCCAACTGTCGTATCTCTCCATTGTCACGCTCATATTCAATGACATAATAGTACGTACCTGTAGGTAATCGCTCACCTCTTCTTACTGTCGCACGACCGTCTGAGAATCCTCTAAAGGCATTATCACCATTAGGATTATATCCTGTAGTACTAAATACTTCTACACCCCACCGGTTAAATATTTTAACCGAATTATTCGGGAAGTTCTCAATGTTCTTAATCATAAAGATATCATTCAATCCATCACCGTTAGGAGTCATCACATTGTAAACGATTATGTCTTCAACGTTTTCAACACCCTGTAACGGTGTGAACGTGGCGTCATCAGGTTCTCCATCACCTTCTAGATCTTCATCTGTAGTATTATTTGGATCATCTGAAAGGTCTTCTATCACGTCACCATTAGACAACACCCCACTAGCTATAGCTTGGTTAGTTACACCTGCTGATTCAATATCTGCCTGAGTGATCGTATAAATTGCACTAAAGGTTGAAGAATCAACTACTCCCGGAGCAAGATCAACAGGACCACCTGTAACAGGCACCAAAGGATCGTCTATTACAATATCAAATATTGAAGTTTCACCGGTATTATAAACCGTGAACGTGTAAGTAATAGTCTCCCCTACGTCTGGAATACCGTCACCATCCTCATCGTTGAAAACACCTATTTTCTCAACACTCATTCCTGTAACACCAGGAGTTGTTGTTATTGTAGGATCATTACCTGGATCGCCGTCACCGTCATCATCGGCAAGCTCATCTCCGTTATCGGAAACATCAGTAACTTCTTCTCCAAACTGATCGGTACCTGCGGCGATTGCACTGTTGACTACAAAACCGGCTTCAATGTCATCCTGAGTAATCGTATATACGGCCGTTGCAGTACCACTTTCACCAGGAGTTAATGTTGCAGGATTTAGTTCTAAACCTGAAACTTCCAGCCTTTCATCACTTATCACAATATCACTTACACTTGTATTACCCGTATTGGTAACAGTGAAGGTGTAGGTAATTGTTTCTCCAACCTGTGCGAAAGCATCTTGATTTTCATCATTGAGCTCTGCAGTTTTTACAAATTGAAGTTTTGATACCGGTGATTCTTCGATTATGATGTAGACCGTTGCAACATCTGTAGCTACAGGCGAACCTGCATCAAATATTTGATACGTAAACTGATCTGTTCCTGTAAAGCCATCATTTGGTGTATACGTAAATGTACCATCACTATTAATAACTACACTACCATTTGCAGGAGCTACTATTGGAGATACAGAAGTATCTACAGTCTGAGCTTGACCTTCTGGATCAGAATCATTATCAAGTACATTACCAGTCACCGGAGTATTTACCTCTCCATAATAAGCATCATCATTAGCAACAGTTGTGTTACCAGTATCAGCAATTACCTCAATGGTTACTGTTCCTGTTGCACATGCCTGCGGATCTCCATCATCACAAACTGTATATTCAAAACTATCCTGACCTGAATAACCTGTGTCTGGTGTATAAGTATACGTACCATCAGGGTTAATCACTACAGTTCCGTGTTCTGGGTCTGTATTGTCAGTTACTGTAATTGGATCTCCATCTGGATCAAAGTCATTGCTCAGTACATTACCGTCTATAGGAACACCAACTTCTGTAATATTTGTATCATCATTCGCAACAGGAGGATCATTAGTCGTGGTTGGGAATGGAATCACCTGGATGATCACATCTGCCTGATCACAAGCCTGTGGGCTACC